>ERZ1673737.2815-NODE-2815-length-14068-cov-3.848641_pt1 | contig 14068 bp, 11 predicted proteins | sample MGYA00580211_ERZ1673737 | MGnify/ENA primary metagenome ERZ1673737 (study PRJEB41218, sample SAMN15661789) | gut metagenome | host: Homo sapiens | place: Canada: London | collected 2015-08-20/2019-03-30 | study: EMG produced TPA metagenomics assembly of... | reverse complement strand
GCTAACAAATTTGGGAGCGGAAGATGGCTCCACTTGTGCCTTTCCCGTGTAGACAGAGGACCTTCATTGTGGGTAGGAAAGAGAAGTGAGAGGAAGGGATGGTAAATTGGTGGGGAGCAGAAGCGTTGACCCCGCGATCCCCGCGCTTATTCCTTCCACTGCACTCGATGTATGGTGAAAAACACTCTCAGTCTTATCTCAGTTTGAGATCACGATAGCCTCGGGTTTTCTTGTATTCTGAAAGATAAATGTCCTCATTACTCAGATAACTCCGTGTTTCTCAACTCACTTTGCTTCCATGTCCAAATCAATTCCAACGTCGACATCGGCCTCTCGAAACCTGTCGTTGTAGAGGCCTTGGAACCATCTTGTAAAGATACACCTCTAATCTTTCACTTGGCGACAGGCGATAGAGAAAGAACCCCTCGGTGTAGAGACAGCCTATCAGGGAGTCAAGCCTCGCTTCTTGTCTATCCACTCCTTCAGCCTCGATCTAGCAGTACGGAACGAGGTAGGGTTTGTGCTACTCATCACTTAACAGGATGTTTCGTAGGCGGCGAGCATCCAGCCAGGTAAGGTTTGTCTCAATTTATGCGAGATAGACGTCCGTCACTATGATGATCAGCATCTATACAAATGCAGTAGCTCAGATGTAGATCAACTACTCATATAGATTCCGTTCTTCTCTTTTTGAGTTTCCTTCTGCAAAATAAAGCAATTAGAGCCCACTCATACCATGGCATCCATAGCGCAACCGTTGCTTGGTTGAAGTACGTTAGTATTTCTTGGGAATTAAATACCTTTGCGTTCATTGCAGAAATCCGCTCCTCTTCGTCAATCGGTCTCTACTTATTCTATCCACGTTGCTCGTGGTGGTGGATAATATCGATCATTCCGCCCAGTCCGTATCCTGTGCCCGTATGAGTCAATGAAGCCCCGTAAGAAATTGTTTGGTAATAATATACATGTTCATCATCCTCTGTAGGCGTGTTCTTCTCGATTGGGCCGGAGCCGCACATATTGGCCAACGCGGTAGCGAGGAATCTCAGCGTTCCGGAATGGTATGGCAGGGGAAATGAAATCAACAGTCTCCCAGGCTCTGGCAAAAGCCCTTAAGCGAGTTGAAGAGGAGCGACTTGTTTTGAAATATTTGGGTGAATTTCGATCAGAGAAGTAGTCTATACCGTTAAGAGGCCTAATTGAGACTAGAGGTTAAAGAGAGGGGACTTAAGGCTTATTTATATACTAGTAGAATACTAGTACAATGCTAGTATAGGAATACGGTTCTATAGTTACCCACATTGTATATTAGAACAATGTTGTATAATCAAAATACCGAAGACGTACGTGTTATTCTGCCTGAGCAGTGACTTGAGCATCCTACTAGGTGCTGTAGCGGATCCTCGGGAACCGGGATCTGTGCTTAAATTATATGCTGCCTCTTTTGCTCTCAATATAGCCTTGTTCCATGTTAAGGTGTTTAAGCGATCATCCGGAGAAGCCGCCAGGCAGGGGAGGGCAATTCGGGCAGGTCTGCCCATTCTTTCTAGGGACACGAGTCATGTGGAACCGTTTCCCAGTTTATTCATGTTTCATCCCTCAGAACAAGGCAGTGCAGAATTTCCGTACCACAGAGAGGAAGCCGAGGTAGAGGAACGGAGTCGGCGCAATAGTTGGGAGGAGTGGGACTTCCCGAAGAACGTCATGATTTATTTGTAATCACCGCATCCGACTATTTAACTGCCAAGATCCACTGCTTCTCTAACTAACTTATACATATTCTCACAATGTCTACTCAGAAAGCAATTGTCGTCGTCGAGAAGGGCAAGGAGGGTCTCGTCACCGACCGTCCCATCCCTCAACTCCGGGATGACTATATGATCGTCAAGACCGTCAGTGTGGGCTTGAACCCCACCGACTGGAAGCACATTGCCTACCTCTCTCCTCCAGGTGTCCTGGTGGGATGTGACTACTCCGGCGTCGTCGAAGCCGTCGGCAAAGACGTGCGAAAGAAATTCGCCAAGGGTGACCGCGTGTGCGGATTTACGCACGGTGGTAACGCCGTCCAGCCCGAAGACGGCTCTTTCGCCGAGTACATCGCCGTCAAAGGCGATTTGCAGTGGAAGATCCCTGAGGCCATGAGCTTCCAGGAAGCCGCCACCCTCGGTGTGGGCATCAGCACTGTTGGTCAGGCTCTGTACCAGAGTCTGAAGCTGGCACTGCCCACCGAGCCGATCAAGGATAACACCCCGATCCTGATCTACGGTGGCTCCACCGCGACCGGAACCCTAGCTATCCAGTTCGCCAAGCTGTCCGGCTACAAGGTTCTGACCACTTGCTCGCCTCGCAACTTCGACTTGGTCCGCAGCCTTGGAGCCGACGAAGTCTATGACTACAAGGACGCCAATGCCGCTGCTGAGATCCGCAAGGCCACTGATAACAAGCTGAAGCTTGCCTTTGACTGTATCTCGCTCGAGGCTAGCGCTGCGTTCTGTGACAATGCCCTGTCCACCGAGGGTGGCGAGTACAGCGCTCTGCTTAATGTCAAGATCGAGCGTGAAAACGTCAATGACCGTTTCACCTTGGCTTACACTACCCTTGGCGAGGCGTTCTCGTTCGGCGACACTCCCCTTCCCGCCAAGCCGGAAGACAGAGCTCACGCCGAGAAGTTCATCCCCATTGCTGAGAGTCTGCTCAACCAGGGCAAGCTCAAGGTTCACCCTCCCAAGGTTGGCCCGAATGGCTTGCAGGGTGTGATGGAGGGTTTGAAGCTGCTCAAGGAGGACAAGGTCAGCGGCGAGAAGCTGGTTTACAACGTCTCCGAGACTCCTTGAATGGGACACTACTTTCTGTCTACGATGAAACCCAGTTTAGAATTTCAAAATACCACTGTCGCTTTTTTTCCCCTACCCACAGTTCTCAGCCACAGTAGTCTCCAGATTGTGCGACTTGTCTTCGAATAAACATTTGATTCCTCCACTCTGTACTACACGGTTAATATCGTCATCGTGTACCCTAAATCACCTGTTCCTGTCCAGGTGGCTACATATCTTGTCCTGGATTATCAAACCAGCTGCACGATCCTTCCACCAACCGGGAGGCCTCGCGTCCTCGCATCAGATATCACATCAAACCATCTGGGCAAGTGTGTGAGCCCAGTTTGATTTCAAATCAATAGCGACAATTATTAGTCTTTTACTCCGTATATCCGTCGGCAAAAAATCGAGAATGAAAAGATGAATAAACAGTTAATATCTGCAGACGAGATTTACCGCTTTAAGTTTAACCTCCACCGGCGCGCGGAACCACCGGCACCTGCTAAGCTTAGATTGCCGGCCAATCAGTGTGCTTCAAGGCTGTTTAGTCCCCACAGCCCTGGGAAACTTGCATGACACAATATGGTTTTCGAGGCTATTAGTACCTTCTCCCAGAAGAGCTTGCTGTAACGTTGAATGCACTAGAGGGTGTGAATAACTGTTTAAGGTATAATCTACTTGCAGGGTAAAAGGCCTGTCGATCAGGTAAGAAGGAGTAAAGTACCAAGTCAAATTGTGGCAAGACTGATTTTTGAGACCTCAGTACAAGGCTCTTGCTTCCGGGGTCCTCCCTAAACAGACGAATGCGATATCTCTTTTTCTTTATTTAATGAAACACGAGGAAAAAGTAGAGATATCATGTAGTGTAACCATCCAGCTGAGCCACCGTCTTGCTGCGAAACGGAACCAGCCCGAGCAATATCCCGAAGATGGGAATAGCTTCACGTCAGGAGACCACGTAACAGACAGGGGCTAGTACAAAGGCTGTGCCGATAGCCACAAAGCCTAAGAGCTAAGTAGGCTTTGTGCCAATAGGAATGGTCCTCTACAGTCGGTAGGTCATGGATCGCCAGGACCGATCAACGTAGCAAACCGACTTCTCTGAGGTTCCGGTAGCACCCGCATACACCAAGCGGACAGTTCACCCTCAAATCCAAAGGCTTCAATCTCCCACTTCTTCGCAAGTCTTTCTTTCCACTCCTCAATCCATATAATCTGTTTTTCTCCAGCAGCAGAAACCAATGGAACCATGCCATCAGGGACGCGGTCAGAGGGCCGAATAAGAGGGCCAGTATAGTAGAACTCATGTTGAGGGTTGCACATTCCCGGGAATTTGGTTGTATCGCAAGGTTTTGTAGGAGCTTGCTGGAACTGGCCGTAGCACCGTCGACACAATGTTGTGAGCGGGCAAGAGCGACAGAAATACCAATAGTGGATGGACCCTATCTCGCGTTTGCAGGTTAAACGCTCGACCAAAGGGGCGGTGCTGAACCATATCGATACATCATCTAGCGGGTCTTCGATCGCGCTGTCTTTGTCGTCGACGAGCAGTACCTGATCCAGTGGTTCAGATAGATCATTTGGTTGATCATCTTGAGATGCTTCATTAACACTTATAGTATCTAATAGTCAAATTAGAGCGTGCTACCTAGAAGCCAGTGGTAAATATCCAACTGAAGATTTAATGTTGGGAAAGTACCTCCGAATTTTGCAGACGAACAAGATGAAATTGAGGGCGAGCGTAGAAGAAGCTCTTCGTCTAAGAACTGTCAATTACCGACAATGGACCACATGTGAATTATAGCGCGTGGCGACACGGCTATCGGGATGGCTCATCCGCCTTTCCCCTATGTGCTGCTAATGCAAGCTACGACGTAGCCGTTTCCATCCAAATTAGGCGAAGGCAAGTGGATCCAGAAAAAGTCTCTGAGATGAACAAGGGACTACCGCTTATATATGAGATCCCTTAGTTACGTAAATACTCTCTATGTAACCAAATTGAGCCCCGTCTTATTGACTTTCTAGGATATCGGACCTACCAATATATACTTTCGTTAAGTTCTCTACGCAAAAGAAAGTATCTTCCTAGACTAAGGCCTTAAAAGAGACATAGCTTATAAAGATCCTATCAATAAAAGAGGATAGTAAGTTATATCCCTTTCGGAATACTAATAGCGAAATTCCTACCTTTTGTCTAGTGCTTATACTATTCCCCTAGATTGAAAGGCTTAGCCCTTCAATAGAATCTATTAGTCCCCTTCTCCTACGTAGAGAAGAGTACCACGATCCTTATACACCAGATTTTTTTGCATAACTACTTATCTTACGGCAATTCTTTATCACTTATAGGAGTTATATATTTTAAGCTTCATAGAGTGTTAGCTACTTCGCGAGGCCTTTTAGCAACTCTAAATTATCAACATTCGGCTCTATCAAGATCTGGAATATTTAAGATATCGCTAGGTGGATCATGAATTACTTCGGGCATTCTCTATAGAACGATTCCAGACGTGTAAGAGAAGACTAACGGATCTTCGTAAAAGATACGAAGGTTGTTTGTGAACCGTCGAAAGGTTAGTGATATAGATAATAAGTAGGGGATTAGGGAAGTCTAAAGATTAGAGATAAATCTAGGGCACGTCTTTACTAGCGCTTTTAGGTGCTGCAACCTAACATCTAAGTGTGGAAACCCTTAAAAGGTAAAGTTAGGTAGCATAACATTAGCAAAGTATCAATAATCGCTAGACTTCGATCCGGTAGGATTGGAAGTGTAGAATGACCAAATATCCCACGCACTATTTGTTAGATTAATAAGCTGTACTATGCTATTGCTAAGGTCTATTTCTTGGTATACCTAGTTGAGGGTACCTAATATAATATGAGGTTATTTAAGAGCCAAGTGTTATGACTAGGAATGGTTTTTACACGCTTATTTACGAAGACCTAAGCTGGTTGAATCTCTTATTATGTATGTAGTTTTCTGCGTTCCCTCGAAACGGATGGAAAGAGCAAGAACACTACCGAGAAGGCATGAATTGACTAATGATTTTTTGATGTTATCAACTCTCCACATATTAATAATGTTATATTAGTCTCGGGATTGGGGGTGACTAACGGCTATCTAAGGGGACACCGTAGTGTAGGTGTGGATGTGGCTTAATGCTCCTACACGTTTCTTTTATTTATACCTATATTTTCCTTTAACGTGTCGTGTAGTAGCGACCCGTCTCTTTGTTGTTAATTTCATCGTTGGTGAGGGATGCGGTGTTAAGTTCCGACGAAACTATCTAGCCAAGCTAATTTAGAAACTACGTAAGTGAGTATAGGATGCTAGACCGGAGTAACAATAGGTGGTAAAGGCCCGCGCTTAGTTAAGATAAATCGTGTTATTGATCATACGAGAAGGTTACAGTATGTATCTTCTATAACGAAACATAAAAGGTTCTCACTTGCAAACACACGAGATGCTAGATGCCGACGCTGTCTGGGTGAGATGGCGATGTTCTCTTTATACCATTCATAGTAAATACCGATCCTATGACACTATAGCAGAGCAGAGCCTTCTAGGGAGGCTTTGAATGAGTGGTAATAATATCCAACAATAAGGCGAACTTCAATCTATGACGGAGAGTTGAGGATGAGAGAAAAAGAAAACCAGGGTGGAGGTTGTCGAGAAAAAATGATAACTTGAGGGAGAGTGATATTTTCCAATAACTCTTGCCTTCAAAGGCCCTATATTTGTTATTCATCAACTAAATACTGCTGCTCATCTTCGGTCACACTCTTCAGCCCATAATTGGCCTTCACTGCTCAAAAAGCCTCAAAGTATCATAATAAAAGCGTGCGAGACTGCGCAGTTGAATTTTTAATTTATTGTGAAACCTGGTGGCTGCGATCTGTGCAGTAGGAGGTTCGCTCTAGGCCCTCGCCTCATTGGTAGACCACAGTAATTAGCGTACTGTATACTCCGGAATTGAGATAGAATTTTAGCGCGTCAGGCGGACCATACGGTAAACCAAAGTAAGTCTTCTTCCTTCTACAAACTTAAAATTCTTATGAAATTTCTAGCAATGTTTTGACTACTTTACTGCTTTAATCTGTAATTCAAACAATAAGGAACCGTAATAGATCCAAGCCATGATAATGACGTAACACCATCTCGTGATAACAAAATTTAGGTAATATGTCAGAAAATAACTTATGGTGGATCTGTAACTATATAGATTTCTGGGTATTTACTCAAATACCTCACATAAAAGTGCATTTTGTCGGCGTGTCCTACGAAATTGTCAATTTCATAATTCTTAGTTACAAATTTTGATATTACCATTCTAGTACCCATACAATATTGATCACTTATTTCTGTCATATTACAATTGCTTTACCTCAATTTGACGTCATCTCATCACCTGCCTTGTTTATGTGGTTTCTGGCAGACTCAGTGATTCGGATAGCTCCACAGCTCAGCCTAGGTAACGGCAACCCTCCTGTTGGAAGCGACACAAAATGTATGTTGTAGTGGAAGGCCAAGAATTCCAGGCTATAATCTTTAGCCACTGGGACTCAAATGTAGCCACTTGCAGAGGAATTCAAACCCAATTCCTTTCACCCTTATCATGAGACATGGACTACAGACTTAGATCTCGGCTGTTCGAGAACAATCTAGATTGCAGTCAATCCCCTACCAAATAGCAGCCAGCTTTGAGTCTCGTTATTACTAGCCTTTCTTTTCAGTACTAAGGGCAGCTCTGTTGCAAGTTTCCTCAACAACGAACTTTACCTAAATATATTCACAGCCTGAAGCACTCAAAATTTATAATAAGAAAAACTCTTTTTTTTTCGAAAAATGACACTCAGATTCAGTTTCTTCGTTTTCATCTTCTCGGTTTTCTCCAACCTTCAGCTTCAGTTTGTCTTCAGTCAGGTCACCTTGTCCCCTGGTGCAGCTGTAATGCCAGTCGAACGCACGCCAATGGTGACAGATAGGGCCGGCGGGTGCAACTCCACTGAGGGCATCTTTCGCAGCAATGGTTCGGCGAGAGCAGTATTTCAAAGCGATGAAGTCCCGCCAGATCTAGCTCTACTGGAGCCGAAACCCGTGGTTATGGGCTACCCATTGATTCAGACTAAAGGTATTGCACGCGGTGAGAGCTTCTTATATATCGCTGATACCGGCAAAGACGGCGAATATAATGAGCCGGCAAAGATCTGGAAGCTTGATCCGGTGACAAAGAACCTAACAGTACTGTACATGGGTCCATTGCTTGTGACAGGGAAATGGCTCTACTTCAAAGAAGCGGACTCCAATGGCCCTGCCGAAGTTGTGGTTTCGGATTACGGAGAGGAGCCCAGTTCACGTTCACCTGGCACAGGGAAAGGTGCAAAGGTATTTGCCATTCAGCTTGATGACAACGGAGATGCCAACGGCACTCGCATACTATTTGAGGGCGCGCCACTGCGAAGTCCGGAAGGAATTGTAGTCATCGGTGACTCGGTGATCCTCGCAGATTGGGCAGCCGGCCCGAATACGTCCCTGCCAGACCGACCAGGGACATTTAATGCTGGCAAAGTGTTTGAAATTCCGCTGGCTGGAGGAAGCCCACTGGAACACTTCGCCGACCATACATGGGTGACACTTATCGGCGCATGCCGATATGTGGATGAAGATGGCAGGAGCTTTCTACGTCTAATCGATATCGATGGTGGCCGTTCCGCGGGCAACCTCTCCCTGCCTCAGAGCGGACTGGTTCAATTCTATCGCAGCGAAATCATCTCCATTAATCCGCTCATTCTTGGTGTGCTTGAAAAGGTTTTGCATAGCGAGGAGTTTTTGATGGAAGTTAATGTCCAAGGCCTTCAGGAGGGCGACATCGTGGAGGTTCAAGCTGAGCGCGGTGGCGTTTTTGCAGATGGCGGCGTGGTGAGAAAGATTGCAATCTCGGATCAGGCACTAAACACATTATCATTTCATCTCGAATCTAATCGTGGCAGCCCATCCGTCGCCTTCAAGACTAGTGTGATTAGAAATCGCAGTATCCTCGACACCGTTTTGACAGAGCAAATGAAGTCTCTTCCTGATCAAACCCTTCAGGACAACAAACATGCCGGCGCGGCTGCAGCATCCTTACGGCACATGCCACGACTCGCTGCCTCAGCGGATGGAACAAGCCAATCTGTCAGTTGGATCGCACCTAAGGGAGGTGTTCCAGTCACAATCTGGCAGGGGACGCCATTGACGCAGCCGATGGGAGTGATGTACTCCTGGGACGCAGAAAAGATATGGGTCACGGATCAAGCGGCTGGTCCGAACGGGACGGCGGCTGTTTTCGAAATAGACTTACCGCCAGCAGATGTGCGGCAGGCATTGTTTCCTGCTTTGAGGGATCAGAAAGAAATTATGCAGGGGAGATGTGTGTAAATTATCTGCAGGGCGGTCTGTCCTGTCAGAGAGAAGTAGCATGGTGGAACCCTCGGAAGCAGAATATCTAGTGTGCCGAACTTGCACACCAATTGTGTGAGATGAGTCAGTATTTGAGCCCATATAAATTGTTAGCAAATGGGGCATTATAGCAATTCAGACTTTGTTGTCGCGATTCCATTGGTTGACCAGGAAGATTCACTTATCTGTGTTTGGACAGGGAACTTGGCCATCAGTTTCTTTCGGTGTGGGTTCATTCTATCTGCGGTGAAGCAGAATGCGAAGCAAAGACGAGGAACGGTATGGACAGTATCATGGGGAGCCTCAGACGGCAACTTTCAGATGAACTGCCTTTAGAAGGGAAGGCCTGCAAAGTATGTGGCCGACGGAGGGAATGAAAAGTTATGCCCGGTGTAAAGAGGTAGTCTACTGCGGGATTGAACATCAGAAGGCAAATGGGAAGAGAGACAAAAGGTTTTGCGTGCCGGGAGATCGGGAAGATCACCAAGAGGGAGGCATGCTTTTTACCGGTTGGTTTTGATACAGATTGGCGTAACTGTCTCTTACACGTACGGGAAGGGAATCATTTTATTCTTTAATTTGATTGGGACGTGTTCTGACTTTCGTTTCGCGGCTCTCCTCTCCAAGCGACATTGTTTCTTTCTCTAGTTCTTGTAGTCTTTGCATTTTAGTGAGCAACCGCGGGTCGGGCCCGCACTGCAGGTCTTTCATATCTAGCGTCTGGAGGACATGAAGGCCTTTAGAGGATTGAAGTTGAGATAGCTGCACATATATCAAAAAGTATTTCGGTGACGATCCTGTCCTCGATCATGAGGTCGTCTTTCAGGTCGAGGATCGCAGCTGCACGTGTCGAGCCTTGCAACAGTACGAAAGGCACTGATCAAGACAGTAGAAATACACTTCCCCGCTAGGCCTTTGACTGGTTAGAAATCACCTCCCTTATTTGAAAGCGAAAGAAAACCGAAAAACGGACTATAAATAAAGGGAACTATCAAAGGCCGAGGTTAGGCCCTTCGCCTGATCTAACAGCGTTATCGCGCTAATTTTTCCCTTAGTTTGCCCTGCTCTTGAATCTTGTAGCGGGAATCCCACTGTGGCATTTATTGCTGCGAGTTTTCCAGCTACTTTAACCTATTCAGGCTATTCTTTAGTACAGAAATATTGTAAAAGAAGTCACACAATGGCTAAATCGCTTGGCCGTTTTTTATCTAGTTGCCTCTGAGGCTTCATATCATTGTAACAATTTTCCTTATGACCCTCAAGGAAACTATTTCGATGCTCCGTGTGCCCACGTATAATCTGGTGCATGCACTTTATATTTAAAGCCGCGGAGTGTGCTTTTAATCTCGTTTATCCGAAGTCAAGATAGCCTATCGGTCCTGGGGTCTTTCAAAAATGCATTTTTCCTTCATTGTAAGTCTTACCTCTATCCTTTGCTCAATCTACTACTAACCCGATCGATGAAATTATAGGATTATGAGGTCGTGAACGGAGTTGCTTATACTAGTGGGGAAAAAACAAGTACAACATAGCAAATATCCTGCGTTTTTTTTGCTATCAAGGATAGCCTTGATATCGCGGAGACAGGATCCTGCGCGCGTCTAGCTAATCGAGATTACTCAAGCATATTTCTATGCAATAAGGTAGGCCCGATGCTCTTCTTAGAGACTACTCAATTTTCACTAACGTATTTCACAAGCGAGCTGGCCAGCCAAGCGAGCTGGCCACCCCAAAACACCATAATAAATGCGATAAATTACAACATAGTATCACAGCAACGGCAGGTTTTAGGGACTTTTCCTTAAAAAGTAATGCTTTTTAGGTGGTATTTAGTCTCTAACGGGAGTTTAGAGAATTTCTATAACTTAGTAATTGAGATACAATCAGATATTTATATTTCTAGCTCCTAGCAACGTAATTTTCGATACCGTAACAATGTAGGTTTCAGATTTCGTCAAAATTAATATATAGTGTTGAAAAGCCTTATCAACAGCTATCGGCAAATAATTAAATAAAATAAAAACATGGTTGTTCAGATATCAGTTGTAGAATATATCGTATTTACTATGGTGTTTTGGGGTGGCCAGCTCGCTTGGCTGGCCAGCTCGCTTGTGAAATACGTTAGATATGGAAACTTAACTGAGCCAGCCCCACAGCTTTCAGAGAAATGCCATTTGGCAAATCATTATACATACGGTTCTTGGTATGGATCCATCGCCAATAGGACAACACAGACCACATTGGTGGACGTGTCGTACCATCTAAGAATTAGTGGTAACGACCCTTATTAATCTCTTCCCTATTCCAGTGGGGCCAAAGTTAGGAGTCAAACATGATCAACTCCAGAATACCCCGTGCTACCTGGGTCAATATCACAGTTATCAGTCTCTTTTACAAAGCTACCATGGCAACAGAAATAACAAAACTTCGCAACTATTAGTGACATTTTATATATAGCAAACTCCATGTTTAGAATCTATTTCAAAAGAGGTGAAGGTATTTGCGTCTCTAAGACACAAGGCTGCCAAGTGACAAATAGATCGAGCTTGAGAATAAGAGATATCCCATTTAACATCTGCCTGGGAAACGGCTGCAATCTCATACCATCCCTGTATTCCCCGGCTCGTCTGCCCTTTTCCAAATAGGACTGTAGCTAGGAAATACCTGAGTGCCACAGGATTGACCCCTTGCCTGGTCAGTGCGGGGTCGAAAAGTAAGAGAGCCGAGAAGGAATTCGTGAAAGGCATCAGGTTTGTTTCGTTCTTTGGATAATGATTCATATTGGGCAAAAGCGAAATCCCAGATGGACCGAAGACGATGCGGCTGGTGCAGCTCCAAGAAAATCTCAAAGAAGGATAATAGGTCTGGACGCCACCAAATATCTTCGTTTCGCAGGACTATGTCCCATGCTTCGTTCGCAGTTGAAATTGCTTCTTCAGTCCGCTTCGCATGGTGCTTCATTTGTGCAATGTTTAGTAAAGCATATACCTGATGTTCTGGAATATCTCGCCCCTGGACGTGCCCTTGCAAATCCCGAACTAACTCGAAATGCGCCCAGTGCCTCCTTATGCTTTCCAAGCTCCGTTAATGTGCGAGCGATGTCTCGGTGAATGACAGAAATGGACTGTGTCTCGAAGCTAGGAGACTCCTCGTGCTGCTGTAAGGCAATTTTGAAGTGCTGGAGAGCTTTCCTATAGCAACAATGCAGAAAGAGAGCCTGTGCTACTCGCGCATGCCACATTGGGGTTTCCGGAAACTCTTGCATTTCGGCCGCACGCAACACCCTGGACGGGAATCTGTACGGAACTCTAAGCAATGATTCTTTCAAGTCAGACTCCGTGTTTTCTGTCGACATTTTGCGGTATACTATGAGATTGGCGGAATAAACGCCGGCCTTCCATCATCCTCCATGATCTCCTCTGGATCCAGCCATAATTCGGCCCAGGACCCTACCATCCGAGAGAAGAGAACCGTAAAAGGGCACGAATCGCTTGCTAAACTTGAGGATTGTGCATACGCTCGAAAAGCCTGTTGGGTTTCTGGAAGAAGCCAATCCAAGACACGCTGCGCCCTTTTGTTCATATATTCTGGGCCGTCCGTATAGATGTAGTATTCGCCCAATTCTGATAGTCTTGCATCCGGGTAAAAATCATATTTGTCGATTTTTTGGACCTGCTCGTTCAGGACGAACCACTCCATATTTCGCTCTTCAGCAAAGAGATCCGCAAGACGAGAGGATATTTCTTCCCGTAGATCTCCGACATGTGCCGGTTGTGCTTTCGTTAGATACGAGGGCAGGAACTGTGTGGCGTATTCAGCGAGGTCCTGTGTCGTTCTGGAGGAGCTGGGCGTTCTATCCTCCTGCAAAGGATAGAGGAATACGTGGATGAAGCTCGCTTCCGTTCGGTCGATGTTGACTTGGAATGGACTGGTGTCTTGGGACTTCCTGAAAAACTCATAGAAGGAACTATGTCGAAGTGTGACCACCTCAATGCCGCCAAAGAAGTTTTGGTCATCGTTGGGCCTAGTCGCGAATAACGAGGAGTACACATTTCGAATATCGTCGTCCAAGTTCAAGACCTCCTCCTTCAAGATAATCTCGAGAATGATATCGAGGTGCCATACCGTTAGCGGCTTCTGCGCCAGGGTTACGAATGAGAGGAGAATGTTGAGCTGCTCAATCCCTGGGGCTGTCGTTTCGTCTACAGATCCTTCATTATCGGACAGCCCATCTGATAGAGACAGTTCTCTGCTTAGGCGCTGCAGCTCCTGCTGTAACATCGCGCTGATGCCTCGTGGCACGGTCTTGACGACTTTCAAAATCTGCTCCTTTGTTCGACAGCGTAGAACTGATATGATCACAAGGTTGGCCCATTCCCAAAGACCTTCGGCTTCATGACAGATTTGGCTGACAATCTCATCTAGAAGCTCTGGAGAGCCGCGAAATAACTTGCTCTTCTGCAGTTTCTGAGTGACGTATCCGTGCAGATCGTCCTTGTTCTGTTCATGCCCTATTTCAATTTCTGGGATCCAGCCTAAGGAGTGCTCATCGATCAAGGGACGTACCGAGTCCCTACTGAGAAGTATAACCCGCAGCGATGGCATTTGGGTATTGCCCTCCTCTGCTTCGAACGTTTTTTCCAATAAGCTGAAAAGGATTTCCTGCTCCTCTGGCTCAGCCTCGTCGATTCCGTCAATCACAAAACTGATCATGGCATCAGATAGAGCCGCATTGAGGTAATCCTGTAAGAGCTTCCTCCAGACAACATAACTGTTCCCAGGGTCCTCTCTGAGAGAAAACTCTCTCTTCAGC
>ERZ1673737.2813-NODE-2813-length-14074-cov-4.268635_pt1 | contig 14074 bp, 8 predicted proteins | sample MGYA00580211_ERZ1673737 | MGnify/ENA primary metagenome ERZ1673737 (study PRJEB41218, sample SAMN15661789) | gut metagenome | host: Homo sapiens | place: Canada: London | collected 2015-08-20/2019-03-30 | study: EMG produced TPA metagenomics assembly of... | reverse complement strand
TTGGTTACTAATATGCATGCTGATATGGGGATGCGCAGTCAGGCGGGTTTCACGGATCCAGCGACTGGGAAAAGATTCGACCTACGAGTTATTGTCACCAGATTGGGGATGTAGTGGCTATGGCTGCGGAGGCGGGGTTCAAGCTTGAAGATGTTGTTGGCTGTAATCAGGATGGGGTTTTGGTTAGAGGTGTTGATGAGGCGTTGGGGGAGGTGCTGGGTGCGAGGGCTAAGAAATGGGTTGGGGTTAGGGTTTGGTTTGGGGTTTGTTTTAGCAAGAAGTGAAACAGCGTGTATGGATACGAATAAGGCGGAGGTCAATAGGATATTATTCGAATAAAAATCCGGTCGATTTCACAAGTCGCTGGTAGTGGTACATTTAGAAGAATTTGAGTAGTCTGTCGCGGTGTTGTACAAGATTGGGATGTTCCCTGAGCAGCTGTGCCAGCCGGTTCTTTTTCCAGCCTAGCGTGTCGTCCAGGATCAGATTCGTGTATGCGAAAACGCTGGCATCGAAGAGACCTGGGTTTGGTCGGCTGAAGAAGTGCTCGTCCTCCCCGAGTAGTGTGGATAACGCCTCGAATGCACCGCCCGCATCGCCTTCCAGGTCGGCGGCGTCGATGTATCGTGAGTTTTTGAGGAGCTCGTCGCGGGCAGCCTGCTGGAGCTGGTGGCTTAGAGCGGCGCGCACGACGGTGTTGGTTGTTGCGGGTTCCACGTAAAGTCGGCGGGCGACGGCGTCGAAGTTCTCGCTGTCCAAATAGAGCATGTATAACTAGACACGTCAGTCGGTCCTGATTTCGAGTTTGGAGTCGAACCTACCCAGGCATGGCGTATCCGGTGGTCCAGCAGCGAGGCATACACCTCAAACCGGAGGTTCAGTTGCTGTTCCTCCTCGCAGTGAACTTGTTCAATGGCCCACTTCTGGAGCTTGTGTGATGGAATTGGGTTCAATGTGTCTGCCGGAAGTGCAGGGAGGAGGAATGGAAGGGCGCCAGTGGGTGATGCATGGTTGTTGGACGCGGTGATCTCGAAGTCGATTCCGACGAATTTCAGGTAGGCCTAGAGCGTCCATCAGCATGGTTTCCGACGGCCATGCGCCCTTGCATCTGGGCCACGAACCTGCCATTTGAGACATTGGGGGTTGAAGGAAGGTCGGCCATGTCGTGCACCGCGCGCGTCGGTGAAAACGAACAGCTGGTTGGCAGTGTTCGGCTGAAAGCGTTGAGGGAGCTCGTTGGCGGGATAGGTGGTCAACGGGAACTTGTCGAAGAGGCGCTTGATAGGTGCAGGGACCGTAAAGAAGGAATTGGAGTTGCTGTCGGTGCTAGCACTGCTGTCACCTTCCTGGCCTTTGGGGGGCATTGCGACGGTAGTTGACGAGACAAAGCTCCGAGGTCGTCATCGAAACAATTCAGGATCCCGAATAGGAAGGATTACGTAAACAGACACCGAGTCTCCCCGCACCTTTTCTTTCTTCTTTCCTTCGCGATCTATACAGACTCAGACTCAGACTCAGACTCAGATCAGACTCGAGGACTCGTTACCTCTGCTCGGTCTTGTCTCTGATATCGCATGGTGTATCCCTGGTCTTTTCCGCAACGCTCACATTCACTCCGCTCTCGACTCCACCTTTTCCCTCATACGATCTTCCTCGAGAATTTTGACATACACTCTGACACATGGCGTAATTCCGGCGCAAAGTGCGGGTCTGACAGTTTTGGTGGAAACGGCGATCGCATGCGCGGGGTATCGACTGCGCGCTAAGCCTGCCCACTGCGGTTGCGACATTACGAATCACTTCGTCTGACAACGTTGGTCAATATCCTGGTCCCAACATCTTGTCGCAAGTATGCCTCTCGATGAAGAAGGCGCCAAGTGGTCCTGGTAAGAATATATCCCGTCTCGATTGTGAATAGAGCTAGGCTAAAGAGTCACATCAGCGAACCATGCATTCGAGGTCACCGATCGTCGAAATGCCAACACTTTGATAGACTCATGATGAAGGTCCCCAAAGCTGGGCGACCTCTAGCTAAATGTCCCCATCCAAAAGGAACTTGTAGTTGCCAGAAGACATATGCCGTGATGGTCCGGATACCTAAAGGTAGACATCTTTGTTACATACCCTTTGTCTCCTTGTACTAACCGCACCAGGGTCATCCTGTCTATGCCGGCCATTGTATAAAGTTCCTATGGAAGGCAATGAATCAACTCAGTCCCCACCTACCCTGGCTTCCACATCTTCTCCGGCCCCGGGCAAGGTTCAAAAGTCTGGAAGAAGACAAAGCACCATGCAAGCAGCACCTGAAAATATTGCAAGGGCATTGGAAAATATGCCAGACAATCTCAAGATTGAGGATGGAACGCCAAACCACTTGCCAAACTTCTCCCAATCTGTGCTAGATTCATACAGACCTTCTGCCACGCAAAACCACAAGGCGATATCACCCAAAGAGGCTTCGAGGGAAGCATCACAGTCCCCTCCAGTGTCTAGCTGTTGTTCGACAAAGCCCCAGGCGCCTACTACAGCCCCAGTCCCAGCCCCAGCCCCAGCTGCGGCTCCGGCTCAGAAGGAAGAGTCTTGCTGCGGGTCTCGCCCTTCCACCACCGAACCTCAGCACTCAAATGTGGAAAAACACCAATTCCAGCAACCTGCTACTTGGGATAGTCAAAATCAAATGTACATGCCGTTCAGCGTGCCAGAAATGACCTCATGGGGGAACCAGATGATGTCTACTCATGGGAACTACATGTCCGCCATGAGTCAACCACCTTCCCAACCACCAATCTTCCAAAATGGGTTCTCGCAGAACGCAATGCCTCCGCCAAAGTCTCAGCCGTCAAATTCGAACGGTGGATACCCACTCAATGTGGCCACACAGCCGTCGATGGGATACAACAACCCAATGAACGGGTTGGGAATCTCGCAATCCCCCATGGGTCCCTACATGCTCAACCACTCTCATTCACCTTACCCCATGCAAGCAGCAGCAAGTGATGACCCTTGTCACGACTGCCGCTGTGGAGAGGACTGTCAGTGTCTGGGTTGTGCTGCTCACCCATTCAACACTACAACACGAAAGCATGTTCAAGAGATGGGTGCCATGATTACCTTCAACGGCGACGACAAAACCCCAGAATCCATCAACCCTTATCAATCCTCACCATTCCAGGGGTCTACACCTCCAGTTCCATTCAACTATTACATGCAGGGCACCCCGTCCATAGACCAAGCGTTCCAGCACAACCCGTTCGATGGATATTCAGATCCTAACTCTGCCATGCCCAGCGGCTACTCCTCCCCTCTGGCTGATCCCAGCCTAAATCATCAATTGATGCACCCTTCGGAGTACTACACCCTGGAATACCCAGTCGGATTACCAAGCGCTTGCTCCGACGTGACAGGGAGCTGTCAATGTGGAAGTGACTGCAGCTGCGTGGGCTGTCTTACACATAGCGGCCACAACGGCTTCTCTCTGGATACGCCGATTCCCGAAGACCCGTTCCCGGAGAAATCAGAGCAACAGCAAGGTCCTCCTCATGTTCCACATACAAGTTCTGCTACTCCGACTTCACGAATCCCCGTGCTGGACAATGTGTCTGTGCCATGCTTGAGCCCGCGCACCATGGAGACTTCGATGATCTAGATGTTCTCTTCTCCCCCCTCTTTTCCACCCTAGCCTACTTTGACCTCGCATGATTTATGATTTCCCTTGATACCCTATCTAGATTTTACCCTAGACGGCTACTATTTGATTGCTTGTTTGAATGGAATTATCGGGTCATTTCCCCACTCTGACAATTTTGTTCTTGGTTTCTTTCCTTCCAACACAACTTTTCCCAGACCTCAATCAGATAGAGTAGGCAATTGAACCTAGTTGGGCGCTAATGGCCCTCTATCCCCTACCTTATACGGATATCTACACTACATCTCTAGCACCAATTTTGTATGATCATCAATGCATTGGGGATATCATAATTCTTAAACAAAACATAGAATAGTATACATAAAAGACAGTGTTCCCAACCAAAAAAAATCAAGCCTTATTCCACTTGCCGAACTTGACATAGTCATCATAAAGCGACTTGAACACAGCCCGACCAGAGACATCCAGCGCAGCATTAAGAGCCCGCATAGACTCCCGCGACATAACATCCAAAGCAGAATACAGTCCAGGCATAATGGCAGCCTTAACTTCCGGCGACAACGATCCCCGCAACGAACACTGCGCATACTCCATGATGACGTACTGCAGGTACTGTCCGGCAATGCGCTTTGCTTTCTTCGTTTGGTCCGTGAGGGCTTCGCGGGATGCGCCTGGCTGCGGACGTAACACGGACGATACGGTTGGGTCGCAGAGCGAGGTGAGGAGTCGCGTATAGTATGTTGCGTGCGAGGCTTCCAGGGGAGCGAGCCAGTAGGGCTGCGAGAGGGTTGTCTGGGAGCGGGCTGAGCGGCCGCGCTTGCGTGAGCGTGCGAAGAGGCAGCCTAGGAGGCGTTGCATGGCGTTTACGACGAGGTGGAAGCGGCCGCCGATCTTTAGGCGTTGGAGGCTTAGGACAACGCCCATCAGTCGGCAGAGGCGGGTGTAGATTGTTGGGGAGTATTCAGAGGAGATCTGGGGTCCGATCTTGGAGGAGGCGCTGGCGATGGCGGCGAGGATGGCGTCGATGTTGCATTGTGATAGACTGCGGGTGTGGGTGCGGAGGAGGAGGTCCAGGCATTCGGATGCGAAACAAAATTGGTCGATGCTTGTGCTCTGTGGGATGGCTTCGGCGAGGGCAGTGCAGAGGAGGGATAGTTCTCTGGCTGTGGCGCTCTCTTTGTCCTCGACGGGAGGGATCGAGGCGATGGCGAGATAGATCACTAGGAGTCTGTATCCGGCGTCCTGGCCAACCAAACCAAGTCCTCTTACTTCGCAGATTGCCTGGGTGATTTTCTCCATGGGCATAGAGCGGAACCGTTCGGTTGTGGCTCGGATGAAAAGCTGCTGGTCCTCGGCGTAGAGAGACTGGAGGGTTAGAGTCTCGGCGCATTGAAGGACTGGTTGAGCGATGTTCTTCTCAGGTCCTTTGCTGGCGAGAAGGCGGCGTCGAATCAAACGGGACGGCCCTGAATCAATGGACATTTCCATGTAGTTCTCGATCTTGGACAAGAACTTCTCGACCTCGATGTTGTTGGTAGCTAGATCCTCGAAATCTTCCAGTGCATCAATGGTCTTGATGAGAGTGATGGTCTCTTCCAGCTTCTGCTTCCTGCACTGGTCTTTGACGTATTTCATGTCAGCCAACACCAGGTCAAACACCCGTTGACGAAGTGCAGCCAATTCCGTCTCCGAGAAGGCTGTCTGCAATTTCTTGCGGTGGACCCAAAGTTCAGACAGAGACAACCGCAAGAGGAAGCAGGCCATGGAGTCGCGATCGACCTGCCTCATTTTCGAGGTTTGCTTTGATACTCTGGCGAAGAGCTTCTTGAAAAGCTTGTTCCGATCATTATCAGACAGGACCAAGAGTTTGGCCAGAATAGCGCGGTACAGGCTTCGGAATGCTTTCATGATCTGAAGATCGGTGTCTGTGCCCTCCAGTGAGACTGCACGAGCTGCTGTCCAGATTGGCTCCCAATCGCTGGTCAGTGTGGCATCACATTTGGGCATAGCTGCCAGTTTGGCCATCATAGTGAGAATGCCAACCATAACGTCGGGAGAGCTGTCCTGCTGAAGCACAACATCATGCAGTTTGTTCAAAATTGTGGTCCGCAGCCCACGGGTGATCAGTGCAGCCGGGATTCTTTGCAAACTCTCGACCAGGATTCGGCGGTTAGATGAGTCTTGCTCGATACTCTCATTCAAGAGAAGGGAGAGATCAGATACAATCAGAGGGGCGTTGAGCAGATATTCGTGGCAGACCACGCTCGCCCATGCTTGGAGGAATCTTGCTTCTTCGGAAATAGCCTCGAGAGGCAACGAAGAAGAACGGTACTGAGCAGCGGCCAGAGACAAAATGTGTCGGAATAGACGCGATCGCTCTTCAGAAGCGATATGGCTCCAGACTTCTGGAACTCTGACGAGGGCCAGGAAGTAAGCGAGGCCGAGAGTGGTTCGGGATTCCACTGTATCAGTCTGACCATTCCAGGGCGCCTTCATCGACCTTTTGGCATCATCAGGAGAGATGGAGATGATAAGATCTGTGACATCCTTTGTGGCCGTGGTAAACGAGTTTCGCTGCTCTTCATTGGCGTGTGCCTTGATCGCATCCAGAACAAACCGGTAAGCTTCCCAAGACTCGAGCGAAGCGAGAGGCTTTTTGGCCAGGTCCTTGTGGTTGCGATGAACGACCTTTGCAGCGACTTGCAGCAGTTCCATCACGGACTTTGCCAGAACATGGTTGGCTGACTGCAGAGTGTTGTCAAAAAGGTTCCGAACCAACCGCCACAAACGCCATCGCCAGTGAAGAGCTTGCTTCGAGGACAAAGTCGATGTCACAGTCTCAAGGAGGGATGTCAAGATCTTGTCCGATTCTGGGAATGGTGAAACACGGCCCCGGAAGCTTGCTTCGACAATAACGAACTTAGCATAGGACTGAGGAGTTTCCGCAATCTTTCCATTATCGGCCTTAGTCTCGCTAGCGGCGGTACGCATCTGAGCAGCGACGTGCGACTCGGTGAGAGAAGTTCGCATTAGCTCAGCGTAAGCGTCAGACAAATCATCGTCTTCCCAGACTGAGAACAAACTCAGATTACTGTTGTCCTGGCGAGCCTCTTCCAGGGCAACAAGTTGATTGTGCCACACTTCCATAAAATTTGGCAGATCTCTTGCCGCGGCGAACCCTCGCAGAAGTGGAAGCACGACATTAGTCTTGATGGTGTTGTAAACCTGGGGTTTCCCGGTGCCATTTTCACGCCATTGCAATTGAATCTTGGCGAGCAATGCATCGAGAAGCTTGCGAGAATCGCGTAAACCGGAGTTGGGTAGGAAAACATCAACACCCAGGCTGATGAACAAAGCTGTCACATTCCACTGGACCTTTTTGAGACCTTCTTCATAGAGACCAGTGTAGTTGGCATGCGCAAGAATGGTGTGTAGAGATAGGCCGACGTTCCGATCGAGAGCTACTTGGAGAAGCTGCTCTAACACCGCAACGAATTTGGAGTCAAATGTAGCGAAGTCCTCTTCCTTCGCGGTAGAGAAGGCCAGCTCTGCAACAGCAACGAACAAAGTCTCAAGCCAAGGAGCTTCGTGTGTCTGTCGTCGGAACACATCACGGGGGACAGCACGGACGGCATTGTCGAACAGTTCGGGAAGAAGCTCAACTGATCGCCAGGGGTTGCCACAGGGTTCACTTGTGGATTCGTCTTCTTTCGCTACGGGAAATTCGCGAATGATCGGTTTGAAAGTATCGGTAACCGGCTTGACTGGACTCCAGTCCGGCTCATCCTTGGAATAGTCGATACCAGAGCCTCCACGTTCAAAGAATGCCGCACGTGCCGGGAGCAAAACATGCAAGGCAATAATACGCTCGATAGCGTGAAGAAGATGAGCGCACTCATCAGTATCAAGCTTGGCGGACCGCAGGCAGATTTGGAGCCTGAGCGCATGAGCAAAGCAGTGTCTCGCAAAGAATTCATTGCTGGATTTGTTGTCCGTGTCATCTTGACGGTAAGACCGCGATTCCCACAGCTCCACTGCCGCGGGAAACACGTACAGCAAGTGCTGAAGATCAGTCGTCTTCCCCGCATGCGAAAACTGCTTGGCGGCGACAGCAGCCACTCGGAATGATCGACCCAGCAGCATAGCAACTGCCTCTGGCTCGCCCCTCAGCGCAAGCTTCAGATGCGAGTTTGCCACTCCATCAGTGCCCAGTGTGCGGCGTGTAAGTGTTACGATCCCATACAGACAATCCAAAGCGCGAATGAAGGTGAGGAAGCATGCTGCGGGGTTCTGCCGATGTTCGTCCCCGTCCACGTCCATCGCGTCTCCATTCTCGGTTGTCATTCTCTTTCTCTTTTTCCCTTGACTCCCCCGGTGATCGTCGTGGGTCGGGGAACCAGCCGGTGTTTGACTGGAGTCGGAGTCCGAACTCAGGGCCGCAATCCCATTCCCTAGGCCGGCGAAAATGTCGGCCTCCAAATCTGCAATCGTTTCGAATAGAATCGACAAAAGTTTCTGGTCCTTTAAAATAGCAGCGAGGTTCTTTGGCGAGATCAAGTCGATCAATTGTCGTAGTAGCAGGAACGAAGCTGCGTCCACTCTGTAGTTCTTCCCACTTCTCAGTCTCTTCAACAACCATCGTAGAACCCATTCTTCCTTCGGGGTGGCGTTTGTTTGAATTCGAACATCTCGGTGAACTTCCGGATGACTTTCACACAGCGTCAAATCTAACCCGAGAATCTGCGCCGCTTCGTGGAGTTGGGTAGTCGGAGAGGCAGTGCCTTTTTCGAGGCGGAGGAGCGCCTCTTGCGATGAGCGCGGACGCTGAACCCAAGACATTAGACTGGAGATACAAACACATGTTCACAAAGACTTACCTCCGCAAGCAACGGCATCGCGGAAAAAGCAATATAATCGAGTGAGTGGTGGTTTATTTGTCGAGGAAGAAAAAAAAAGATACCCAAAAAGAAAAACCGCGGATTGCTCCGACCGCCTTTGCCCGAGCGACTCGCTCCGTTCAAACTCCCAACTCCTTGCACTAACGTCTTTATTCACCTCTTCAATTCCACATCATTGCAAGTGGTTCGTTGGTCTTCGGATATTCGCCCGATTGAGTTTCTGCTGACTCTTTTGCCAGATTTATCGCAATGGCCGATTCCAACCAGCCCGGCACCATCGCGCGGGCCACCAAGCCCGTCAGCGAGGCTCTGCTTAACGAGAAGGTACGAGCTAGCTTGGGGTTCCGAATGGACGAAATCGTTACAGATGTTACTCTGCACAGTATCTGCAACAATTGGTCTCTTTGGAAGCATAAACCGGGAGTCGTTAGCTAATCTGCGTTGAATGTTTAGTGGGACCGCGCCATCTCCTCCGTGATCATCAAGTCCTCCCTCGGTCTGTCTTTCGGTGTCGTCTTCTCTGTTCTCCTGTTCAAGCGCAGAGCTTGGCCCGCATGGATTGGTCTCGGCTTTGGTGCCGGTCGTGCTTGGGAAGAGGCTGATGGTATGTTTATGTTGATGTTCATTGAGTGTTTAACCCTTGGGAAGCTCTTGGTTAAAGCGGGTGCTACTGCATGCTGTGAGATATACTATCTAGAGCTTGAGCAGGCTCTAGCTAGTCTATTTCCGCAGCATGGAGCTTGCAAGCTCGCCCGTGGCCGGCTATCTGCTTTTCACCGAGCTTTCCTCCGATTTCCGTTATCACTCGTGTGAGTACACCTGAACTAACTGGTATCCAGCCTCCTTCCGCCGTGGTGACTCTCCTATCAGAGATGCTCTTCGCCGGTAAAGATGAGACCCCATCGTGTACGATATATTGTACAGAAAAGGCGAGACCATTGGCGGATGGTTGTTCAGCCTAGAGAAGAACTGCTATAACGGCATCCACTAAGCGCGCCGTCGGTATCCTGCGAGGTGTTCATTTGATTTATTGTGCTCCTGAATTAGATGAAACATGATCGGTCGAATTGGAGACGTGTTCATCCTGGCAAATGCCTTCACCTTCAATATATTTCCTTTGCGTAACCCCAACACGGACTCCATTGTATTGAGTGACTAGAAATGAAGCAGACATACAACAATGGGCAATGAATGCCTCACGCGCAAGCGATGAAGTGAAGCATTCAGCAATGTCATCCGGGATAGCCTCCAAGTATGGATTCCCTACTTGCAAATATGCAAAGACGTAAAGTTGGTATCGTAATTCGTCATATGATGCAACTGCTAATGGAAGACAAAATGCACATGGTATCTCTTATATGCGTAGAAGCTTAACGTCCCCAGACTTTGCGGACGCCTTGATCTCTTCCTACCTCGTGATCGCTTCATAGGCCAAGCTTTCAAAACAGAGCGATGGAAGTCAATAATCAAAGCTCGTCCAAGCTTCTTGTTCCAAAGGACATTCTCACGTCTAAGATCATGGTTAGCCCCAAATACTTGGATCTCCGAATCAGGGTTGGTCATTTTCTTGAGAAGCCACGGGTCCAGCTCCATAGCTGCTGTGCTTTCACCTGCCCAGCCCTAGCAAGCATATGAGATATCGGACTAATATCATTAAGGAAGTATCATGGCCAAGTCTATTTTTCCGAAGAATACTGGTACAGCGGAGCCTCGGGCTTTTTCTTAGGACTTTGTAGGCTTCGAGGGAGACTTCTTTCTATAGTCCTGTTGTGGTTCCTTCCCGACGACTGTAAAGCCGCATGGAGGGCCTGTGGGTTTGAATGTGGCTCCGTATGACCCGCATCTTCCAAAGGGTATACATCGGTCGATGTTGTCGTCCAATTGTGCTTTTAGTGCGATCATACACTCTGCGTCGATAGGATGTTTGGAATTTTGTGCCTTGCAGTGGATGTGGACGCTTGGACAATCCTCATCTAGGAAAACCCTTCTCTGTTTAGCCCGAGTAAACATCATTGGGTGCAGAAGCCTGCATTCTGTCGCCAGGAATGGTTGCTCTGGTCAGTCCGTCTTTGACGAGTCGCTCCTCTGGGAAGACGAAGACGAAGCCGATTGGCTGACTTCGCTGATGCCGCGCTTTCGCTCTTCTTGGTCCCCATCGTTATTTGCTGTCGGGAATTCCTCAAAAGTATGGAGTAGAAGCGGCGGAGATGAACAGGTGTGGAGATGAAAGGGGTGTGTCAGCTGATATGCAGTAATGTAGACGTTAGCGGTTTACGGTTGCAGATACTGAAGTCGTTTTACATGTCTTTTAGTCTCTTTTTAGATATCTATTTGACCGTTTTATTGATCTCTTTGGCATGTCATATAAACCTAACCTAGATACTATCGTTACATGTTGTAGTCTGGGATCTGTCCATCAAGTATATAGAGTGCCTCAGGCCTCTGCTATAGCCTCAGGCTGAATATAATAATAAGCCTGAGGCGTCAGCTCTCACGTGTAAGGAATTACTCGATCTGATCGAGTCAACTTGACTTGACAATTGTTTATCGCCAGCTTTTCTCCAGATTAGATAGAGGAAGTGGCCAATCACACCATCTAATCGGGGACAAACAGCCCCACTCTCTGACGCCCATAGATAAGCCGTGACTCGAGCAGTTCGGTCATAGGCGCACGATCCCTCTAAGCCGCCACTGTACATACTGGGGAACACACATGGAAGATCATCCCATGGACCTTCTTATCATGGTTACTCGGAACAGGGGTGCGAACGTAATGTGGGAGAGGAAAACATCATAAAGGTGTTCCTGTCCACCTTGGTTCACTTCCCATTCCAGCTATACTACACCCTTCCTATACTTCACCATGTCCAAGTTAAAATGGATCCTCAAGAAGCTGGAGGTTGAAAACGAACCTGGCTTGAGCAATGCTCAGTTAATGTTGACCAACAGTGATCTCCGGCCAGGTACCTATATCTCCCCCAGATTGTACCAAGGTAGTGACTGACTTTCCCCAGTGGACCCGGAGCGCCGCCAATGGAGGTGGCTGAACTATATCGCTTTCTGGATTGCGGATTCATTGAACATCGTCAGTACCTGAACAGCCCAGAATCGAACGACATCTAACCAAACCAGAACACATGGATGATTTCCTCCTCTATGATCGTCGACGGTCTCTCCTGGTGGCAGTCCTGGATCTGCGTCTGGGTCGGATACCTCGTGGCGGCAGCATTTGTCTGTCTAACAGGTCGCATCGGCGCCGTCTATCACATTTCATTCCCAGTCACTGCCCGCGCCTCATTCGGAATCTGGGGTTCTTTCTGGCCCGTCCTGAACCGAGTGGTCATGGCAGTCATCTGGTACGGAGTACAAAGTTATATCGGAGGTATGTATCCCCAAACTTGGGTTTGCAAATAAATCCCCCATCTAACCCCATCATCAGGCCAATGCGTCACCTTAATGATCGAAGCAATCTGGCCCAGCTACCGAAACCTCCACAACGGCCTCTCAGCCAGCGCAGGCGTCGACACAAAAAACTTCCTCAGTTTCTTCCTCTTCTCGCTGCTCTCCCTCCCAGCCCTATGGTTCCCAGTCCATAAAGTCCGCCACCTCTTCACCGTCAAGGCGATCTACTCCCCCATCGCGGCAATCGCCTTCTTCGCATGGGCCATCTCCCGCGCCAACGGCCTCGGCCCGATCATCCACCAACCCAACACTGTCCACGGCACTGAGTTCCGCTGGGCAATGGTTAAAGGAATAATGTCATGCATCGGTAACTTCGCCGCGCTGATCATGAACGATCCTGATTTCTCGCGTTTCGCTCGAACACCCAAGGATGCGCTCTGGTCTCAGCTTTTCACTATCCCCATGGGTTTTGGCGTGACATCTTTCATCGGAATTATCGTCTCGTCTTCTTCTTCTGTTATCTTTAATGATGGGTATACCTGGAACCCACTCGATCTCCTTGGCAAATTCCTCGACGGCGCGAGTTCCGGTCAGCGCTTCGGTATCTTCATCATCGCTACTGGATTCGCCCTCGCTCAGCTAGGAACGAATATCTCGGCTAACTCTGTCTCCGCTGGAACGGATCTGACTGCTCTCCTGCCTCGGTACTTGAATATCCGTCGGGGAAGTTATATCTGTGCTGCTGTCGGCCTGGCCATGTGTCCAGTAAGTCTCCCCCCATCTCCATCCCATCTCCATCCCATCTCCTTTTGCATCAAATTTAACAAAAAGACAGTGGAACTTAGTCTCAACCTCCAACAACTTTACAACCTACCTATCAGCCTACTCCCTCTTCCTCTCCGCAATCGCAGGCGTAATGATCACCGACTACTACATCGTCCGAAAAGGCTACCTAAACATCAAAGCCCTGTACAGCGCCCGCACCTCCGATGCCTACTACTACAGCTACGGTTTCAGCTGGCGCGCGTACGCAGCCTACCTGAGCGGCATCATGGTCAATATTGTTGGCTTTGCTGGTGCCGTGGGACGGGATGTACCCGTTGGCGCGCAGTATATCTATAACGTGAATTATTTCTCGGGCGTTATTGTTTCTGGGGTTGTTTATGTTGCTCTTACTTGGTTTTGGCCTGTGGCTGAAACTAGTGACACTTGGAATGAGGTTGATGTCGATGAGGTTGCGGGGCTTTATGTTGATTATGGACGGGATCCCGAGGATTTGGAGGGCATGGGGATGGGTGGTGAGAGGGATGGGGACTTGAAGGGGGATCAGAAGGTTAGGGCTTCTTCTTTGAAGGGTTGATGGGGTTTGCTTTCTCTTGGCGGGCTTTTAGCTTTTATTTGTCCTTTGCTTCGTTTACTCCGGTTTTACCGTGAGCTCGATTTCTGTATATTAATGAACCCTTCTCTGTCTGGGATTGGGATATGATGAAATGACTATGAGGCTCGAGAGGGTCTTGATTACACCTTCACAGCAAGACTTCTTGTTTTTATATTCATCTATCGACAGCTTGTAGATAGGATATAGTATACCACTAGATATTATATACATTCACTAATAGTAGTAAGACATGATAACCAATAATGGTAGTATAAAAGAAATCCAATTTCCAAAAGAAAGAATGTGCTCCCAGCGTACTAACTAATAAAACAGGGGAATATATAGTAGATCGCAAGACAACAAAGGCAAAACATATCCCATCCAAGTGTGAAAGACACCACGATCAAGCAACCACCAGGGAAGCAACCATGAACAAATGAACAAGGATGGGAATAGTAGTTGATACAGGAAAAGACCGGCTTTGCAAAGCAAAACAATATAAACGAAAGCCATCCATCTTATCCATCCAGTTGATAATTGGGAAGGACGTTGAACTGATCCGGATACCAGATACCAGATTCACTATCGGGATAGTATCGTATGCAAAGGGAGAAATTGAATACTTGTAATGATCCAATCAAATTGTAGAGCGCCCCGGAAACATAATCCCGAATCCTCATGCTATGATGTTCCAATGAAATGAAATTGGAGAGACGATGGAGATGAGAGTGAAAGCGAGAAACAGGGAGA
>ERZ1673737.2812-NODE-2812-length-14087-cov-6.654005_pt1 | contig 14087 bp, 16 predicted proteins | sample MGYA00580211_ERZ1673737 | MGnify/ENA primary metagenome ERZ1673737 (study PRJEB41218, sample SAMN15661789) | gut metagenome | host: Homo sapiens | place: Canada: London | collected 2015-08-20/2019-03-30 | study: EMG produced TPA metagenomics assembly of... | reverse complement strand
TTCAAAAAAGACTGTAGGTAAGTTTGTATTTACACAAAACTACCTACAGTCCCAATTATTTTTTATATAAATTTTTAATGCTTTTATTACTAGTATTCTTATTTAACTTCTCCAGCTAACCGTTTTAAACAAATTATAAATTCTTCTTTATACGGATACCATGCCCCTAAATTTTCTAAAAAATCTATATATTCATAATGACCATCCAAAACTGCATATATATTTTCCAAACATTCATTAATATACTCAGGTGAATATATTGACTTATTACATCTAAGATTTTCATTAATCTTATACATATACTTATTTAAAATCAAAATATCTAAATTTTCTATACTACCTACAGTATATTCATAAGTCTCTGTATACCAATCTTTCCATTCACTCGTCATTATACTCTCCTTAATTAAATGCACAATTTATATTTTCTAGTCCATTATTTATTAACATACGTGCAAACTCTTTTTTATCTATTAACCTTACATTAACTTCTCTAGCTTTTTGTATAGCCTCTTTAGAATATTTTTCAGCAGACGTTATAACCCAAGGAATATATGTATACTCATCATCAATATTTTCTTTTTGAATTTTATATTCTGAAATTTGTTTTATTGCCCAATCTGATGTACATCCTTTATGATACTTTACTTGTACATATATAATAACTTTAAGATTTTCAAAAGTTGCAATTACATCTGCATCTGCCCCATCATTTTTCCCTTTTTCATTTTTTGATGGTATATATACATCACTTGCTCCAATTTGTTTTAAGTACCATTTCACTAGTTGTTCAAATTTATCAGGCGTTAATCTATCATCTATTATCTTATTTATGCTTTCTAATGAAGATTCAACCATATCTGTATGAAAATTATATAATTTATTATCTCTATATTGTGTTATTATTCTTTCAATATTTTCTCTTAAATCTGTTATATTTGAATTTGTATTGTATATCTTCATTCTTGATGTTAATTTACTATCAAATATATCTTTTCTAGATATATCCTTAACTATAGGTTTTACCTTCCAAACAAATCCTATATCTCTAAATACATATCCATTATCACTATTTATATATATCTTTTCATTATCTTTAATTTTCATATTATTATTTTCTAATATCTCAGATAATTCTTTATCACTTATTAGTTTTGGATGCTCTACAAGTTCATAAATTGAAATTTGTCCACAAAACGGAACTATTACTAAATCTTTTTCTTTGAACTCATTCAAAAATCTCCATAAATTATATCTTGTCCTTTTCTTTGCCCCCCAAGTCTTTTCAATTTCACTATCAAAGAAATTCCAATTTCCATTTATAGTATTTTCTAAAAATTGAATATTAGCAAAATCAGAAAAACCAATAGATATATATCCATTTTCTAATAATTTTTCTGAAACATCCGAACAATGTGATATTCTATGTAACCATATTTTCATAAATATTCCCCCCTAATAAATATACTATTTTCAAAATATTATATCATAAAATAACCATAATTTATTGAATGTTACGTAATAAAACCTTAAAATAATGGTATGTAATTTTCTAAATCAAATGTATAATACAATTAAAAAACATCTATTAAATATAAAAAATATCAAGATAAAAAAATTATACAAGAATCTAAACTAGAACATTGCTATGTTTATAATAATATTTAAACAAATATTTAATAAAAAACAAAAATTATTATGATATATTATGTTAGGAGTGTTTAAATATGAAATACGAAATAATAAAAGACAACTTAGTAAATTTAAAAGACCCTGTACAAGCTATAGTAAACTCATCTAATCCATTTATTTCTAGAGGTGGAGGAGTTTGTGGTGCTATTCATAAAGTAGCAGGTTTTGAATTTACTAAATATTGTATTAATCTAGGTGGACTAACAATAATGCAATCTAAAATCTCACCGGGATTTAATTTGCCATATAAATATGTTATTCATACCTTAGCTCCAATGTATAAAAAAAGTAAAAATCCTAAAGAAGAACTAATAAATACATATTTAAATGCAATTAATCTTGCAAAAGAAAATAATATACAAAGTATAGCTTTTCCTATATTAGGAGCTGGTCATTTTGGATATCCATTAGATATAGCTATAGATTGTGCATTAAATTCATTTAAACAAATATATGATAACTCTATTTCTATTAAATTAGTTTGTTATACAGAAGAAGAATATACTATAGCAAAAAAACTAATAATTTAATATTTAAAAATAAAGAAAAATATATAATTACAATATTTCTCTTTTGCTTAGAGTGTGTATTTTTAAATATCCTATAAGGCTATGATGCATTATATTAATAAAATATCATAGCTTTTATTTTAATAGCTATGTTTTAATACAATGCTGAAATTATATAAATTTTAAATAATAAAAAATCAAGAGCTGTATTTACTTATTCATAAAACTCTTGATTTAGTTCGCATTATATTAACTAATAATTTTGATTATCAAAAGTATTTAAGTTTTTCTGAATTTGATTTTACCCCTCCAAAATCATCAATAAAGTATTTATAGTGAACTGCACCAAGTTTTTCATATATCCTTTTGGCACTATCATTTCCTTTAACGATACAAATACTCATACATTCATATCCATGATTTAAAGCATATTGTCCTACTCTATAAATTAATTTCGTTCCTATAACTTTTCCTCTTGAATTTTTTGTTATATGCAAAGAATCTAAATACCAATAACCTTCCTCATTATCATCTTTTTTAGATGCAACAAAACCTAAAAATTCATTTCCTTCATAAGCAACAAAAATATGATTTTTATTTTTAAGATATTTGTTCCACTTTTCTACTGCATACTCTTTAGTTAAAATATTTAAATAATCTTCGGGTAATAATCCCTTATAAGTTTCCTTCCAATTTGAAATATATAATTTCGCTATTTTATCTATATCATCATATACTGCATCTCTTATAATCATAGAACCACTCCTTTAATAATATTTGTGATAAAAATATATTTACTTAGTAATAAATAACCATTGCGAAGTTAATTATATTATATCATTTTCAACACTCATTTAAAACATAGCCAAATATTAAAAATAGTCTAAGGAGTTAACCTCAGACTATTTTTTAATGTTTATACTCTTATTTTTTATTATATCTATTTAGATATTAATCTTAGTAGCTATTGTATCATCTAAAATATCTAATAAGCTTCTTGAACTTTATAGTTAATAATATACAAAATATACTACATATTAAAATCTATATTAACAACAAACAAATCCCTAATAATATCTACTTTTAATTCTCCACCTTGTGCTTGTACAAGCCCTTTTGCTATAGCAAGTCCAAGTCCAGAACCTTCTGTATTTCTTGATAAATCGCCTCTTGTAAACCTTTCTGTTATTTCATCTGGGTCAAAATTAAGTTGATACTTAGATATATTCTTAAAACTTATATGTACTTTTTTATCACTTTCTACTAAATCAATATATACTCTAGTTTTCTCTAAAGAGTATTTTAATATATTAGAAATTATATTTTCAAAAACTCTAAAAATCTTTTTTCCATCAGCTAATATATACACTTCCTTATTAGGTGTATTCACTATAAAATCTAATTTAGATTCATTTATGTAGTCTTCCATTTCTACTAATGTTTGAGTAAGTAGCTGATTTATATCATTTTCTTCTAAATTTAATTCTATGTTATTACTTCCAATTTTAGATGCTTCAAATAAATCTTCTATTAATATCTTAAGCCTTTGAGACCTTTTAGTCCTTCATTTTTTAAATGTATTTCCATAGACTCAACTATATCTTTATCATCATCAACTAATAATACATTCCCTTTTATCATTAATCTCACCTCGCTTTTTATTTTACCATTTTTATGCATATATTGTTTATATTTAGTAGTATAGATGTTATTTTTTAATATAAAGTGTATAATTTAACTCGTTGTGCTAGTTAGATTTAATTATTGAAAATACTAGAGTTTAGAATAGTTTATATTCTTTGTAAAAAACTTTATGTAGTAATTTCAATATGTGTAGTAAAATAACTAGCACAACAGATTAATTTATTAATATTTTATTAAGATTTATGATAAATTTTTGTAAACTAGATATTTTGTTATAAATAAATTTACAATAAAAACAACCATACCTTAGTATTTTCAATAATATAAGGTATGGTTATTTATCTAATTTTATATAATTTGTTAGTTTCTTTTATAATATTGTGCTAAATTTACTTACTATGCTTATGGTAATAATTTTTCTATATCTTTTCTTATCTTTTTAGGATTTGTAGTCGGTGAAAATCTATCAACAACATTACCTTCAGAGTCAATAAGGAATTTAGTAAAGTTCCATTTTATTTCATTGTTTAAAATTCCTTTTGCATTATTTTTTAAATATTTATATATTGGATGTGCAGACTCTCCATTAACATCTATTTTTTCAAACATTGTAAATGTAACTCCATAATTTATAAGACAAAAGTCACTTATTTCTTTGTTTGAACCTGGGTCTTGATTGGCAAATTGATTACAAGGGAATCCAAGTATTTCAAATCCTTTATCTTTATAGTCCTTATACATTTGCTCAAGTTCTGCTAATTGTGGTGTAAATCCACATTTACTAGCTGTATTAACAACCAATAACACCTTTCCTTTGTATTCGTCCATTTTAACTTCTATACCATTCATTTTTTTTGCAGTAAAATCATAAAATTTCATAATATATCCTCCAATATTTTAATTTATTAAAATTTAATTTAATTCAATTAATCAGTGTATAAAATAGGTTATCTATATAATCAAAGATGCAATTCACTTTAAAAAGTGAATTTATCATCTTTTATTATACAAAACTTTTTAGTATTTTATCTAAATAATATTTAAACTGAACAGCATCTTCTTCAGATATTTTAAATTGGCAAAATACTCTTTCTGGAACTGTGATGGCTTCATCTTTAAGTTTTCTTCCATTATCAGTAAGTTCAACAATTACTACTCTATCATCTTCTTTACTTCTATACTTTATTATAAGTCCCATAGACTCAAGTTTTTTAAGTACAGGAGTAAGAGTTCCTGAATCTAAATGAAGTTTTTTTCCAAGTTCTTTAAATACTATTTTTTCTTCTTCCCACATTACAAGCATTGCAATATATTGAGTATACGTAAGATTAAGCTGATCAAGATAAGGTTTATATAATTTTATTATTTCTCTTGATATTGCATATAATGGAAAACACATCTGATTTTCTAATTTTAAAATATCGTATTTGCTCATAGCAACCTCTTTCTTGTGATTATTTCAATCAATCAAAATTTAATTTAATTCAATTGATTTGTCTTTATTATAATTAATCTTTTTTCAACTGTCAATACATAAAATTAATATATTGTTAGTTAATTATTCTATAAATTATTAATCATTTTTTCTAATTCAGAAATTTTCTTATTCGTTTATTTATTTTTTTATTACAAATATTATAAGAACTAATATTGAAATTACAGTAATTAAGCTTGGTATAAATCTATCTCTTAATTAATAATTAAATAATTTCATACTTTATATGTTCAATAAAACAGATATTTTTAAATACACACAGAATTCAATTTGTAATATATAACAATTGTGAATGTATCTATATTATATTATTTATTTAGTAGTATATTTAAATATTAAAAATAGTCTGAGGAGTTAACCTAAGACTACTTTTTTAATTTTTCTATTCTTAATTTTTTTATTATATCTACATCGATATTGAGCTTAGTAGCTATTGTATCATCATCTAAAATATCTAAAAAGCTTCTTGCACTTTCTAATTTACCTTCAAATAATCCTTGTTTTAATCCTTCTTTTAGTCCTTTTTCTTTGGCATTTGCTAATGCACTTATTTCATCTCTTAAAGACTTTTCTCTTAGATAGTAAAGTTCTCTTTCTTTTGAGTTTCTGCTAAGTCTATATAATTCATCTTTAGCTTCTCTAATTTCTTTATTACTCATTTCTAATTTTCTAATTACTTCACTTTCTGGATCTCTTAAAAACTCTACCCAACCCTCTAGTAAATCAACTATTTCTTCAGTACTTTCAAATCTTTTTAGCTTAGGTATTTCTATAAAGTGAATTTCTTGTAAATCTGTTAATTCTTCATTTGTTTCTATTTCCTTTAACCTATATCCATTGTGGAATCTGTCATTTTTTAAATATTTAAAATCTAGTATATTTATACAAACTGTTCTACTCAATTTATCATATCTATCGCCTTCTGATAATTGTTCTTCGTAAAGCTTACTCCAATAATATAAGCTTCTTTGTATCATATTGTATTCATTTTTTAATTGTATTTCTATATTTATGATTTCTTTATTGCTTGTCAATGCTTTTACATCTAATCTAGAAAATTTATCTTCTATATACTCTTTTTCTAAGTCTGAGTTTTTTATTTCAACTGATACAATAGGCTTTTTTGGTTTAAGTACTGCATTTAAAAATGATATTAAAATTTCTGGGTGTTCTTCTGATCCAAAAATTTTTTTAAATACAAAATCTATTTTAGGGTTTAATAAAGTTCTTCTCATTTTTTCACTTCCTATATTTTATATTACAATAATTATACATTATATTTTTATGGTAAACAAACTAAAATCATAAACTATCATATTCAGTATGTAATAATTGTAAATTTATCTATAATCGGTATATTTTCTAATACCTTAGTATACAATAAAAAAACTTCAGATTTGTTGAATATTATTCAAAATTTAATATCTTTTTTATAATATTAATAAATACTGATTTTATATATCAAAAACTATCTACCGTTACCAGAAGCATTACTGTAAATTTTTTGCTAACATCTAATAAAAAAAGCGTTACCGTAGAATTTTCTCTAGTAACGCTAAAATTTTCTTAAAAAAGCCATTTGAGTTCCATAATACTTTTTTTATATAATTTGTTCGTAGTATATTAATATTGTTTATAACTTATTTTTTATTTATTAATTTCTATTTCTATAGATTTGTCCTCAAATACCAGTGTCTTTCCTTTTTGATAATGAATAATAGTAGGAACTAATTTAATATATTTTGTATCTTTATACGAATTTATCAGTTTCATCTCAAAGTTAGCTTTATCAATTTTACCAATATATGAATCTGATTGAATAGATACCCATCTATACTCTTCTCCTTTATCATTAAATACTTTGAACTCTATACTATATCCATCTTCATTTATATATGAATAATCTAATCCTAAATAGATAGGAGATATACTAATATTATCTACTGATACATTTATTTTTCTATCATCTAACTCTAGATCTATATCTTTATTTATTTCATAATTAGTTGATGCATTTATTAAGTCTTCTCCTTTTATACTTACATCTACACTCCAATCTCCTTCTACTACTGCACCATAACTACCTTCACCTGTTTTTGATTCTTCTTCTGTATACTCTGATTCAACTATATATTTATTAACACTCCTAGATGCTTTCTAACTACAGATGCAAGTATTCCTCTGTAATTATCTATAAGAAGTTCCATTCCTACTTCTTTTTTCTTTTTTATGTATTTAATTATTAACTCGTCTTGCAAGTTTTCTTCCTCCTTCTGTAAAAGCTTTTACAATTACTAATACGATAAATTATATAAATTTCTATCAATTTATTTTAATTTTTTATTTTTTTAACAAAAAATAGGAGCATAAGCTCCTACTTTAATTCATAATTTATAAAAATTTTGAATGTATCTATATTGTAACATTTATTTAGTAATATATTTAAATATCAAAAATAGTCTGATGAGTTAACCTCAGACTACTTTTTTAATGTTTTATTCTTAATTCTTGGCTATGTTAGCTTTCTTTGTGATAAATATGATATAAAAATAACCACACCTTAGATTTTCAATAGATTGAATTCTAAAATGTGGTTACTTTTATAACTTACTATAAATAATTCGTAATATATTAATATTATGCATTTTCTACTATATCATATTTAAAACATGTGTCTTTTATTGCTAATAAAAAACCTAAAACTAAGCCATTTTCAAAAGAGTTAATATTTAATACTATCTTTAGCACAACAGTTATCAATATTGCCAAAATAAAACCTAAAAAACTCAAAATACCCCTAGTTTTATTAGTTAATTTATTTAAGTCTTTTCGTATTACATTAAATACACTCCACATATTGTTATTTAATATATTCAATAAAAAGCTACAAATTAAATGTGATAATGCTACTCCTATTATTGTTGATACTACTCCATCCATTCGTCCCTTCACTCCATTTTACAATGTATATTTTCCATTATATTACAATTTCCAACTTGATTATATTATACAAAATATTTAATTATTTTCCAATTATAAAATAATTTCATTAATTTGAAGTAAAGCTCCTTATTTTAGGTTAACATTCTATTACTGGGTGTCCCTCAATATATCCTCTATATCCTTGTGGTTCCATTTGAAAACTTGGCAGATCCTCTGCCCAACTGTACCCATATATACTTGGGTTGTATTTAATTACTGCTTTAGATATATTATCAATTGCTATATTATAATCTTCATCTTCAAAAGGTTCACCTTGAAATACCATCATCTTACAAGCTGGTAATGTAATAATATCAAATCCTTCTGGTACTACCCCACAATAATCTATTGGTACTTCTACACCTTGTACATATATTGACGTTCCTTCTTTTATAAATTTTTTAGGTAACCAAACTCCTATAGGTTCGTTTATGGCTTCTTTTATACTGCATAAAAGTCCCCAAACTTCACATCCAACTTCACTTACATATTCAAAGTAATTTTTAGCCTCTATTCCCCTTTTTAAGATAAACTTTCTTTTTGGAAAATTCATAACTTGAACAAAGTAATTTTCTGATACGTGATTTTTACTACTTTTTTCTATTTTTTTCTTTAACATATATTGTTCTTTTATTGGATACGGAGTGTATAAATAAATTGGAGGTGTAGTTTTTTTATACTGTTGTGGTGTTATTCCGAATTCTCTTTTAAAAGCTCTAGTAAATCCTTCATGTGAATCAAATACAAAATCAAGTGCAATATCAACCACTCTTTTATCATTATCTCTTAATTCTAAAGCTGATTTTGTAAGACGCATTAGCCTAATATATTCAAATGGACCTTTTCCTATATACTCTTTGAACAACTTTGCACTATACCATGGAGAGTAATTTGAGCATTTAGCTAACTCATATAAGGTTATATTTTTATTTAAGTTATTTTCTATATAATCTTGCATTTTTTGGACTGCATTGACTTTTTCTAATTCATTCAATTATTACACCTCCATTTTTAAAGTTATTTAAATATTAATATTGCTTAATATCTCTGTAATTTCATCGTGATATGTTAATGTCAACTTATGCATTGCCCTTGTACAAGCAATGTATAATAAACTTCTATCATAATCACTTTTATAGTTATTTGTATCAACCATAGGTATTACTATCTCATCAAATTCTAATCCTTTTGACATATGAATAGTAGAAATTATTATACCTTCTTTAAATTCTAAACTATCAATATCTAACAAATTAACTTCATATTTATTTTTTAATTTATCATATATTTGTTTTGCTTGGCTTTTTGTATTACATATTATTCCCATAGTAGAATAGTCAGATTTATTAAAGTTATCTATGGTATTTTCTATTTGTTTTAATTCTTCTTCTAAAGTGCTACATTTAATAATCTTAGGTAATTCTCCATGTCTTTCAATCGGCTCTATATCTTGTTTTAGTATTTGCTCTGAAAACTTAATTATCTCATAAGTAGATCTATAACTTTTATTTAGTTTTACAATTTCACTATTTTCAAATATATCTGATAATAGTGATAATGAATTAGAATTATAAGGATTTACACATTGTCCAAAATCTCCTAGTATTGTCTTTTTACATTTATAAATCTCTTTAATCACCGTATATTGTACTGGAGTATAATCTTGCATCTCATCAATAACAACATGTTTAATAGTATCTATACCTTCTATTCCTTCTACAAATATTTTTAAATATATATATGGAAATACATCACAGTTTTCTAATTTATTATTTTTAAAATTAAATAACTCTTCTTTATTTATATATTTAAAGAAATCTTTATATAAATCTAGTGTATTATTATACTTAAACATAGATAATAGCTTCTTTCTTATTTCACCTTTGCTAGGTATTTTCTCACTTATTTTTTCAATCTTTATTTTTTCAATTATGTCATCCGCTATTTTATCAACTCTGCTAAAAATAGCTCTTTTTTTGTAAGCTTCATATCTATTTCTTATAAACTCTTTATCAATACAAATATCATTGTATATATAATCAGTAGGGTTAAAATAGTTACTATCAATATAACTAATATACGTATTTATCAATGAAACAAATTCTAATGAAGATTTGAATTTAATTCTTTCTATTTTATTTTCATCAGGTGCATCTAATAATTCACTCACTTGTTCTGAAAATTTTTCAAAATCCATTTGTTTATCTAACTGCTCTCTTGCTATGTCTTCAAGGTCTAATTGTATAATAGGTTCTTCTCCAAGTTCAGGTAATACATTTGAAATATAATCTGCAAATACCTTATTAGGAGATATTACAACTACATTTTCAGCTGATAAGTATTCTCTATATTTATATAGAAAATATGCTACTCTATGTAATGCTATAGATGTCTTTCCTGATCCAGCTACTCCTTGAATTATCAATGTATCCGTTCTCTCATTTCTAATAATTCTATTTTGTTCTTTTTGAATAGTTGCTACTATATTTTTCATCCTTTGGTCTGATGTATTTGAAAGCTCTCTTTGAAGTACTTCATCTCCAATACTTAGAGCACTTTCAATAACATAATCCATTTTACTTTTAGTTATTTTAAATTGTCTCTTTAAAAGAATCTCTCCTTCTACTTTTCCTAAAGGGGCATCATAACTTGCATTTCCAAGTTCAAAATCATAATACATACTTGATACTGGTGCTCTCCAGTCATATATTAACATATCACCAAAGTTATCTATAAATGCATTTCTCCCAATGTATATTTTTTCTATTTCATCTTCATCATTATATCTAAAATCAATTCTTGCAAAATACGGAGTATTTATTAAGCCTTCAATTTTCGTCTTTTGTTTAGAGATAAATTCTCCTGAACTTACAATTTGAGATATAGATTTTTCATTTGAAAATACCTCCATAGCATCCATATCTCCTCTATTTTCATATAGGTACTTTTTAGATTCTTTAAATTCATCCTCATAAAGCTTAACCTTTTTATCTAATTCTTCTAGATAGTCATTTAGTTTTTCTATTATTGTATCCAAATGTATGTTTTCTTCTGGAAATTTATTTGGCATTATACCACCTCCAACTTAATATATTAAAGCTAGGAGTAATTTTACATCTATTAGTTAGCATTTTCTTGACTTTTTTTGCTATATTTTTTATGTTTATAATAAAAAAAGATATTGACCATTTAGTCAATATCTTTTCGTGTGCTTTTTATTCCCATTTAAAGTACTTTAACGATATAATTTCTAACATTATTATCTATAATATTTATTATTATATCTAATTTAATCTATCAAGTGTTCTTTTATTTCATTTAAATACCCCTGTCTTACAATTAAGAAGTATATAAGTAAAACCACAAAAAAACTTCCCATAACTAAAAATGAAGACCCTGCAACATCTACATCAAGGGAGTTTTTAAGAGCTAAAAGTACAAATGATGAATGGATAACTGCAACTACATAAGGAAGTAAAAACAAAGTAGATATCTCTACTGTAACTGTTTTTCTTATCTCCTTATAAGTCAATCCTATCTTGTTAAGACTTCTATACTTTCTCTTATCATCTTGACAATCAACATAAAGCTTATTATATAAAAAACTACTATAAGTAATGAAAAATATAATACCTATAAAAATAGATAAGAATAAAAGAATTGTGTAAACTATCCTACCATAATCTACTATAGATGCTCTAGATAAAAATTAAACCTCAATATAATCTTAAATTAAAATACTAGAGACTATTTAACATATACAGTTTTAAAATAAAATTATATAATAATATTATAGTTTTTATTTTAAGGAGGAGAAAATTAACGTGAGTAATTGTAACTTTAATAATTATATAACTTTAATAAATAAAGATAATAAAACTAAAACTTGTAAAGTGGGTTTTTCTTGGACAAGTTTATTTTTTATATCTCTAGTACCTTTATTTAGATTGGACTTTAAAAACTTTACTCTACAAATTTTATTATATAGTGCATGTATAGTTATAGTTCCTTTAAGCCCTATCTTAGTAACTATAGTATATATAGGCATAGCTATTTATTATAATAATTTATATATTAAGGACTTAGTAAATAAAGGATATATGCCTCATTCAGATAAAGATGCTCTACTACTTGATAAAGTTTTAAATAATAAGGTTGTAAATCTAGGCTTAAACAAAACATCTGATGATAAGTTAGATACAATACCTAAAAACTCAACTTCACAGGTTTATGATGATTTAATTAAAAGAAAAGATGACTTAATAAAATCACTTGAAAATGTTGACTATAAAGTAGAAGAAAATATTAAAGAATTTAAAGTAGTATTAGGTAAGCTATTAGAAGTATCTCCTAATGATGATGAGCTTTTTGATTTACTTGCTGAAATCACTATTAAAGAAGATTACTTAATCGCTTTATATAAGGTTCAAGTTTGTGTAGATATGCTTAATGACTCAAGAAATTTATCAACTTTTATGTTTAATCATTATCTTACTGAGCTAAAAGACATTTACTTACCTAAGCTAAAAGAAAGTGAACAAAGAAATTTAAATATTTGCAGAACACCTTTATATGAAATTGATCAATATGTAAAAGAAAAATTAGTACAATATGAAAGAAGATTAAAAAGAGAAGAAAAAGAATATAGGGATAAAAGAAACTATGTGGTTTTTGACTTAGAAACTACAGGGCTTTCCCCTATTAATAATGAAATTACAGAAATAGGTGCTGTAAAAGTAATTGATGGTAAAATATCAGATACCTTTGAGATGTTAGTAAAACCTAACCAAAAAATATCTCAAAAGATAACTGATATAACAGGCATTACAAATGAAATGGTAAAAGATAAGCCTCCTATTGAAGAAGTTTTACCTAAATTTATAGAATTTATAGGAGGACTTCCTTTAGTTGCTCATAATATTGAATTTGATTATGGATTTTTATGCGAAAATTATAATCGTGTTTATAAAAAAGAATTTAAGCGTAAAAAGTCTTGTACTATGAAAATGTATAGAAAGTGGTATAAAGATCAATATGATGAGAATGCTCCTTGTGCTAAGTTAGGTGATGTAGTACTAGAGTTATTAGGTAATGAAGAATATCTTTCTTATCTTTCTAATTCTCATAGAGGTTTAAATGATGCAGAATTTACTCAAAAAGTTTACGAAAATTTAATATAGGGCTATATTTTAACATAAGGTTAAAATTAGTAAATTTTAAATAATAAAAAAATCAAGAGCTGTATTTGTTATTCATACAACTCTTGATTTATTTTCCATTATATTAAATTTTAGAATTTAACTTAATATTTATAACTTTAGTTTTAAATTTTTTAAATCTATAGACACACCAAGCTCTAATAATACGTCTAAACCTATTAAACCATTTATATTTCCATTTTCATCTATAACTCCAAAATCTATTTCTATATCTTTTAAATCCATTCCACATATTGAAATAGAATCTATTTTCTTTCTATATGCATAGTGCTCTCCACCAATTCCGTACATAGTTATAAATTTATCTAATGGGGAAGCACTTATTCCAATACTAGAAACAATATCTGGAGAAATAATAGTATGACTTGCACCTGTATCTATAACTACATTTTTTATTAATTTAGATTTTCCTAGATAAGAAATCTTAATATCTATAAAAAGTAAACCATTGTCGTATCTTATATTCATCTTAAACGACCTCTTAATATAGGCATATTTACAATTTCCATACATAACTCTTCTTTAGATGTATGATATACAAATCTA
>ERZ1673737.2808-NODE-2808-length-14104-cov-4.117873_pt1 | contig 14104 bp, 12 predicted proteins | sample MGYA00580211_ERZ1673737 | MGnify/ENA primary metagenome ERZ1673737 (study PRJEB41218, sample SAMN15661789) | gut metagenome | host: Homo sapiens | place: Canada: London | collected 2015-08-20/2019-03-30 | study: EMG produced TPA metagenomics assembly of... | reverse complement strand
CAAAGTCATCCCTGACCTTCTCGGCGGTGGCCAAAGTCCGGTTCACAAGGTAGATATCTTCCATTCCCGCTTTGTGCATCGCATACAGAGCAGCCCGTGATGCCCCACCAGCGCCAATAACAAGTCCGACTTTGGGTCGTTGTTGCATCTTGGTCGAGTGGGCGGCAATGATACCGTACAGACCGGACCAATCCGTGTTGTCACCGATTATGGTACGCTTACTACCCTCGCCCTTAACGACGAGCGTGTTGATTGCACCGATCAGTTTCGTGGTCTCGGTTTGCTCATCACAGAACTTGTGGACTTGGAGCTTGTGTGGCATAGTGACACTTGCTCCGCCAAAGGCATTGTCTTTGATCAGCCCTGCCACTTCATCGATGTTGTCGGACTCGCGAATGGTATATTTGAATGGAAGGCCACAATGTTTAAAGGCTTCGTTGTGGATAGTGGGCGAAACGCTGAATGAAATTCCTTTGCCGAAGATGTGGAAGTTTTTCGGGGACACGTTGTTTGAGGCCATGCTGATTTTGAGAAATTTATAGCTTCTGAGATGTCAAAGTGTTTGAATGCATAGTTGAAAGCAATATAAGTACGATTTTATAGGATTTATCCGTCTTAGTACGTCCTAGCTATCTAGAACTACACATCCAGATCCATCGGCTATGAATTTAGACGATATTGGGCCAAGTCTATATCCATCGCCATCAAATAAATTGCAAAGTAAAATGACGATAAATTTATTTCCTGTTTTCTCATACAATCATTCAGCCTGAAGGTTAATCAAATTGACAATGACACAAATCCCACTGTCTCAAGAGATGACCCTCCATCTGGTGGGAGTGGGCGTGACGCACTCCATCGCTTACAGCATGCACAATTACATCGCGAAATCCCTTGGCCTCCCATGGACATTTTACTCCACCGAATGTCCTACAATTGAGGAACTCCTCAAGCTCGCAAAAGCACCAACCACAGCCGGCCTGGTTGTGACAATGCCCTACAAGAACTCGGTCATGAAGCACCTCGACGAGCTGGATGAGCTGGCAACCATCATTGGCGCCTGCAACAACATCTACTACAAACCAGGTAGTCAGAGGCTTCTTTGTGGTACGAACACAGACTGGCGAGGAATCAAAGGCTGTCTCCTAGAAAAGGGCGATGAGAGCAGAAGACCATCGGCGACTTCCCCTGCCAGTGCTCTGATCGTAGGGGCTGGAGGAGCGAGCCGTGCGGCTATATACGCCCTTTCAGCGCATATGAATTGCTCCACAATTTATATCTTGAATCGCGATGACCAGGAGGTGACGGGTCTGATCCATGACTCGCGAAAGCTACCGAATCCTCCCAATATCATCCATGTGAAGACGCTGAAGCAAGCCGAGGAGCTGCCCAGCCCGTACTATGTTGTTGGAACGGTGCCGGATTTTGAACCCAAGACCGACACTGAAATTGCGGTTGCTGCCCTGCTCGAATCTTTCCTGTCACGACCGGACAAGGGGGTGTTGTTGGATATGTGCTTCAAGCCAAGAAGGACGAGAATGATTAAGTTGGGCGAGAAGCTGGAGTGGCCGTGTGTGGAGGGAACGCATATTATCGGGTACCAGATTCATGAACAATGGCGTTTGTGGGCTGGGGAGGAGTGTGTAAAGAAACTGGATCAGAAGGGCGCTTGGGGTGTTTTGATTAAGGCGGCCGATGAAAGCAAGGGGATTAATTTCTAGAATGTGTTTCCTAGATACAGCTTGAATGTGAATTATTTGAACTTATAATCCTCTAGGCTCTAAAGCAAATCCTTTGTGTTCTGTTCGGTTCAAATATTTCGGGAGTATAAGGAAACGCTTTCCCCCACTTCTCCGCACGAAGGCAATGGAACCCATCGGCAATGAATTGAGCCGAAGAAATTATACCCGGGACGCATAGAAAGACATACTTATAGCGAAGAACGACCTCGGAAATTGACAGACTTTATCGCATCCGCAGGATACCATCATGACCGACTTGCATTCATTGCCCGAGGGTACCTGGCCCGAACATGCCATCCGCAACAATGGACCAGACAACCTCGTTTTAGAGCGTGCGAAACTCCGCGAACTAGCCGAAGGCTGGCCTTGCTACCGGTAAAGAAACAACCAAGGATTGGGCTAAGACCGAAGACTGACAACATTTCTAGTGATGCGTGCGAATGGGAGAACTTCGAATCAATCTTCCACCCAGGAGCCTATGTCTACACCACATGGTCCGGCAGAGTCACATATAAGGAATTCATGGAAGCGTCGAAGGGTGGTATGGATAAAGGTGCATTTATCATGCATCGATGCCACGGCGTGTCGACAGACATCACCCCAGACGCGACTCGCGCCGTTACAAAGATGAAAGCGACCATCACGCAGCGATTCACGATCGACGGCGTCGAAGTCGATGCGGAGGCTGACTGTCGTTTCTGTTTCTTTTTTGAGATGATTGATGGTCGCTGGGGTGCGCGGTTTGTACGGCATTGGTATGAGAAGGATAAGCTGTTGCCTGTCGTTCCGAATCAATTCCCTCATATTGATCTGGAGAGGCTTAATTCTTACCCTGCGGGGTATAAGTGCTTGGCGTATTGCCAGGAGCTTACAATGGGTGTTACTGTGTTGAAGGATATGCCGGGGCATAGAAGGCATGCTGGTACTGCTTGTGGAGAGAAGCATGATTTGTTGTATCGGCTTGCTAAAGATTGGTTGGATGGCAACGAAATTGAAGTTTAGAGTAGTAGCTTATCATGTTGAATATTTTCTACTGTTTTATTTTGGATCTAGCTCAATGGCTATCCAAATTTGGTACTAGAGGCGTCTCATACTATCCTGAGTGAACAATCTTCACTGATTGAGCTGAAGTCTTTCTTCCAACTTCTTCCAAGCTGCGATACCCCTGTTCGCATGATCATCGGGTACAGTTTCGCCTTTGTATGCCATAGTCCGGGAGAACAATTCCATCGAAACCCATCCCTTATATCCTAGGCCCGACACAATCGTCTTGGCAATATCCTCGACTGGGAGATACGCTCCGCGATCCTCCTCATAGATGTAGCACCTGGCGTTTCGCGACCAATTCATCCTCGCGGGTTGACCCTCCACATAGTACGGGTGACCTACAACTAGTGGCGACTCCAATCTCTCCGCATCAACGACTTGGACGTAAAAGACCTTGGAAACATCAACCTCAGCCACCATCCTCTCAAGTGATGCTTTCAAATCTGCATCGGCATTGGCAGTCTTGCCAGTTGGCGACGCGGGATCCGCCCACACTCTCCCGGCGATATTGAACGTATCAAGACACATTCCAAAATTAGGTCGGTCGACTCGCTTAACGACATCCCAGAGCTTCTCCCATGTGTCGACATATGTGCTCCAGCACAGATTCTCATATGCAAAGCGGACAACGGGGGACTCGGCAGCTGCCATATCGGCCAGTTCTCTCAAGTCGGCGGCGATGACATCAAAGTCATCGATGAGTTGGTCTGCCGGGAGAAAGTTGGCGGGGATTTGGATCGTGGTTGTATGTAGCCGCTTGACGAGTTGCAGCCAAAAGACCATCTTTTGGATCAGTCTTGCATGTTGCCCTCGGTCTTTTAGCCCTTCGTAGAAGAGGAATGGCTGAAGACCAATTATTTCGAGATCTTGAGTCTGGCAAACTGTGTAGATATGATCTGCTGCTTGGAGGAGCTGATCCGGTGTAGGAATGTCGTTTCCAGAAATTTCTCGCGCCAGATATTCGAGATCTTCGTAGAACACTTCTATTCCTTTGAAGCCTGCTTTTGAGGCTTGGTTCATTTTATAGTCGAAATCGTGGAGCCAAGCTCGCCCTAGCGAGGCGCTCATGATAGCGGGTTGGTAAGTCATAATTGCTTAAGATAGAGGATTGGACAGTTGGCTAGAAGTAGGATCCTGCGGTAATGTCGCAGAAGTTATGCTGGGAGTCTGATTTATACGCTGTGTTGCGGGGCTGGGTAATGATTTACCCTACGCAAAATTCATAGCCGATGCAGAAAACACAGCTCAGACGGCTTAGCAAATGATCCAACATCGGAAATTAGTGATCAGTCTTGTACTGAGTATAGGGCTATTCTGGACATGTTAATACTTCGGTATGACTCCCGCAGCTGCCAGTGGTACAGCCACGCCGCTCTTGACGGTGGTCTTCGGTCAGCTAGGAATATTTCTAGAAAATGTTCAATGTGCAGCTCTACGGCAGACTGTGGCCTACTTTGACGAACTCGGATCCGGAGAGATTACCACCAGAATTAAAGCGGATTAAAACCTCATCGAATATATGATTAGCACAAGGTGGCTTTAATTGTTCGAGGTGCCTCAACCTTCGCTGCCGTAAGTGCATTCGTAATAATATCGGATACATGCAGCTGACAGGCATTTATCGTCGGTTTTGCGAGATCCTAGAAATTGACCTTAGTCCTCACTGGCATGATTGTTTTGATTGGAATTAATATGAGCGGTGGTTCAAAATACGCCATGACGATCAATCAGCGGTCCATCCATGCATATGCTCAAGGTGTTTCTGTGGCAGAAGAAGTGCTCAGCAGCAACCTGAAAACCAGCTGCACCTGCATGGACATTGGTTGTGACCATGGAGAGGTTATCACTCTGCCACGCGATGCACTTCAATTGTAGCAAAATGAGTTTTACTGGTTGGATGGCGCAGTTTACACTTCATGAGAATGAGGGAGCGGCGGACTACATTTGGAGGGTGACGCCTGTAACATAGGAGGATGCCAGTGAGGACATATGGAATAACGACTGTCGGTGGCTGAGTTCTGTGCTACGGTTCGATAACTACTGTGGGCCTGTGCCTCAGTATGTCGCCAATAACGCGACTGAAGGCCGTTCCGTGGTGCGCCAAAAGAGTCATGTCACGATGCAGAACCAATAAACTTTAGCGTTTCGCGCATTTTCCCGGAATATTTTGGGCCATTATTAATGCACATCTGTAATATTAGTTCTAGGTGTATAATGACAACCGCTTCGCTCGATCCAGAGAAACTTCCGAATGCAGTGACGTGGGTGAGGCATCATCATCATCAACAGCAGCATTATCAAGTGTGAAAATACCCGCTTTTAGTGGCCTCCTCCTCCACAGCTCGTCGCATCACATGTACAGGTGCCGGTCGGTTGGTGAACAACTCATACTGCGCAATACCCTGTTTGACAAGGACTTTCAATCCATCGACGACAATCCATCCGGTCTTTGATAGCGGAAGGATCTGCTCCATCAGTGACGTTTTTAATGGACCATACGCAACCTAGTGAATATGTTAGCTACGTGTTGCATTTTCAGCCAAATACACATCATACCTCAACAAACACACCACCAGTTCGACTTCCAAGCCATTGATCGGATATTCGGAATTCGACAGGCAATTGGCTGTCAACATCTTGACCGGGGATGCAAGATACAACAATTGTTGGTAGGCGAGCATCCGATGGCCAGGGATCCTTGATTGATTCAATGACATCCAAGTGTAGAGCATGATCGCCTTTGGACATTGCCCATTGGTTGTAGTAGTCGGCAAGCCTCCGTGCGTTCGAAGGTGTTCTGTTATAAATAAACATACGCCTGACTCCCAGTTGGTAGCAAGCGTAGGCAGCTGCATGGGCCATTCCACCAGCGCCTAAGATCAGAGCTGTGCTGCCGTCACGAATCGCGTTTGCTGGAGATAGATGGCCGTGAATGCAATCCTTGATCCCAATATAATCCGTGTTGTAGCCACGCCAGAAGAACCGTCTATCTCCATTGGGCTGAGATTCATGCTCCAACACCACGGTGTTCACTGCGTTTATATCTCTTGCGTCTGGATTGATATCTTCGAGACAGGATAAGACCTGGGTTTTGAATGGCAGGGATATTGCGATGCCACCGAAGAGGCTATTAGGGGAGGCCGAAGCTAGCATCTGAGGGATATTTTCAAAGCCATCAATGCTCTTAGCTTTGTATTCATGTGGCAGTCCACACGAGGTATAAGCTGCCTGATGCATCGCCGGAGACAGGCTCTGGCTGACATTTTGCCCGACTATGGCAAATGATTTCTTCAAGACTAAAGAAAAGGCTTGAAGAGCTTCTTGTGTCTCCCTTAGAGGGAGCCATGGGCCTTTGTAATTGGAAGGTATTGATACCGGAGACAAGGTAGAATTCAAAAACATGGATGCCCGACCTGATGTGCTTTCATTGTACGCAATCACTGGAATCCCCAAAGAATCCATCAGGTTTCGACGAAAAATGGCACAAGAAATTGCGTTGTCTGGGCAGCCCAATTTACCGGTGAGGCGAATAGCGTCAAATCCTAGCTCTTTAACCCGTCGGCGGACAATGTGGATATCGGGAGATGACAGGGTCAGCCCAATGGGCTCAAATTGGGTGTGCACGGCGATCAGTTTCGTGTGCCCCTTTGCCGCCCTAATACTTTGTGCATACTCAGTAGCGCCCACGAGATGGCATGTGAGAGCTTCGGGAGCCACGCGCAATGCTATTTCCACAAAGACAGAATAGTCCGTTGGTGGGTCTGCTCTGGCATCGAGAATGATAGGAATACGAGTCTGATTTCTGAGAGTTGTCATGTGCCACGAAAGCCTTGCCGCTAGCCCTTGGTTGAAGTCCTCAGGGAACAGTGTAAGATGGATTGCATCGGCACCACTGTCCAAAACTTCCAAGTCTAAGTAGGCTCCGTCCAACTGGCTTAAAGACAACATTAGGGCAAATGTATAGGTTGTAGAGAAAGCATCGGCGGAGAAGAGCTGTTTTTGGGGATTGCCAAATATGCGATGTAGGAAAGTCACAAAGACGCGTTCAATCTCCTTGAGTTTTAGAGGTGCGTAGAGCTGGTCCTCATTTTGTTGACTCGGGTCTTGTGTAATATTGAAGAAGTCGAAGTTGGAACAAGACTCAAAAAACGCATTTCCAATACCGAGGACACGTTCAAACTTCTCGGGGTTTGCTTGGATAAATTGGCGAAGGGTTGCCTCGTCTCTCCTCACATATATCACCGGATGGTCCCGTGCGAAGGACTTCAACAATTGTTTTTGAGACGCGCTTGCCGTAACCCCAAGACCAACAATCACACAGCCCTTTTGATGCTTTGTCAGGAGTTCTTGAGATAGCTCCGTTTCTACTTCGCGATACCGTGCGAACCCATAGGTGGCAATGAAGTTCTGAGGAGAAGATTTGACTTGGCTGTGGAAGAATGCATCATAATCGATTAACTTTCGCCGAAGAGCGATAGAGGCTATGAGCCCTAGTGTTTTCTTGCCTGCTCCAACAAAACCAACCAGCAAAATGGTCGCATCGGCGTTGTATCTTCGGGAGGTAGGTTGTTCATGAAGACCAGGTGTGACCGGAGGAGATCCCAACGATGCTGGTCCCATCCTAAGTGAAGGCATGTCTAATAGAGGCTAGCCTTGGTGTTGTTTGGAAGATGTCAGTTATAAGATGGAACCTTGCTAAGTCGTTGCTGCCCATTGAACGTCGGGTAAATTCTATCCGATCACGTGACTGGGCACCATCATCCCTTCGGTCATCACTGCAGCATCAAGTATGCAAATGCATCTGTTGACAGATGTCTAGCCCTCGGCCTTCAAAAAGGCAGCGAATCTGCCGGGCGTGCGATCAATGTCGTCGACGCAAGTCCAAATGTGACGGGGAACAGCCGAGTTGCGCGATCTGCCGCGGGGCTGGTCGAACTTGCACTTATCAAAACGGCGGTGGGCGACGAGGGCTGCCTCCTGGATATGTCCGAAGCCTGGAGACAGTACTTGGACTTATTATCCAACATGTTCCGAACAGCGAGAACGCAGTCCATGATATTCTGTACAAGTCAAGAAACAATAGCAACTTCTTCGCAACTGATCCCGCAAAGATATGGCGAAAGTCTCGACTGGCCAAAGAAATGCCGAAACTCCTTGAACATGATTTCCAGGAAGATTCGATGATAACTCTTCCCGACGAGTCTGAGTGGGACACGTTTGAGATGACGAATACACCAGGCACGCTTCCAGCTGATACCAGGCCTGCAAGCTCGAGACCAGATGAACTCGTGCGGCAGCCTACCCCGAGGATTGAGCTCAGAACGATAGAATGCGTTGATTCATCATTCCCGCTGGATACAATCGACATGCTGCAAACATACTTCACGCATACGCATTGCTGGTTTCCGATTTTAGAACGACATGATTTGTTTAGGGCAATGCACACTGGATCCACACTAGAAACAGTCCATGATAATGGATCACGCTTAGCCCTCTGGGCAGTCGTGGCATATCAGTCATGCATGGAGAATGATAGCGATGCTCTGAAGCCAAATACCGTGCAGATCGAGCAATCGATCCATTCCCGGATCATGGCGGAATCGTCGGACTTGAAACTAAGCCACGTTCAAGCTTTGGTGATTCTAGTACTTCTCCGGTTAAAGCTTGGGGATATTCTACATGCGTGGAGGCTAGTTGGCTTGGCTTCCAGGATGCTGGGGACATTACCCACAGCATCCAAGAAAGGCCGCTACTGTCACACCTTCCATGGATGTGTTCTTCTCGACAACATCTTATCTGCCCTTGTGGACAAATCGCCTTCTTTTTCCTTACAAGAGCAAGAGGAAGAAGGCCCGGTAAAGAAAGACAGCATGGAGGAATGGGACGTTTGGTCATCACCCCAGCAAGCCCCAGGAGATGCACGCCGAAACACTCGCAAGGGACCCCTTCGCGCATTAAGCATATTCAATGATATCAATCACCTCATGGTATACCTGGGGCGAATATTATATTTGCCCGCCGACATACCTTCCGTGGGTAGGAACGAGCTATCAGTCATTATACAAGCTGGGCAGAGAGGTTGTGTGGAAAAATACCCACATAACTATAGTCCAGCGCAAGCCACTCCTCCTGTTCTCACGCTGCATCTCGTCTATGACTTCGTGATGTTGACACTCCTCCGGCGAAACAAAACGATTGATATGAGTGGGAAACGCTTGATGGAGACGTATTTGCAATCCACCATTCGACTACTAGACCTATACCTGGAAATGGATGGGTCATCAAATACAACCCCGCTCCTCATTTGCTTCGCTTCACAGTGCCGGCTGTGCTTGCATATCATATACCCCGAACCCGAGAGTCGGGAGAGACGAACGTTCGAGAACCATCTTGCTCCCTATCTTCCAAAACCGAAGAAAACAATTTTTGAAAACTCGTTGTCTACCCAACAAACAATAAGCAACAATCCAATTCCTGAGTGTTCAACTCTCGGAGCCAATGATACCCCACCAAATCTTCGTCTTGAAGGTCTTGTGCAGCCGTCCGCCCTTGACATCCCGAACATGCAGCTTGAAGCGCTCGTCCCTTCTCTTCCAGTCAATATCACTCACCCTCCTCTTACTTCTACCGGCGAACCAGCTGGTGGGTACCCAGAAGGAGACGGATTTGACGCATTATTTGAAGAAATGGTCACCTCAATTCCAGCAAACAGGTATGGTGATTCGCCCGTATGATGGTCTATATGCTAACTTACTTTAGACAGGAACCGATTTTCGCCCAAAATCTGGGGTTCTGTGCTGGAGATCTGGATAGGGACTTTTTGGAACAACTTCAACGCCCGCCGGACGGTTAAGATAAAGAAGTGAAATATACGAATGCGCGTGCCGTCGTAGTAAATGCATAACGTATTCGGTAAGCGAGTGGTCCACGTAAGCGAATGGTCCAGCAGTAATATCACCTTGAAAGTGATAAATTACAATCTTTAAGTTCCACGCTCGTGGCCTAATAGGAAATCTGCCTCTCAAGATATATAGTAGATAAGTAGTAACTTATGTCTTAGAAGCCCAATATGATCTAGAAACGATGTGGTCGAGGTATATATCGAAGAGGAGAAACCTACAGGGGGACCCAACCCTGCCTACCTGTCTGCAAGCCAGGTATGGCCACTGGGGGCAGTGGGTTAGAGAGAGGAGACCACCTACAGATGGTTGTAGAAGAGAGAATGTTAACTAACTTAGGGCTAGACTCCCAACGGGACCATGGGGATAGGACCTAGGAGTGACCGTACTCTCATGGGACTCCTATGCAGATGTCTAAGTGCTAATTGTGGTCTCGCCCTTTTGTGATAACTGTTCGCTGATAAAATTGTCCAGCTCATACGCCTCACCTTCACAACTCAAATGTCTGTTATAAGCATTTAAAGGCAGCATGTGATCCCCATTTTCTCCAAATTGGTGAGATTACATCAATTCGGACCCAGGAAGCCAAAATTCCACAGACCTCTCTAGAAATAAGCATTGGGTCTCGTAAATGTGAGACTGCAGTGAAGTTGCATTGTTGAAATGTACAGGCGCTCCTGCTTTGTGTGATCAGATCGGTCGAACTATTAACCCACTATTCGCCCCGTCTTGCTAAGGGACAAGAGAAACCCCTCTTCCTCTTTGTCTGTAAGTTATTAATCATCGTAGATAGACAATTTTGCTCGCAGTTGACCTAAGAACCGCGTGCTTTTTAAACATTATTGGCTCTGTGGCTCGGTATTGTGGGCCACGCAATGATTATCTTCGACACTATAAGATATGTTTTGCTCTCTGCAATGCAATCTTGCTTTGGTCAATATTGGTGTCTTAGGAAAAAATGAAAAAGCACACTTACTTTGATATAGGCTTAGAATATATTGGACATCGAATTTGCGTAGGCAACAGTCCTAGAACAACGCGTTCCGTGAATGTGCAGAACGCAACCATATCTTCTAGGCATTCTCGTCCGATAACACTGTCTAACGTGGTCTCCATGGAAAGTAACAACCTAAGGCGTGAGCATTCTGGAAGGTATTTTTGTATATGTTGGATAAAGGTGTGCTGTCACGCTCGGTGAATTTGTTCGTCTTATGCGGAATGCCACCAATTCTGAATGAAGTCTTTCTCCCAAGCTAGCAAACGCTTAGCTTTTCTATTATAGGGTTACGTGCGCTCAGCAAAAAGTTGCTCATGAAGTCGAGACTCCACATCAATCTCAGAGGTCAGGTAAGCAATTCCCTAGTTGATCAACTAGATTTCGTTCATTGCTGTTCAGATTCGACCACGCGGTTTTAAAAAAAAGAAAAAGAAAAAGAAAAGCGCGAAAGGGGGAAAAGGGAACAAAAGAAAAAAGAAAACTCCGATAGGGGGAATCGAACCCCCGGCTGTCGTGTGAGAGACGACGATGTTAGCCACTACACCATATCGGACGGAGATGATAAATTATGCCTTTTAGTTTACTCTGTCCACTTATGGTTTGGCGCTCTTGGTCCTTATGCCTCCCCGTGCGTGGTTCTATATAGTTCCCTTGCTCTTTCCCTCCTCCATCCAACAGCCCCGATTTCTTTTTTACCTTCCTTTCTCTACGCCTGGCGGGTGAGGCACTTTCGGTATTGACCCGGATCACTGAGCTCCTGAGCTCCGCCACCCCCTTTTCCCTGTGTAGCTCGTCATCACCCGCACACAACTATCCGTCCCCTCATTCCTAATCAGGTGCTTTCTCTTACGCCCTGATGCTAACCCACGGGTTCCCCGGCCTTATATGATCATCTGTCGCTCAATCTGTGACGCATGCATGCGGGCTAGGTTGGCAGAAGGCCCGGAGAGGCAGGTGGTGTGGAAGGAGCTCTGTGACTGGAAGGAGGTAGACAATCAAGACGAGGTCTTCTGTCTTTTTCTTCTTCTTCTCCTCCCCAGCTTAGTGTGTTTCGCGAATGGACTTGTCGTTGAACCTACCGCCTGACACAATCTGTGGTCCCGTTATCGGCGCGTCTCTCGCTCGCTCTAGACAATCGCCTACGTGAGCAAGGTCTACGAATTCACCGTAGCATGTGACGCATGGACTTGGATGCTGGCCAAGTCGGCAGAAGGCCTGGAGAGGCAGGCGGGGTGGATGTATGTGATTGGATAGAGGGGGTAGATAGCAGGACTCGGACTTTCTCTAATTCTCTCTTCTCCTTCTCCCTAGCTTAGTGTCTTTATATGGATGGACTTCATACTTTGAACCTGCCGCCTCACAAGGGGACCCCAAAAAGTGGCGTGGGAAGGAACATTTGGAAGGGTTAGTAGCTACTGCTTAACTTGAAGAGCACGTCTTTTCATTAGAACAAATCTATGAACGTTGTATGGACGCTATTATCCGGTTTTGTATATCCAAATCAAAGAGAACTGCGATTCCTCTGGTTGTTAAATATAGCTTAGATTCAATAATCCTTGGGTTCTCAAACTCGCGGCAATGAGATATGTTAAAACGAGTTAAGACACGCGGAATCCTTGTGCGTTCAAAACTGTAGAGGGAAAACGAGAAAAACATTCCGCCTGACAAAATTGACAATGATTATGCCAGTTGAACAACATATTCTTATTCATACAGAATCACTCCAGCCTCACGGATTTTAAGCGCCGTTTCTGCACTGGGAACGCTACTCAAAGATTCCACCTCCCTCATGCGGGCTTCCCAATGGCCCGTCAAGAAGTCCGGAAATGACCGAGAATCACTTTCCAATGTTTGGACGAATCCAGCCAAAAGGCTCTCAAGCTCCAGTATCGAAAGACGTTCTTCATCTTGAATTTCCTCGATCTCTTCTGCATCGAATCCTCTGTAGCGATCATGGATGCAGGTATGGGAGATGTCCAATCTTCGAAAAGTAACGAAGCGCAGGACACAAGGAGCGATAAAATCAATAAGAGTCTCCTGGATAGGCAGCCTTTGCGAGCTTGTAAGGGCCTCTATGACAATTGCAAGCCTACATATGAGCTCGTTCATGTCATTACCATACCCTGTCGGAAACAATCCACGCAAGAATGCCGTTAGTCCTGAGCAACCAGTTAAAGAACACGGGCAGCAGCAGTCATCGTGAGTTTCGTCCATAAATATTGTAAGCAGTAATTGGATAGAATCCTGGCTCAGCTCACGTATTTGCGAAGCACAACCCTCGAAATCATTAATTGAATGCAGAAGACTTCCCACGTCATCTCCAAGGTAGTGCAAAGCTGGACAAGTCTTTTCCATGAGAAAGATGTTTGCGCCTTTGTTAATGAGCCAGTTCGCTTTCTCCAAGAACATATCTAGGCTGCAAGGCGGCGTGTTACACCACAGTCCCCTTATACACGATCCATTGCCCTGTGTATCGTCCACGTCCCGGAAACCAGAATCCCAAAGCAAGTCTGCTGCCTTGAGATTGATCCCTATGTAGTCATAGACGGACCATCTTGTTGTCTCAAGATTGTTGTCGGCATCAATAGAGCTTGCCTTCAAAAGTTGATAGGCTTTGTAAGCTTGACAACTCAGAAGAGTCCCAGGGCTAATACCTAGCTCCGAAACCACTTCTTCTGGAAAATGGGTTTCCACGAGAGTTTGTAGTTGCCTTCTGCGGTCAGCGAGCGCGGTTACTATCAGCTCCATAATCACCGGATTGGGGTGATTACAGGCAGTCTGCAGCTCGCTCGGTCCGATGTACAGTTTTTGAGAATTGAGCAAAATCTTGATGCTCTCCACGCAATTGACTTCGCATGCTGATATGAGAGAATCCAAGTTTGGTGTGTGGCCAGCCTCAAGGATCAAAGCCAGCCCGGTAGGCCATTGTACATAGGAACTAACCCATTGCTGTAAATTGATGCCATTTCTCAAGAGTGAGACCAAATAATCACTTGATCTATACATAAGGGGAAGCAGCTCTTCTGGAACATTGATTTCTGTGTTCAATGAGGCTTTCTGTTCTCTACCTTAGGTTGTAGCGAAGGACTTACCTTGAGTCTCCTTCTCGTCGGAAATTTGCCAAATGAGCCGAACACTGTTATCTTCGAAGATATGATCATTCATGTGGCCATCTCTTCCGCTCAAGATATATGATAAGTTAAGACGGGGTGGGTCATGGTGATGTCTCCAATCGAGGGCCATATGTGTCATGAAGCCCCTAGCATTCAACAAATCAGAGCAGATATCAACGGTTCCCTGCCGCTGAGGGAATTGTCTGTAGCTATAATAGGTGTCAAAATTTGCTATCATCCTGTCTGCAGGGGTTTCGCCTCGGTCATTTAGGCGAGTTGACAGTGGGCCGATTTGTGAAATCGCCT
>ERZ1673737.2805-NODE-2805-length-14112-cov-5.316924_pt1 | contig 14112 bp, 6 predicted proteins | sample MGYA00580211_ERZ1673737 | MGnify/ENA primary metagenome ERZ1673737 (study PRJEB41218, sample SAMN15661789) | gut metagenome | host: Homo sapiens | place: Canada: London | collected 2015-08-20/2019-03-30 | study: EMG produced TPA metagenomics assembly of... | reverse complement strand
GGGGTTCCCCTCCAATGCGGCAGCCTGGAGAGCATTTCCATATTCCCCTCCTTGAGCGTTAACGTCCGCGCCTTTCTTAAGAAGTAGTTTCACGAGTTCGGGGTTCCCCTCCAATGCGGCAGCCTGGAGAGCATTTCCATATTCCCCTCCTTGAGCGTTAACGTCCGCGCCTTTCTTAAGAAGTAGTTTCACGAGTTCGGGGTTCCCCTCCAATGCGGCAGCCTGGAGAGCATTTCCATATTCCCCTCCTTGATCGTTAACGTCCGCGCCTTTCTTAAGAAGTAGTAGCACTTCGCCTTCCTTCCCCGCAGTTGCAGCCTCGTAGAGGTCCATTGACCACTGCCAGTTTTGCCAATCGTTCTTGGGGCGAGACTTGCGTTATAGTGATGTCGAAAGGGGCAATAGCGACGGTTCTTGTCGAGAATCTGGATGGTAAATTAACGCAATTTTAGCGTTGTGAATATACAGTAAGATCCAGTATGGCCGGAACCCATCGAAGAGGAGACAACTTGATGGTCTCATCTGACTACCTGTGATGGGTATAAGTAGACCTCCCAAGGGCTCAGCTGTGAGGCAGAGATTGTCGGTGATTAGTGAACCTTTCCCAGCGGTGAGGTGGGTTTTTGGCATATCAACTCATGCCATGCACGAGGAAGGTGGCTATGTGCAGATACAAGGAGCCGAGCGCCTCGGGTAAAATACTTCCATCCAATAATCATGAGACTAATCTTAGGTCAGGAGGTCAGAGCGACCTTCGCACGACTCATCTCACCCAATCCCTTACTCTCTCTATTAGTACTCATCTATCTCGCCTAGCGACCTTATTATCCGCAAGGGCAAGTTATCCGGGAGAGCAAGTGTTGATTTGATGGGATGAAAATCTTGGTGAAAGTTCACGCGGTCACCAAACGGACTACTTTGTCCAGATAGCTTCATGTAATTAATTTCCCATAACAAAGTCCCCACAGCTCAAGAAATAGGATTCGGTCACACCATGATTCGCCTCGTGGCAGGTATAGGGCAGGACCAGGTCCCATTGAAGCAGGACCCCTTGCCAGATCCTCGAAACTGACTATTACTGTTTGAGCTGTGCGCAGTCCCATCGAAAATTAAAACTCTATTCGATGGTCAAACACTTTCATCAGGTCGAAATGGGAGCGATCATTTACCGACACAACGATCGAGGTGTCGTTCGACCTTACCCTTCTTTTACCGGGGGTCTTCCCTTCTACTAACTTCTCCAACTTACCCTTCAGGGTCATTGGCTAGTATGCACTCGGAGTGAGAGCTACGTTCTCTTCTGTAGCTCGTGAAAGGACTTTCTTGTTTACCGTGGCTTTCCACTCTATCTTATACTGGATGCAGCTTGCGAGAAGCTCGGTAACTTGACATTCTATCATGCCATTTAGACAGCTGAATTATCTCGGAGGTTGCGGTTGCTGTTGTGGAATGGCCTCTAGGTCGTTCTCGGAGTGATACTTAGGGGAAGGGGTAAGTCTATAGCTTAACGCAGGCGTGCGACCATAGTGTCCTAGAGTGGGGGCATATTGCGAGTCTTAATCTCCGGGCTCGAAGCCATACAGTTCAAAATCACGGTCATCGGGAAACGAATTTAGCAGTCACTATCCTCGTTTAAGTCCCTAACGGATCCAATGTCAGTATAATCACGGCCAGTCAGTTTAGCAGATACTTATCCTTTATCATAAGGCTACGCCGGTTATGAGAAGAAAAGAAGCATTACCCACTAGTACTGTCTCCGAACGGCTTACTCGTTCGCAGGTCACTCTAAATAGTAAGTGGTTAGCAGATTAGATTTCTGCCACGTCTTCTAACGAGCAAACATCCGTCTGTTAGGCTTGTTTGCTACATCAACATTCTAGAACCCCTAGAGATCATACGAGTGTAATACAAAAGCTATTTTTAAGCTGTAATTTACGGCTGTACTGGAATACTGCCAAGAAAGGGGTTCAGCGGGTAATGTAACCGTAATAGGTATAGCGTATTTCGAAAAAGGGTTTGAGAAAGAATTCATGTGAGTAAATGGTGAAACTGATTTCGATCCATGCTATGCACTTGAGGGATAGAGAAATAGAGAAATACTCGATCCGTGGCTGGAAACGCAGACCATATTTATAACTACGATTGATATAGCGGTGAAAACTCCGTACAAAAATCAATGTTTAACTTCAAAAAGACTACACCTCTATACGTAAGAAACACAAGAGCAAGCCAAAATGAATGCAAAAATCCCTTCTCGCTCCTCGTCAAATCAAGGTTTGCTCAACTGCTCATTGCGGAAGAACATAAAGAATCCAACAGGAATTGCCAGCTGACAACTCAATGCAATCCAAAACCATGGCTTCGAGATACCCTCGATAACGCCCGCCGAAAAGTCAGGAAACACATCTCCAGGTCCGTCACGATCTGGAGCTGTAGCGCGAGCAACCAACGTCGTCACTGCGCCTATCAGTTGCGCAGCGCACAGCGACGCCGCAATATGTATCCTTGTAAGTGTCTGCAGAAGGATCATACCGAATCCAACCCCCTGAATGGAATCTAAGACCCCCAGCCATAGCCAGACTGCTCGGGCGCCCATGGCGTAGCCGCGTGGTCCGCCCAGCATCCATGGCACCCACCAGCCGATACCAGACGTGCTCCAGAGCATCTGCGCCCACCGTGGAGCACCCAGTCCAATAGCGAAGATGGCCATGATCCAAGAATGACTTTTAGATCGCCATGCCAATATTGCTAGAAGTACGTACCAGACTCCGATAAAGAAAGTAACGGCAAGCAGAAATATTGCCCAACGTGGCACATACTTAGATCCCCAGAGATAATTCCAGTTTCGTTGGTAGGGGATGCTGAGGAAATAGTTCTGCAGCACCACTGATACTGAGAACCAAATAATGATCCTGCGTCGGAGGATGCTCTTGTAAAAAGCTGGGATTTTGCCTGGGGTTTGGCGGTAGTAGCTGGGTAGACCGGTGAATAGAACCACTGCTATGCCGAATAAAAGAGCGGCTATCGGCATAGTGATTGCTGCGACAGCGCCCGCAGACTCAAGAATTTCTCTGCCATTCCCCGAGGCAATATCAGCACCCCAAAAGAAGAGTGCAGCGATGTAGAGATTCTGCGTGCCCTGGATAATGCATGCGCGATACACCCAGGATTCAATCTTTGAGCCACCTGCAGGAAAGTTAGAAAAGAAATGACAAAAGTTTCTGTCAGATACATACCGTCATCCCCAAAATTGAGTGAAAAGAACAGATATCCGCTGGAGGAGCCGATGATGTAGAAGGCAGTAGCAAAATGATACGTCCAATGCTGACCGTTGCCCTTAGGAACAAATGCTGCAATACCTATAGTCAAGAATGCAAGACTATAAAACACAAATGGTAGAGACAGTAGATGAACGGATGGGATGCGCCGGAATGCGAGCCACCAGCCACAGGTCGTAACAATATACACACTTCCCACAATGTAGAGGGTGATGGGGCTTTGCCCTGATGGTGAGGTGAGCAGTGTAATCTGGGAGGAATTGGCAGCCATGATCTGACCCAAAGCGAGAATAATTGAGTAGATTGGCCAATCGAACACGCGAGTCAACAGCCATCGTTGGATCCTTGGTGGTCGCTTGAAAGCCTTGGGCCGCAAGAGTTCTTGTGTTGACAAGTCCTCCCAGTTGGATGCATCGTCTTCGACTTCATCATCTTGATCGTTGAGAGATGGAGATCTTCGGTAGGGCGAAGGACTGCGGCTGGATACACGGCCTAGCTTGGCTTCACGCAGGCTATCTGACCATTCCTTTTCACTATTCACGATAAAATCCTCAATACAAAGATCACTTTCGGAGTTTTTGCCAGTCAACCGTTGCAACATCCCCTGGAAACAGCGTGAATATTTCCCGGTTTCGTCTTTAAACGTGGGGTCTGCAGTCTCCAACGAGAAACTTTGACGAGTTCCTTTGATTTGGTCCACGCTTAGAATCGAAGAGGACCTCAGCCTGCTCCTTGTCGATGTCGAATGAGCATCATTAATCCCGAGACCTGTTACTACTGAAGGCTGTGGCAGAGTTGTCACGGACAGAGTTCGGCCTCGTTGCCTTTCTTCCGTGTCTGTAACAGACGATGAAGGGTTGAGCTGCCCCTGCTTCACAAATGCCTCGGCCGCTTCCGGTGAAATGCCCTGTTCATCGGGATCCGCAATTTCTTCCAGTCTGGGAGTCAATGCAGTACCCTCATGTAAGACAGTTCGTCTTATCTGATGACCTGGGCCAGACCGAACACCCAACGAGAGCGATCGATGAAGACCTTCGTCGGGAATTTGTGGGGAAGACCTGGGGATCGGATTCATTTCATCAAGATTCGGACTTGCAGTTTGCGTCGAAAAGAAGGAGATCTGACTGAAGTTGCGCGAGTAACGACCACTCGACCGTTTCTTCCGTACTGGGTCATTTTCCTGCTCATGCATACGAATTGACTGCGCTTGCAGATGATCGAGATCCTCGACCCATCGAGCCACGGGAAAGCGTTGTTTAGCCGAGCTCGCTCGCATCATAGCGCGGTCCTTCTGCTTTGACTCTATAGCGCTTTCAATTGCCACTTTGAATTGTTTCTGGAGATGCTTCACCGTCATGGATTCGACAGGGAACCACCAGCCGGGCATTTGACCAAGTCCACCGACCAACGCTCCAACACCCAGAGCCCCCTTTCGGCCGAACTCCACCGCCACAAGGCCAAATGGCTCGTCACGCGATGGTATAAGAGCAAATTCAGCTCCTGTAAAGATGAACGGAGGCAACGCAGTGAACTCGGGCTTCGAGAATACCCGTCTCGGGTAGAGATGCATCATTTCTTCCAGCTTGAGCGCGGCGAATTTGCCATACATATCAATGACAGGACCGATACAAATGAGCTGTACGTTTGAATGCCTCTCCAAGATTGCCGGGAACACATCGGCGATCAAATCAACGCCTTTCTGAACCGACCAACGGCCGACAAATACAAATAATTCGGCGGTTGGATCGACTTTCAGCCCGGCCCATTTCTGCGCTTGAGAGCGATGATCACCTCTGGATTGTTCATATGCCTGGTCAACCTTAATGACCTGATGGGCCTCCGTCTCGGGATCCCATGGCTCAGTGTCGGACGGATCTGGGTTAGGAAGCTTGCCGATTTCTTTCAGGCCCCAAAAGATAGGATATCGTGCGTAGGATCGATCACCGTATTTGTTTGAAACTCCCACAGCACCAAACCCACGTTGGTGCACTCGAAGGTAGCTCGCTCCGGCATGAAGCAGGTTGAACACCTCGCCAAATTGCACATATTTACGGATTATGGCAATTTCAAGGTTGAAAACCTGGCTTATTTCTTCAAGCTCCTTTTGATCGCGTAACGGCCATAGGCCTTGGAACTCAGCGTTGTGCAATGACAAACAGCACGGTATGGTGCTTGGAAGTAGGTAGAGCGGCGCCACTGCACCGTGGTAATCGTTGATGTGGTAGATGTTAATACAGTGAGAGAAGCGCTTAACCGTCTCAGCTATGCAGCTGTTCCATGCACTATAGTAAATGGCGCTATGAAGATCGTCCATCCGAGGGGGATACGGCTCTGATTTCGTTTGCTGACGGAAGATAGGGGCGTCGAGCAGAACATACGTGATGTTTCGCAACTTGTGATATTGGACCTGGACTTCGTAGACACTGTCAGCGATGGTTACGGACATAGGCTCGGCCAATGTGTCTATTGGATAATCGACTCCCCCGACGCAGGGTACCACCCAAATGATATCGTGGTGTGGAAGATTCTTCCCCATGAGTTGGGCCATAACGCCGAGTCCGCCAATTTTGATTTTGATCTCCCAATCCTCAATATCATATTCCAAAGTTGCCAGCAAAACTGTCCTTTTTTTCTTTGAGGAGAGTGAAGCGGCCAAGGGGAACATTCCCGTGGTAGATGGCACAGTCATTTCTGTCAGCAAGGCTCCTTTGTTTTCTTCGCCGCTCAATTGCTCAAATCCTCGACGGGGCCGGAGGAATGAAGGTAGAATGTGAAATGGCAGGCTGACACCTGTGCGGTTGAAACTGATGTTGTAAAATGCCCCCATGTAGATCAGGACGCTCAGTCCAGCAGTGAGTACTGGAAGAACCCACAACAATACATAGATGATCTGTTGGTGTAGGCGCAAACCAGAGGGAACTAGTTCAAATTGCATATTTCCGTCGTTCAGCTCCATTCGGTACGCCATGTATGGCGCGGGCGGAAACTGAGTGAAGTTGACAACATTATCAGCGACTGAAAGTGAGTCAGGCTGTAGCCGATTTAGTCGACTGCTATTCAACGTGTCTCCGAGAACGAGGGTGCGATCAAGCCCCTTGTCACGGTTCAGTCCCCAAACATTAACCTGGAATCGCGAAGGCCATTCAGCTGACAAGTGGAATTTCCAGATGCCCACCTTGCGATCATGAGAGAATGAGTTTTTGAGGCCGATGTCTTTGCCGAAGCGATTGAAATCCCCAAAGGCGAATAGGTGAGGAAATCGCCTTGGGGCCTTGTCCTTTTCTCGTGAATCCAATCGTTGAATATGCTGGCTACTGCCAGCCGCTTTGCTCCAATATTGAAGAATGACATGATCGGCATCCCATCGCTGCTGTTTCGTACCGGACCATGGAAGACTATTGATTTGGCTGGAGCCTCCATCGTAGGGTTTCCATGGACTCCAAGAGCTCTCCCAGTTCGTTGAGTACCTCCATTTATCTGCGCCGGCGGCTTTGTGTTGCACCAAGAATCCATTTTCATCGGTGAATTTGGTGAGTCCAGTATTGGTGTAGTTTGCCGACATGGGGAATATCATGGGGTTGTCTTTGCGTCCAATGCGGAACATCAACCGATCGACCGAGTTTGTAAACCGGGACTTTGTTGCTGTGGAGGCATTTTTGACGGTGAGCACATGTATGCCATGGGTTACGTTGTCCAAAGTTCCCTTCCAGGACCATGCGCTTGGAACTTGACCAACGTGCTCCAGACTTCCTGGCCTCACGGTCTCACAGGAGACGCTTTTTGTGTTGATGTTTGGCACCGTTTGACTTTCGGTAGTTGATGATACTGTAAAACTCTCCGTAATCATGTCACAGTCGAGTTCCTCCGAGAACCGTAATTCTATGTCAACACTCTGCTCGTCGAAAGCAGTAGTGTTTGATTCGATTCGAGCATCGTGTCCTGGTGCAAACGCAGTCATCATCACGGGAGGAGGAATCCATTGCGCTATAGGGACATAGGCTCGGAACTCGAAGGGCTTCAAAGTAGTTCGATCCACGCAACCGTTGAAGACCTGGGATCCGTGAATACCGAGTCTGACTTGACTGGATTGCAGAGTAACCTCATCATAAGGCGCCAGCAAATTCCTGACTCTGGTTTCCCCCTCAAAGGGAGCAAGGAAGCTGTCGAGAGGGGAATTGCAATCGAAATTGTATGACACCGATGTATTTTCGTTATGATAGACGAGCCAAACTGCAGTCTCGTTGGTCGGGTCAAGATCGCTCACTCCGGGATACTGATCACGAAGAACACTCCAAATTCCCAGCTCGGTTGCGGTGCCGCCAGATCCGGGAAGCGTGACATTGCGGGTATGCTTGGAGAGACTCTGAAGATAATAGCCGTCCTTAAGCGAAGGAAGATTTTCACGGAGATAGTAGAATGACTTGATAATGTTGCGCACTGGATGTGTGGGATCTCGGTGGTCCATTCCTACTTTGTCGTCGTGGCATCCTGTCAATGCAGCCTCGATTGGAAACTCATTGTACTGACTCGACCCAAGTCCGTAGCATCCCTGTATTTGCCAGGACGGCGACGAGGTCATCGGCTGGCGACCGAATATGCCAAGCGGACTCGTACTGTCGAGAACGTAAAATTCTTGCTCTTCTCCCCAGAGCAGGATTGGAATTCCAGGTAGATGGAGTGATGTAATAAACTGCCCTAGTAGCATTTTTGCTGTTCCCTGTCGAATGGATGACCAGCGGAATGTATCTTGGTTAGCAGTTCCCATCATGTGTCTGGGATCGAACTTCCCAGTGTTAACGTTGATGAGATCGTTGGTTATCAGGATATCGTTCCAAGCGTGGACAAAGTCAACACTAGTATCTGCCGGTGCTGTGAAATTGCCGTCCATACCGAGAAACCTAGTGAGAGCACGATAGATGCTGTAGTGAAACACTGCCGCATCTGCCCCGTGTCCCTCTGGTTGCCGAAGAAAATACCGATCATCTGAAGCATTGGTGAGAGAAATGCTTTCAGTCGCGTTGTTTGGCCTCATTTCTGGCTCGCGTCCACGGCCGAGATAGATTGATGCGTAAGAGTTGCTTGCCGTGAACTCGCCCCCGATGAAGAAGTTGTCCTTTCCCAGGCGAGACGCACATTTGCGAATGGCTAGGGAGCTGCTTGCAAATGCATCCACTGTAATTTGACCTGCTTTATCGAAGCGGAGCGCATCAATATCGAGGGAGGTGATTAACATGCAAGTGAAGTGCTCGATCTTTTGTCTGACTGATGGAACCCATTCTCGAAGCCGGTCTTGCACCAAAGCAGCTTTTGCCAGAGACTTTTGCCAGTCAGGTGCGAGGCTGACAGAGTCAATGGCACCATACTGTTAATCAAGTTAGAAGTTAGTGAGCTGGTTTACATTTTCACCGAAGGACACTGACCTGGTCAAAGTCACTGTCATAGCAGCCCTTCAATTGATTGAGGAAGTCCGTCTCGTTTCCAATGGGCACTCCCACCTCGGAGTAGAAAATGGGATACTTGCACTCTTTCTTGTATTGATTGCTGGGACTGAAATCAAAATATCTTTGATCTTCCTTCCAAACCGTTCTGTATTCGAGAGGGTTCAGCGGCGCAGTACTGTTGAGAAAGCCCTCGAACCCGAGCAAATCCGCCATACTAATAAATGTCAAATTGAGTGCTGTTTCCGAGGAGATCAAGAATACTGACGTGCCATAGGTACTGTCCGCCATGACATACATCCCTCGTCGGTGAATTTCATCGATCGCAGATCTCCACTGTTGAATGGTACCATAGTGTTTGTCCAGCAGACTGAAGTCCAGCGGCTGTTTCCAGTTAATTGGGTACATATTGTTTGAAATTAGGCTTGCATACTGAATAGCTATCCGACTTCCAAGGAAAGTTCACGAAGGGGGTACCAGCGATATAGACTCCCTTCAAACATAATAAATGGTCAGTTTCTTTCATCAAAAGCATATCAAGGCCTTACTTACCTTGATCCCAATGCCTTGTATGTAATCCAAATTTTCTCTCAATCCAGTCATGTCCCCTCCAAACCGGTACTGGTTTGAAATAGTATCGGTCTCGAACACAGTCCCATTGATGTCATTGTTTTCCGGGTCGCCATCAACATATCGATCGAGAAAGAGTGCGTAGAAGGGAAATCGCCAATTCGAAGGCGACGGATTGTATGTATGCTTTGGCCATTCGCCCCAGTAATCAAGAACACGCTTTGCAGTCTTGTTCTCATTTAGATTGTACTCTGACAATTCTTGATCATAACGAAGACCAAGGACTAACTGGCTGAACAGGAGCACCAGCATGCAAAGTGCACTCATGGCTCCGACTGTCAAGCCCAGCATCTAGCGGGTTCAGCACCATAAATCACAGTAGAAACCCAATATTCTTCCCTTGATCATATATTAACAGAGAAATATTTTGGATTCTATTATATACTTTATCCTAAGCACCTCTTATGATGGAATTCGGCGCAAGATATAGGGTGCTTTGACCGCCATTCTTCTGTAATTCGCCCAACTGATCTGGCGCAAGGCTGAGGCTCAATTAAAGCCCCCAAACACTGAGTTGCGATCAGCCTCACCAGTAGCTGACGGGCGCCTACGGCGACGAGATCACCAGGCTCAAACCTAGGGCAATGCTAAATAGAGCACCGAGTTGATGGTGACTTCTATGCTATACATTAATCGTCTCTTGTATCGCAGTCATTTGCAGGGGAAGACTTCACAAAATCGGTATTATGGGAGTGGGGAGGCAACATGCCTATATTTCACTCTGTGGAGGTATTGTCCATGTTAGCGATACTTAGTTGGCTGTGGTTATTCCCTGGTCCCGTATTCAAACTCTTAATATACTTTAAGAGTGGTAGGGTATACCGTCGGTCTAGACCCTGCTTGGCAAATCTGACCTTATTGCCGCGATACTCAGAGCAAGAAGACTATATACGAACACGAATTCTTGGCTTGCATGTGTAAGATAACCATCAAGGGACTTATCCAGTACAACAGAATTAACCATTAAACCCTTTGCAATAATCATTTCGAAATATACTGACGCTTATAAATGCTTAAAATATTGTTGTATTTGTTTGCATCAATGTTGAGAACCAGTGTTCAACCAATGAGTAGCTAAATGGTCCGATAAAAGTATGCAATAGGCGGCATAAGTGAGAAAAGTATAATCATCTTGCATCCACCAAAACCACGACAGCCCCACGCTATATGAGGCATCGATAAGCAACGGACGAGGTCTCCGCCACCCTTGGCCTCCATTGGGCTGAGCAACTGTGTATCAAAATCAGACACTCAGCTGAGAGTGACGGTCTGCAGGAGACGGTGGCTCATGCAATACCTCGTACTCCGCCTGCCAGTCTGATCGAGAATAATCACGATCATGTGATAGAAGGTGGACCTTGAGGCCCTAGAGCAGCTCGACTGATGATACAATACCAAATGTAAGTAAAAGTCCTGTTGGAGAATCTGGATGCTGTATAGTGCTAGTGTCACTTGGACAAAGAATGCGACACAGGTTGCGGACCAAGAATAATTTATGTGTTTAACAAAGTGAGAGTGCATCGAATAGATCCTCATTGACGAGACTTCACCTCCTTTGGGTAAGTGGTAAGGCTCTCAGCGACAGCCGCGAGGTATCATACTTCCGAATAGAGTTTCGCGGATATACATCGTCCTCTGTTCGAGATATCTCGGTTTAATGAGTATTTATGTTCGTAAACACAATGCTTTTTCCATTAGAATCTTCTAAGAAATTTCTAATGGGTAGGTAGAGAAGTAATATTACAAGAGAGAATGAAGGCAAAAAAGAAAGCGCCCCAAGTGAAAAAAAAAACATACAACAGTAAGGATTCGCTAGTGGTCACCCACCTAACTACTAACTTACCGGCGTGTGGCTTAAGTACGGCTGAGCGGACGGGAAGCCCTGTTCTCCACACCCTGTGGTCGTATGTACTAGAGTGAGCATTGGAATGTATTATACTGCAGAACAAGTATAAAAGGTAAGAATCATTGGCCTCAGAGCCCATTGAATCCGCCCCGTTATTTCGTAATATGGGATGGTACTGTCCAGGCAATATGCATACGATTAATTGGAGGCCCTTGGAAGATCCAGGATAAGAGCCTACGAGAACTTGAATCTCGCATGCGCAGACCACCACTTTCGTCAGTCCGAATTGTGTGACATTCGATTCGGCCTGGAATTCCCTTATGATAAGCAACGTGTGACAAAAATGCAGGCTGAGAATATCAATCTGCTTGTTTGACTAGCAAGGGCCATGATGTGCAGCCTGAAGTATGACGTGACGTAGCCCTGCATAGTTATGGTATGCATCGCGACTACCTTGGCCAACACGTTCCGGAACTTCGTAGAAACTTGATTAGATATTACTGATTAGCATGGTTTATATTAGATATTATCCCAAGACATTTGTAGTCTTCTTCACCTTTGCTTCTGCCATTAGCCTACTATTTCACATTTGAGCTGTACCCTGCTTCTAATCCCGGAATTTTAACTCCAGCATGAAACATTCATTTCAGTGGATCAGCAAAACACCTCTGGGAGACATATCCCGATTTTTTGTTGACGAAAGATCGTGGCTTTCACCAGGAGAAGTTGAACGCGCTGATAGCCTCAAAGAGATCGAGTGAGCCTTCGAACCTAGCTTGATGCGCGCCATATCTAAACTCCACTTATTGATAGCCCGAAATCATCTGATCGTATTATCGTATCCTGGTCTGGGCCAGATGATGCTGAAAATCCACAAAACTGGCCGACAAGTCTTAAAGCATGGGTGGCCGTTGTGATATCGTGCGTCGTTTCTTATCCACGGCACAAGTCTGAGAAGCTAACTGACTGTGATAGACTATACTCTTTCGTTGTGTACTGTGGCTCTTCGATATTCATACCTAGCTATGAAGCAATGATGGTCCAATTCGGGCACTCAAGGGTCACGGTGTCTCTTGTGCTGGCACTTTATGTCGTGGGATGTGAGTAATCTGAAGCTACTTTCGACAAAGCTTTAGAAGGACACCGATCTCACACTGTATGGCGTTTCTAGATGGTATCGGTCCATTGCTGTTTTCCCCACTGAGCGAAATACCCTCGATCGGACGGAACCCGCCTTATGTCATATCCTTTGCAATATTCGTTGTCATCTCTATCTGTCTAGCGGTGCTCGACAATTTCCCTGCAATTGTTGTGCTTCGATTCTTTCAAGGCTTCTTCGGAAGTCCATGTCTAGCCACAGGTGGCGCAACTATCCACGATATTTATTCCCCTTCGGCTGCTCCTTATGGCATCGCTATCTGGGTAGCCTGCATTTATTGCGGTCCTGCAGTAGGACCTCTACTTGGCAGCAAGGCTGTTGAAAAGCTGAATTGGCACTGGCCACTATGGCAGATTGCCATAATGGGTGGGTCCCTATTGTTTATGATGTGCTTTCTTCCAGAGACATCATCAAGCAATATTCTTCTGCGTCGAGCGCGACGCCTCCGCAAAGTCACTGGGAATGAGAATCTTATCGCCCAGTGTGAACTCACCCCGACCAAAATGTCAACACATATCAGCCAGTCGTTGATTCGGCCAATAGAAATCGCAATCAAAGACCCTGCGATAGGATTCGTTTGCATCTATGCTTCATTCATTTACGCTATCTATTACTCCTTCTTCGAGGTGTTTCCTTTGGTATACCAAGGTATTTACAAGATGTCGGCCATCTCATATAGTTTGACATTCCTAGCCATCGTGATAGGCTGTCTGGTTGCGATTTTTATCTACGTTTTCTACCAGCGTCAGGTGACTGAGTCACAAGAAGAATTGGTTTCGTTAAATCTGCACGAGAAAAATCTCATCCCTGCTCTCCCAGGGGTGGTACTGACACCCGTCGGTTTGTTTATCTTTGCCTGGACGGCGCGAGAATCCATCCATTGGGTTGTGCCCACTCTCGGCATTGCGATACATGCCGGTGCCACCTTCGGTGTTTTCCAGGCCATATTGACATACCTCCCAATTACTTATCCACAATACGTCGCCTCACTCCTTGCAGCAAGTGACTTTACACGATCAGCTACAGCTGCAGTTATTATAATTGTCAGTACTTATATGTACGACGACCTTGGGGTCAGCAAAGGTGTTACTCTCTTGGGGAGTATTTCCGTTTTGGGTATCGTTGGCATGTGGCTGTTTTGGAGATTTGGAGCCAGGCTAAGAGCAAGGAGCAGCTTTGCATCTTCGTAGAGGGGATACGTCTAGTTTGCTTTGCGGATCTGATTTGACAATGGTGATGATTAAATCCTCGGATGGAGAAGAATGCAGAAAATAGAAAATAGAAACAGGCTTTGAAATGCCTAAATCAGTTGCTTGTGTAGTATATCTGCTCTGCCATGTGAGAATTTATATCTGAGTTGCCGCTGCTTTTATGCGGCTCTCAGAGTCAATCCGGGCTCATACTTAGTAGGTGCTCAGTGAGTGTTTGAGTACTCAGACCCGGAGATACTGAGCGTTCTGCGCTCAAGTTAAGCACCTTGTAATACATTTCCCCATAGCAGAGTCGTTCACTGTGTTACTAGCAACAACACGAAAGCGAATGCCACGTTGTTGTCACGTTCTTCGTTACCCATTCTTATTGTAAGGTTGTTATATCGGATCACGCCATACTAACATTATCAATCTGCCTCGGCATACATAGGCTGCAACGGCTCTCGTAAGGTGTTATTGTTGAATATAGCACGCAAGACATCAGATGGACTTCTTTCAGTTGTGAAATATCAGTTACCCCGCTTGGTGCTCAAATTGATTCGCTAAAGGC
>ERZ1673737.2801-NODE-2801-length-14124-cov-7.212808_pt1 | contig 14124 bp, 11 predicted proteins | sample MGYA00580211_ERZ1673737 | MGnify/ENA primary metagenome ERZ1673737 (study PRJEB41218, sample SAMN15661789) | gut metagenome | host: Homo sapiens | place: Canada: London | collected 2015-08-20/2019-03-30 | study: EMG produced TPA metagenomics assembly of... | reverse complement strand
ATGGTTGTTAATAACGTTGAATTTTTTATGTCTACTAGTTTGCAAAACTTCGGTTCTTTAGTAGCAATTATTGCTGGTAGTATGGTCTTATCAGGTTGCGGTGGCGACAACACCAAAAATAAAACAGAAACTGCAAGCTCTGCTACAGTGACCAAAGAAGACCCCATCGTTATAAGATTAGGACATCAATCTAACCCTGGTGAACCATTCTATGAAGGTTGCGAGAAATGGAAACAATTAGTTGAAGAAAAATCTAAGGGGGCTGTAAAAGTTGAATTATATCCATCAAACCAGCTTGGTTCTAAAGAAGATCTTTTAGATCAAATGGTTGCAGGAGAACCGATTTGTACTCTCGCCGACGGAGCCTATTTCTATGATCGCGGAATAAAAGATCTTGGAATTACATTTGGACCATATCTATTCAATTCCATGGATGAGGCTTATAAACTTTACAATAGTGAATGGTTTAATGGTCAAGCTAAATTGCTATCTGAAAAAGCTCAAATGCAAATATTAGCTTCTAATTGGAGATTCGGTGTAAGACACACTCTAACAACAAAACCATTAAATAGCATTGAAGATTTTAAAGGCCTCAAAATTCGTGTACCTACAAATGTTATTCAATTAAAAGGTCAAGAAGTTCTTGGTGCAAAACCAACCCCGATGCCTTTAGGTGAGGTATATACAGCTTTACAACAAGGAACTATTGACGGTGTAGAAAATCCTGTAGCTTTACTATATTACGGTAAATTCCATGAAGTAGCTAAATACCTTCTTTTGGACGCCCATGTCTACAATATGACAACCATTGTTGTTGGCACAAAATTCTATAACAGCTTAAGTCCTGATATTCAAAAACTCTTAGTTGAAACATGTAAAGAAGCTGGTGCATATCAAAACGAACTCTCAGAAAAAGCTGATGCTGAAATCTTACAAAAACTAAAAGATGAAGGCGTAACAGTCATCGAACCTTCTCCTGAATATAAGCAAAATCTTGTTGATACTTCAAAGGATTTTTACAGCTTGCCAGAGTTTAAGGATTGGAGTCCTAACCTTTATGACACTGTAAAAAAAGCTATGCAGTAATTACTTGGTAGGAGCCTCTTTACAGTGGCTCCTTAAATCAAGGAGATAAATATGAATAATAAATATCTTATAAATTTAGATTTAATTGTAGCTGGATTTTTCTTTTTTATTCTAGTTTCCGTTACATTTACGAATGTAATAATGCGTTATATTTTTTCAGATCCAATTACTTGGACAGAAGAAGTTCAAATGGCCAGCTTTTTATGGGTAATTTTTCTTGGTGCTGGTGCAGCTTTCCGTTATGGATCTCATGTTGCAGTAGAAATTGTGTTTGATCTATTAAAGCCTAAAACAAAATATTTTTTAGTTATTTTCAACTACATTCTAATGATGCTTCTTTTAGCCTATCTTATTTATTTGGGAATAAATTTAGAAGCTCTGCTTTATTCAATGTCAAAACACACTTACATCTTGCAAATGCAAGTATGGATGATTAACTCCATTGTGCCTATAGGATGTCTATTTATGATGTTTTGTTTATCTGTAAGTAGTTTTAATGAAATAAAACAATTACGTCAAAAAATTCTCTTGATAAATAAAGGAGAATAATTATGGATACAGCAATTGCCTTAAGTTGTATTTTTCTTTTAGTTTTTCTTTTTTTACGCTTACCAGTATTTATGGCTATTCTGGGAGCTGCAGCCACTTATTTTTTATTGCATAGCGATTTAAATCCTCAATTTATGGTTCAACGCATCATAGCAGGCACACAATCAAATGCATTATTAGCCATTCCATTCTTTGTTTGCGCTGGTGTATTTATGAATTACACTGGCGTTACCAAAAGAATCGTAGATTTTTGTGAATCACTGCTAGGAAATATTGTTGGCGGAATTGGTCATGTAACTATCTTAGTTGCAACAATTATGGGTGGCCTTTCAGGTTCAAATCTCGCTGATGCTGCAATGGAAGCAAAAATGCTCGCTCCAGAAATGGAAAGACGCGGTTTTAGCAAAGCTTTTGCATCTGTATTAGTAGCTACTTCAGCTATTATTACACCGTTAATTCCTCCTGGAATTGCAATGATCATTTATGGTTCTATAGCTAACGTATCCATAGGTAAATTATTTATCGCAGGTATTGGTCCAGGTCTAATGCTTTGCGTGTTACTTATGTTGTTAGTCTCATATTTATCCTACAAACGCGGTTACCGTTCTACAAAAAAAGTTGATACTTCTTTCTCAAGAGTTGTAACTACTTTTAAAGGAGCTTTTTTACCTTTGTGTTTGCCTATAATTATCATAGGCGGAATACGTGTTGGAGCTTTTACTCCTACAGAAGCTGGTTCTGTAGCTATTGTTTACGCAATATTTTTAGGCATTATCTACAAAGAAATGAAGTTTTGTGATTGTGTCAAAGCTGTAAAAGAAACTATTCTCACAACTTCTGCCATTATGTTAATTGTAGGTGCAGCCTCTGCTTTTGCCTGGGTATTAACTAGAGAAAAAGTTCCCCAATATTTAACCTCTTTATTTATCGATCATTTAAATAATGCTGTAATTTTCCTCTTATTAGTAAATTTATTCTTAATATTCATAGGAATGTTTATTGAAGGCACCGCAGCAATGATCATATTAGTACCATTACTTGCTCCTATAGCAAGTCATTTTGGTATTGATGAAATTCAGTTTGCAATGGTTGTTATTTTTAACTTCTCTATAGGTACACTTACACCGCCTATGGGAACGCTTATGTTTGTAACTTGCTCAATCACAAAATGTCCTATGAGTACTTTTATCAAAGAAGCAGTTCCTTTCTATATGTTATTAGGTTTTGTATTGATAGCCCTAACCTTTATACCAATATTCACCACAGGACTTGTTAATCTAGTTTATTAATATAAAAAAAGACCGCAATGCGGTCTTTTTGTTTAAAGGCAAAAACATGACTGAATATTATTTACTTATAAAAAATGCTTCAATATATGACCCATTAACAAATACATTTATCAAAGAAGATCTTGCTATATGTAAAGATAAAATTGCCAAAAGGGGCAAAAATCTCTATGTAGAAGCACAACATACTATTGATGCTAAAAATTATTTTTTATCGCCAGGATTTATAGATCACCACTGCCATCTTTACCAAGGTAGTGATAACGGAGTAAATGCCGATAACTACGCTCTCCCTTTAGGTTGTACAAGTTTATGTGATGCCGGCAGTACAGGTTGCTCAAATTTTAAAGATTTTTATTTCAACAATATAAACAATAGCATTTGTAAAATTTACGCCTATCTTAATGTAGGTTCTTCTGGTCAAGTCAGTGAAAAATGCCCAGAAAACGTTAATCCAGATGCCATAGAAGATTCTCGTATAAAAGATTTATGTCAAAAATATCCCTGCATTCGAGGACTAAAATTACGCTACGATAATTGTTGTGTTAATAACAATGATTTAGCTCCTCTAATACATGCCCAAGAGTTAGCCAAATCTTTAGGATTATCATTATGTGTTCATTTCTCAAACCACCCAAGACCACTGGCTGACATATGCTCTATATTAGATAAAGGAGATATTCTTTGTCATACATATAATAAACAAGGGGAAAGCATCATAGATGAAAAAGGAAATTTATTGCCTTGCATAAAAAAAGCGCGAGAGAATGGCATTATATTTGACTCAGCTGATGGTTTTAAAAATTTTTCTTTTAATATTATTCGTCAAGCGATAAATTTAGATTTTCTCCCAGACATAATCAGCACAGACATAATAAATTCAAGAGCTTTTACATCAACTGCTTACGGACTAACTTATACAATGAGTAAATATTTAGGATTAGGTATTGATTTAAAAGAAATTATCAAAAGTGTCACAACTACCCCTTTAGAAGCAATGAAAATAAAAACAGATTCGTTTATGAAGGAAGGTGCATTTGCAGATCTTTGTTTATTTAAATTACAAGAAGTCGAAAAATTCAGAATTACTGATGCTTATGGAGAAAGTTTAGATCTTAAACAGATTATCCTTCCTAAAGTAACAATATGCAAAGGTAAAATTGCATATGCAAGCTTAGATCTTTGGGGAAATAATTATTAAAAAATTACTTATAAGCCATAATTGGAAACAATTATGGCTTTAAATAAAAAAATCATTAAAAAATATACCTTAAAGGTAGAAAGCTTCTGGTTGATTATGATTAAACTAAATACAACTCAATGCCTAAAGCTTTAATTTGCTCTTGAGCTACTTTAGGTAAGTTTGAATCGGTAATTATGATATCTACAGCATTTAATGGAGATACTTCATAAAGCTGACTTTTCCCATACTTACTGCTGTCTGCTACTAAAATTCGCTTAGAAACTATCTGAGTTAAATCACGCTTTAAATTAGCTTTCTCAATAGTAGGAGCTGTAATACCGCATTTTAAATCCCAGGCATTACAACTTATAAAAGTATATGCAGGATGAATAGAATCAATTACCTCTCGAGCCTTATCGCCAATACATGATTGAGAAGATCTATCTATAGTTCCGCCAGTTAAAGTTACCTCTGACTTTGAATCCATGTCTGCAAGCAAAACACCTATATGCAAATCAGTAGTGATTACCTTTAAAGACAATTTAGTCAATTTACGAGCAATTTCAATCGTTGTTGTACCCGCATCAAAAAGAACACTATCTCCGTTTTTAATAAAAGAAGCAGCCTTTTCTGCAATTTTTAACTTTTGTTCATGATTAAGTCGTTGTTTTTCTGAGGTTGTCGGCTGGCGACTTGGAGAGTCAATTAAAGTCACACTACCATGGACTCTGTAAACAACACCAGCCTTATCTAACTTGACTAAATCTCGTCTTACCGTCGCAGGAGAGGCTCCTGTTACAGAGACCAGATCATCAACAGTAGCTAAATTTTTTGTTTTTAAATATTCAACTATTTTTTCTTGTCTTGATAAAAACATAGGCGATAACTCTAAACCAGAACTAATTATATTTTTAATATTATATTAACAATATATTCAATGACTATGACCTTATATTGATTAACAATAATCATTTTTCATATTTTTTTGATTATTTATTTTAAAATGCGTGATTATATTCACGTTTTATTTGTTTTGATTGATTATAATCACTAATGTTGATTATTTAAGATTATTCGAGGTAATTATGGAACTCAAAGTAGCAATTATTGCTGACGATCTCACAGGTGCAAATGACAGCTCAGTTCAATTTGCCACACGTGGAATGAGTGCCGCTGTTGCTGTACCAGGAGTTCAATTCAATAACATTTCCTCATGTGAAGTTTTGGTAGTTGATACTGAGTCTCGCGATATTGACTCAAAAGATGCTTTCAAAAATGTATATGAGGCTACTAAAGAGCTTTTTAAATTAAATCCTCATATTACTTTTTATAAAAAAGTAGACTCTACTCTTAGAGGAAATATTGGTTCAGAGTTAGATGGTCTGTTTCAAGCTTATAAACCTCAATTTATAATTTTTGCTCCAGCTTTTATAGAGGGTGGAAGAACTACTCTTAACGGTATTCAATTTCTACACGGAAAGAAATTAGAAGATACTGAACTTGCTAACATTCCTAAAAGTCCTATTGATTGCTCCTATATTCCAGAGATTATTGCAAAACAATCAAATTTAAAAACAGCCGTTTTAGAACATGAAATTATCAAGCAGGGCATTGATGCTGTATTAAATACATTAAAAACTTTTGCTTTAAACAAAATTGAAGTTGTTATCTGTGACGCTATAAAAATTTCTGATTTAGATTTAATTGCTCAAGCTTCCCATAAATTTGAAAAAATTGCTTTCGCAGGTTCTGCTGGTTTAGCAAAGTCTTTATCAAAACTTTTACCTGAAGATCATATTGAAAAAATTACTCCAAAGGCAAATAAGGTTTTAATCTTAGCAGGCTCTATCAGTGAAGTTACTCGCGCTCAAACGAAAGCTTTATGTGATCAACGCTCTTTAAGCTTTATCAAAGCAGATCCTGTCTTATCAATTCAAGATCCTCTCAAAGCAGCATTCATTACCGCTCAAAAGGTAAAGGAAGCTTTAAATAAGCAGAATATAGTTCTTGTCAGTGGAGCTCCTGAGGAAGAAGACGTCAAGACCTCAGCTAAAGCTGGTGCAGAAGTAGGTCTTAATTATTTCCAAACAGGCGAACGTATGGCTACATTCATGGCCGAATTGATGCGATTATCCGCTGATCTGTTTGATGGTTTTGTTTTAACCGGTGGAGATACCGCTATCCATGCCTGTCAGGCCTGTGGAGCAAATCTCTTAACAATTATCTCTGAGGTCCAAGCAGGTATTCCTTTAGCTTGCATTGCCTCAGGACCACATCAAGGAAAATTTTTAATCACCAAAGCAGGAGCTTTTGGCAATACTAACGCATTTGTCGAAGCTACTGATATTTTAACTTGCAAAGGAAAATCTCATATGAAATTACCAGCCCTCGGTTTAACCATGGGTGATCCTGCTGGTATCGGCTCAGAGATTATTGTAAAAGCTCTTCTCGATCCACAGATCTACACCAAAGCTCGTCCTATCGTTTTTGGCGATGCTCATCAATTAGAACGTCTAGCAAAAATTTTAAAAGCTGATGTTGAAATTCACGTTATCAATGATGTTGAAGAAGCTAACCCTTCTGTAAAACGCATTGAAGTAATAGACCTTCACAACGTTCCTTGTGACATTCCTTTTGGTCAAATTAGTCCTGTATGTGGTAATGCTGCTTATGAATATATTGAGGCTGCAATCAAAGCTCATGTTGACCATAAGATCCAAGCTATCGTTACCGCTCCTTTAAATAAGGAAGCTTTACATGCAGGTGGTCACAATTTCCCAGGACATACCGAAATTTTAGCCACTTTAACCGGTACTAAAGATTATTCCATGATGCTTGTAAGTCCTAAACTGCGCGTCATCCATGTATCTACCCACGTATCCTTACGAGGAGCCTGTGATGCTTGTAAGAAAGAACGTGTCTATCGTGTTATTAAATTAGCTGATGAAACCATGAAGTTAATGGGCTTTGCAGATCCTCGCATTGCAGTTGCAGGCTTAAATCCTCACTGCGGCGAACATGGTTTATTTGGCAACGAGGATACAGAGGAAATTGTTCCCGCAGTTGAACAAGCTCAAGCTGAGGGAATCAATGTTCAAGGACCTATTGCTCCTGACACTGTTTTCCACCGTGCAGCAAATCGTAATGAATTTGACATTGTTGTTGTTCAATACCACGACCAGGGCCACATTCCGCTTAAAGTCTTAGGCTTTAGTTCCGGCGTAAATGTAACTGTAGGCCTACCAATCATTAGAACTTCCGTTGATCACGGAACCGCATTTGAAATTGCCGGCAAAGGTATAGCAGATCCTGAATCTATGAGTGTTGCTATGGATATTGGCGCACAGATGGGCTCTGTAAAATTTGCTGACGAATTAGTTTAAATTTAAAAATTTGGAGATATTTACTATGTTTAAACCTTATGGCGTTATTACCCCTGTATTAACTGCATTAGATGACAATGAAAACTTCAACAAAGACGCTTATCAAAAATTCATTGACAAGCTTATCAAAGCTGGTGTTCATGGTATTTTCGCTTTAGGTACTAATGGCGAATTCTACGCCTTCAACGCTGAAGAAAAAATTGAGATCATTAAGGCTGCTCGTGAGGCTGTTGATGGACGTGTACCTTTTTATGCTGGTACTGGTTGTGTTACCACCAAAGAAACTATTGAGCTTTCTCGCGAAGTTTCAGCTTTAGGAGGTGTTGACTGCTTATCTGTGATTTCTCCTTATTTTGTAGGTATTAGCCAAGACGATCTCTATCGCCACTACAGCGCTGTAGCTAAGAGCACTGAATTGCCGATCCTTCTTTACAATATTCCTGCTCGTACTGGCAACAATATTGATTATAAGACTGTTAAAAAGTTAGCAGCTGAGTGCCCTAATATCATTGGTATTAAGGACAGCTCTGGAAACTTCGATAACACCTTAAAATATATCGAAAATACCGATCCTCGTCTCAATGTCTTAGCCGGTTCTGACTCCTTAATCTTATGGACTTTACAGGCCGGTGGTGCTGGTGCTATCTCAGGTTGCTCCAATATTTTCCCTGAGTTAATGGCATCTATCTACAACCTCTGGAAAGAAGGCAAATTTGCAGAAGCTAATGAAGCACAAAAGAAGATTCGTCCTTTCCGTAATGTAATGCAGATGGGCAATCCAAACAGCGTTGTTAAACGTGCCTCTGCTTTATTAGGTAATGGTACAGGTCCAGCTCGTTCTCCATCTAATATCGAAAACAAGGCTATTGATGACGCTTTATTAGAAGTTTTCAAGCTTTATAAATAATCACTAGTGCAGAGGTTTTAATCATGTCTCAAAAAGTTGTTATTACTCAGCCTCTGCACAAGGATGGCGTTGCCATCCTTGAAGCAGATAAGCTTAACATCGAAGTTTCTAATACTGGTGAGCCTAATGAATACTTACCATTTGTCAAAGATGCTGACGGCTTAATCATCCGTATTGGTCATATTGATAGAGCCACCATGGAAAAATGTCCTAACTTAAAAGTTATCGGCCGTCCTGGTGTTGGCGTAGATAATGTTGATGTCAAAGCCGCAACTGAATTAGGTATCCCTGTTGTTATCGCTCCTCGTGCAAACTCCCGTTCTGTAGCTGAATGTGCATTTACAATGATGTTTACTGCAGCTAAAGATATGGTCCGCGCTGACAAAGAAACTCGTAAGGGTAACTTCAAAGTCCGTAGCGAATATAAGGCTTATGAAATTGCAGGTAAAACTTTAGGTCTTATTGGCTATGGTAATATCGGTAGCATCCTAGCACAAATGAGTGCCGCAGTTGGCATGTCTGTTATTGTTTATGATCCGTTTGTAAAGCCTGAAGTTGTTGAAAAACTTGGCTATCGTTATGTAAGTTCAATTGATCCTATCTTAAAAGAAGCAGATGTAATTTCCTTACATGTACCTTTAACCGATTCTACTCGTAACTTAATTTCCAAGCCTCAGCTTGAGACTATGAAGTCAAATGCTATTTTGATCAATTGTGCTCGTGGCGGCATTATCAATGAAAAAGATCTTTACGATGCTTTAAAAAATAATGTTATCCAAGCCTGTTGTCTAGATGTATTTGAAAAAGAACCTGTCCCGGCTGATGATCCTCTTTTATCTTTAGACAATGTTATTGCCTATCCTCACATGGCTGGCCAAACCCGTGAAGCTGCTTCTAATGTGGCTACAGGTGCTGCCCGTGGCGTAGCTGCTGTTTTACGTGGCGAAAAGTGGCCTGCTGTTTGCAATCCTGAAGTTTATAACCACCCGCGTTGGGCAAATAAATAATTAAACGAGGATTTTAAAATGGCTTTATATTCACAAACTTCAATTAGACGTATCATCGGCGGTAAAGGATCTATTGCTAGTGTCGCTGATGTTGCTAAATCTTTCAATGCTCAGAATGTAGTCTTAGTCACTGATAAAGGTGTTTATAATTTAGGACTTACTGACAGCGCTTTACAAGCTTTAAAACAAGCAAATATCAATGTTCATGTAATCAATGATGTGCCTCCTGAGCCATCTGTTGCCCAAGTAAACCACATTTTTGAACAAGCAAAAGCTGTAAATTGTGATCTTTTAGTTGCAATTGGTGGCGGTTCCTCTATGGATACTACTAAGCTTGTATCTTTGATGTTACGTAATGAAGTAACATTAGAGCAAATGGTTAAAGGTGCAAAACCTACTGTTAAAGGTGTTCCAACTTTAATGGTTCCTACCACTGCAGGTACAGGTTCCGAAGCTACCCCTAATGCTATCGTTTTAGTCCCGGAAGAAAATCTAAAAGTTGGTATCGTCTGTGACTTTGAGGTTGCTGATGCTGTTATTTTAGATCCAGAGTTAACCCAAGGACTTCCTCCTCATATCACCGCTAATACTGGTGTTGATGCTTTATGCCACTTAATGGAATGCTATATCTCTAAAAAAGCAAATCCTTTATCTGATGCATTTGCTTTAGCCGGTATTCGCTTAGTTGGTGAAAGCTTACGTCAATGCTATAACAACGGTAGCGATCTTGAGGCTCGTGAAAAGATGTTACTTGCAGCTTGCTACGGTGGTATCTGTATTGCTTCCTCTAGTACAACTGCAATTCACGCACTGTCATATCCTTTAGGTGGTCGTTACCACATTCCTCATGGTTTATCTAACGCCATCTTAATGCCTTTAGTTATGGATATTAACAAGCTTTCTTGCCTTGATAAATATTTCGAAATGGCTAAAGCCTTAGGTATTGATGTTACTGGGAAAACTAAGGAAGAAGTTGCTCAATTATTTGTTGATGAACTCTATGCTCTTAACCGAGATTTAAATGTCAAATGCGATCTTAAGGCTGTAGGTGTAACTGAAGATGTTATCGACTCTTTAGTTGAGGGCGCTTCTAAGGTAACTCGTTTACTTAACAATAACCCTAAAGACTTAAGCAAAGAAGAGATGCGTGATATATACGTAAAACTCTTAGCCGCTAATGCTTAGTATTTAATTCAAACAAAGGACCTAATTGCATGAAAAATCGTACAGATTTCATTGCAGGTATAGTGTTGGCAATCTTCTCCATCCTCTATTATATGCAAGCTTGTAGCGTGCGTATCTTCCCCGGGATGGGGAAGTCCATAGTCAACTCACAGACTATGCCTAAAATTTGGGCTATCTGCTTATTCCTACTTGCAGTTTGCTTAATTTCAAGACCTTTCCGTAAAAGCTATAAAGATGACTGTTCTTCTGGAAAAAAATCTTTATCTCTTATAGCTACCTTAAAGGATAACTCCTTAATTATTTATACATTTGGAGCTTTATTCCTGTATGCCATAGCCTTAGAGTACGTTGGATTCATCATCTCTAGTGCTATTTATATCTTCCTGCAAACCCTGATTTTAATGCCGAAAAACAATCGTAGTTTTATCAAGGCTGCTATTTTAGGTGTAGTAAGTGGTATAGCCGCTTTCTGTATCTTCGTTTATTGGCTCGATGTTTTGCTTCCTGTCGGCAAACTTTTTGAGTAAGGAGAGATTATGTCTGAAGTTTTACAAGGACTATTATCTGTCTGCGATTTTACAGTATTATTTTTCATAGTAGTTGGTGTATTCGTAGGCATTGTTTTCGGTTCTATTCCAGGACTTACAGCCACAATGGCTATTGTAATGTTCCTGCCATTGACCTATACCATGACCCCAATTCAAGGTGTATCAACCTTAATTGCCCTATACATAGGCGGTATTTCCGGAGGTTTAATCAGTGCGATCTTGCTAAATATTCCAGGAACTCCATCCTCTATTGCTACCTGTTTTGATGGCCGACCTATGGTTTTAAAAGGTCAAGCAGGAAAAGCCTTAGGAACCGGTGTAGTTTTCTCTTTCTGTGGCACTATCGTTGGTATTATCGTCTTAATTGTGGCAGCTCCACTTATCGCCGCAGTTGCAATTAAATTTGGCCCTTATGAGTACTGTACCTTATCCTTATGCGCTTTATCATTGGTAATCTCTTTAACTGGTAAAGACTTAGTCAAAGGTTTAATCAGCGGCCTTATAGGTGTGATTTTAGCCACTGTAGGTTTAGCCCCTGTAGATTCAGCTAAACGCTTTACCTTTGGCTCTACTGAATTAAATTCAGGCTTTGCTCTTTTAACTTTACTAATCGGCCTTTTTGCGATTACTGAAGTTATTAAAGCTGCTGAAGAAGCTAAAAATCCTGTTGAAGCTACCATGAATGAAAGCAATGTAAAAATCAGGGGCTTTGGCTTTAGCTTATCTGAGTTTTTCGAGCAAAAATGGAATATGCTCCGCTCATCCTTTATCGGTATTATTATCGGTATCTTACCTGGCATCGGTGGTGCTATCTCTGGCATGCTTTCCTATACCGCAGCTAAAAATCAATCTAAACATCCTGAAAAATTCGGCACAGGTATTATGGATGGCGTTGTAGCCTCAGAATCAGCTAATAATGCTGGTATTGGTGGCGCCATGATCCCTATGTTAACTCTTGGTATTCCTGGTGATGCTGCTACTGCCATGTTATTAGGTGGTCTTATGGTTCATCAAATTGCCCCAGGTCCGCTTATTTTCGATAAAAACGGCGTTGAAGTATTCGGCATCTATGCTGCCATGATCATTGCCACTATTGCTATGCTTTGATTAGAGTTATTCGGCATTCGTATATTCGTTAAGATCTTAAAACTCAAAAAATACTGGCTCATGCCTGTAATTATCATGCTCTGCATCATTGGTGCTATTGGTAATGCAAACCGCTTATTTGATGTATGGTCTGTTATGGTCTTCGGCTTCATGGGTTATGTCTTATTAAAAGCCAAAATCCCTCATGTACCTATGATCTTAGGCTTCATCTTAGGACCAATCTTTGAGTTGAACTTCCGTAGATCTGTACAACATTACAACATTGATCCTACAGGAGTCTTTAGCCATCCCATTGCAATTGGCTTCTTTGTATTCACCATTTTCGTAGTAATTTACTCCCTACTACGTCAGAAAAAAGAATCAGCTTTAATTCAAGACGAGGAATAAAAAATGAAACATATAATCAAACAAACTTTATTAGCAACTGCAACTATTATGGCTTTTAGCGCCTCTTCCTGTGCTATGGCTGACGATGCTTTCCCGAGCAAAACCATTACCATGATTTGTACTCATGGTGCTGGTGGAGATACTGACTATAATGCTCGTTTAATCTCTCGTTTATTAGAAAAAGAGTTAGGCGTATCTGTAGTTGTTTCTAACGTTACCGGCGCTAACGGTTCAATTGCATTAACTCAGTATAAAGATGCTAAACCTGATGGTTATACTTTAATTGCTACAAATACTGTATCTTTAGCTTCAAATGAAGCCTCTGGTATTTCTGACTTTGGTTATGACGCTTTTGAGCCTGTAGCAATTTATGGCAAACAGTGTGGTGAAAACATTGTTGTTCAAGGTAATGCTCCGTATAAAGATCTCAATGAGTTGATTGCCGCTACTCAAAAAGATCCTGAAACCATTAAATTAGGCGTTGCTATGGGCGGCTCATCCTATATTGCAGCCTTAGTTATGATGTTAGATAAGAATGCGCAATTTGCTATGGTTGACGCAGGTGGTGATGCTTCAGGTCGTATGACTTCTTTGCTCGGTGGCCATATTGATGCAACTATCGCACCGTACACTTTAGCTAAGGAATATATTGAGGCTGGTAAGGTTCGCTCATTAGCTACACTGATGTCAGAGAAACTCCCTGCAACTCCGGATATTCCTACTGCTAAAGAATTAGGCTTAGAGAATCTAACTGTTGATACCATGTATGGTATTTTAGCTCCTAAGGGAACCGATCCGGCCATTGTTGAAAAAGTTAATGCTGCCGTACTCAAGATTGTTAACGAAAATCAAGAGTATAAGGATACTATCAAATCCTTTAACTATCAGGATCCTTATGGCTTGAATGTTCAAGATACCGTTGCCAGACTTAAGCAACAGCGTGAACATTTCATGAGCTTCTCTAAATATTTACAGTAACACCTCTATGGCCTATTAACTAATATCCTCCTTAAATAGGTCTATTATTAAGCTGGTAATATCATTTTGATATCACCAGCTTATTTTTTGGTTCTTCCGAGGATCTGTGGAAGATCTGAAAAGAATATAACCATATTCATATTCAGAGCTTTTTGCTATGTTGCTACAGCTTTCCCTTTAAAAGCACTTTTAATTCTTAAAAAAGTATCTCTAAAACTAAAGAATATTTCAGACACTGATTCTTATAGATCAAATCACAAGTTTGATACTTAGCATTTACAGATGCCTTAACAAAGCCTTTTATAGCTATTTAAGCAGTTGTGTACAACGCTCCAATTATCTCCAAACTTTAGAAGCTAAAATCACCAAAAAAGCGTATAAGGATGTGGCTTTGATTGACTTCCTCCCCTTGCTAAAGCAAGGGGATTCCTACTGCTAGATATTACTACCTAGCTTCAGTTCTTTCGCAGTGCTGACTCTTTTGAAAGTTCACTTCCTGCGCTAGCCGGGCAAGCCCT
>ERZ1673737.2800-NODE-2800-length-14137-cov-4.295910_pt1 | contig 14137 bp, 13 predicted proteins | sample MGYA00580211_ERZ1673737 | MGnify/ENA primary metagenome ERZ1673737 (study PRJEB41218, sample SAMN15661789) | gut metagenome | host: Homo sapiens | place: Canada: London | collected 2015-08-20/2019-03-30 | study: EMG produced TPA metagenomics assembly of... | reverse complement strand
TAGGTATGGGGGTGTGGATGCGAGTGTATGTACCTGGTAGGAAGTCCATGGTTGCTTGAGTTTGAGGTTTAGGCTGAGGGCTTAGAGATGAGGTCTCGTGTATGTGTTGATGATTTGGCGATGGGTATTTTCGAGGCGAGAGGTGGTAATATGATATGATGGAGAAACACAAGGGGACCCTCGTTGGATGCGGTCCAGGCGCAAGTTTCTTTGACTGGCTGGCTAGTTGCTTGGAGTCTTTGTGATCGCCGAAAGTTGGTGTCAAAAAAGCGAGTGTGAGACAGGGGTGAGAGTATCGCTTTCACTTGTCACGTTTCAGCTCGGCTTTACTTAAGAGTCGAGGGCTCTTTGTTCGTTGCCGACGGAGCGTAGCTCGCGTGTTGTAGATCGTTCGGTCGCGAGCGAGGCTGTGTCGCAAGAAGGGTCTGCGGAGTTGGATCAGCTGGAGAGAATGCTGGATTAAGTCGCTGAGGGTATATATGCTGACGCGATCAACAGTGACATGTTATAAAGAAGTGACATCCAAGAATCCAGTGGCACCCGACAGTGCAAAACAAACAAACATGGCATGTGAAGGTTAATCCCCGGATTCAACATTAACAATTTGTATTGTTTCTCTTATTTGAATCTCAACTGATCTAAATGCTTATACCAAAGTTTCATAACAATTATATTGTACATTCGATTAAATATTTACCCAGATAAAGACGGTTTTTATATACAAGGGTGACCACAGTCCACCGCCAATCCGGTCTGTATAAATAGACCAACGCCAAAGCCGAGTCTGGGCACGGCCAGCACGATGCCACGCGCATAAACTTCACATATCGAAGGAAAAAAAGACCCCCCCCCAAAATAGAACCCGGACATACTCCGGGTGAAACTCCAAGACACCAGGGACTCGACACGATCACGGTGGATGGGAGTATAGATGCAGATGCAGATGTGGTATAGTAAGAACAGAAAAGTGCAATGCGCGAGATCTATAAGGCGTTGATGAGCGACTTTAGGGCGTCACGCTCCGCTTGGATCTCGGCTTGGAGTTGGCGGGTCTGGCGGAGAGAATCCTCTCTGTGTGACGTGTTAGTGAAATGTCGAATGAAAACTCGTGTACCTAGGGAGGGGAATTCTTACCTGTCAGTTTGAAGCTGGGCCACATCAATCTGTGTGCGGTTCATTCGTCCAACCACTTCCTCCATCTCCATATCCGCATCGCGGAGAAGCTTCTCGAGATCTTTGACTCGACGTTCGAGGACCTCAGCCTGGACAACATCAGTCAAGGGGACACCCTCACCGCTCGAGGTGTGATCCAGACGCGGTGAGCGGGCGTCGAAGGGTGTACTCGGTGGCTTCGGTGAAAGGCCAGCGAGGTTACGGCCTCCGTTCTTCATACGCGTGAGCTGGGCATTCTGGCTCTCTCTCAAGAGGCGGACTTCTTCCTCATGCTTGCCCATCTCCTCTTCGGAGTTTTGCTGGGCAACCAAGAGGACGTCCTCCAGTTCCTTCATGCGGTTCTGCAGGACATTGATTCGGTTGACTGAGATCTTCTGATCGTTGTCACCCTTGTCAATAGCCTCTGCTAACCGGGCGTGCAGAGATGTGTTGTTCTGAAGCTGATAATGAACCTTGTTGGCTAGGGACTCTGCACGGGCAAGGGAAGAGGAAAGCTCTTCCGAGTTGGCGACATTCGCCTCGGCCGCTGCCCTATCGGCCTGCAATTGCTGGTAGGCAGATTTCAGAGAAGAGGATGTAGCGATGACTTCAGCGAAATCCCCTTTGTCGGGGTTTGATTCGTCAGATACGGCAGTATCCTCCTGGAGAAGGACGCGCAGGGAGCTGGTCTCTTGCTCGGCACGGTCCAAGTCCATCTTGAGACCAGCAAGGTTCTTCTCGCACTGCCACTTGCCATCCATAGCATCTTCAGCGCGCATGCGTAGATGGTTGACTTCATCACGCAGGTTATAAACCTCCCTCTGATAGCCCAGCCTCCGGGGCTGGCCCGATTGCTGGGCCCGAGCGAGCTCCATCTCAAGCATACGGGTCCGCTTCTCGTATTCACGGGCCTGGTATGCTTGACGATCGAGCAGGCTTCGCAATGTTCGGTGAAGGAAATCGCGTTGGACCTCGATGTCGTTGACCTTGTCTACCAACGACTCGCGTGTTTCTGGTGATTTACCTCCGCTGTTGGAAAGGGAGTTGGATCGAGAAAGGGAGCCTGAACGGGCGAGGCCGCTAGGCTTGCGGGCAAGGGAGTTTGATCGTGATAATCCAAATGCTGAGTTCCTCGGTGAACCACCTTCCTCGGCGATTGAAGCGAATCGACCGCCCTGTAGCTGGGCCAGAGAGGCATTTTCGATCTTAAGAGCCTCGATTTCTTCAGCGAGCTTGTTGTTATCTCGCAGCTCATCTCGGTCGTTGCGCAACTGTTCAAGCTCGACTCGCATGGCAGTAAGCAAGTCTTCAAAGTTGTCCTTGGATTGCCTCTCCTCAAGTAACTTGCGCTTGGTGTTTTCCAGAGCGGTCTCAAGTTCTTTAGTTTTAGATGACATATCAGACAAATCGACTCTGTCACGTCGAAGCTATTGAAACGTCAGGGGTTGCTGTTTATAAAGGTTCAAAGGACCTTACCTGTTGAACTTGAGTCTCCAAAATTTGAACATGCGATTCAGATGCTGTCCGTTTAGACCGCTCTTCTTGCAGCTTTTGTGACAGATCTAGCTTGAGTTGAGCCCGTTCTTGCTCTGCAGCACGACGAATCTTCTCAATATCTTCCGTCCGACCAGCGTCTGAAGCATATCGAACAGAACTAGTCCCGGAATCCGAGAAATAGTCACTGGTCCGGCGATTGGAATCTGGCCCTTCTAACTGTAAACGTTCAACTAGATCCTCCAGCTCCATTTCTCGACGTATAGACCCCGCCAATTCGGAACTTATTTCTCGTAATTCATTCTCAAGTTCCGCCATTTTGGACACAAATATATTCTCCTTTAAACTCCCAGACCCCACCGATGGAGTCCGCACCGGGAGGCTGTAGCCATTGGTCTTGGTATCATAGGGGGAAGGAGGTTTGATAGGGACATTTGCTAATGGTGGCATAGGGGAAGGCATTGTGGACCGACCCGAGTCGGAGATCTCAGTGCTGGATGATTCAGCCCCTGGAGATGTCGCTGTATTATTATTATTCGCCGCCTTCCAGCCAAAAAATGAACTGATTTTGTTCCCCGGTGTCTTTGGGTTCCTTGGATCCGTCGCACTCATCGACATTGATCGCGGATCCACGTCGATGTGTAGAGGGGGTCGATTCATGGGAAGGTGCAATGCCATACTCGTTGCCCGTCGTGTTGGAGGAGGGGATTTGAGGACTGGGATAAATGGTTCGCTATCTAGACGACTGTGCAAGGGGGTTGCGATTCCATTCGTGAACTGGTGTTCGTATTCTTCGTCAAAGTAGTCAGGCCCGTCTTCGTCGTCGTCGTCGTCGTCTTCGAGTACGGATCTCAAGAATGCAGTGGAGCCAGGCCGGGAGGCAGTGGTATCGATTTGTAGGGGGTTCGGAGGGGCTCGTCGGGAATATCTGAGGGACAGGGGCACCCGATTAGTCTTCAAGTAGTTGGAGAAGCGGAGTAGCATGTAGATGCCATGTCATGTTCGATCGACAGGTAGACGGAGGGAAAAGGAGGGTCCGGGGGGTTTCCAAGAACTGGGGTCGGCAAGGTCGCATACCTATTCGGGTTCTTCTGCACCGATATAAAAGAGTCTCCATCCGCCGACGAAGGGGATGGTGGTCTAGCCACGGGAGCAGTGGGAATGAGAACGGGTTTATCTCCCTCGATCGAAAGGGGAGAGGAGGGGTGGACAGGTCCGGAGGTCAGATCGACATTCTGCGGGACAGGTTTCCTTCGAACCTGAGTAGGGGAAGGATTGAGACTAAAGCTCTCAGACGGAGCGCCGCCCAGAACAAGAGGAGACGCCATGAAACACCCTGGTCCGTATCAAAAAATAGCCATCGATCGACAGTCACTCATGCTAGCAAAATAGAGAGGCGCCAAAAAGGGAAAGGATTATTAGGAGATATCAAAGGCAAAAGGAAGAAAAAGGAGAAAGTTAGGTAGAGGCTTAGGGCGATTGGCGCAAACCGCCCGTGGGTTCCAGACGCCATTCAGTAGCTCCGAGTAAGCGTGGAGCGCAGGGGGTTGGTGGGTCTATAGTTGCATTGATTCCATTGGCAATACAATGAGATAGCGCTGGAGGATCGACGTCTTTGAACAGTGTGTATCATGGCTGTTGAGGTACTCGAAGGCTTGTTCTGAGCATACTTGAGCATGGAATAACCGAATAAAGACACTCATTACCTCGTTGAGAATGAAAATAGAAAGGCTTCAATAGTGTCGAGTGGCACAAACAACCCCTTGAGTCGATCTTGAGGTTGGCCCGTCCAAGGCTTGGCGATTCAGGGGTAGTGAAGGTCCTTGCAGGTACCGCCAAGGTTACTTTGCCTATGTTTACCGCCTACCCGCTACTTCCAGATACTTCTCTCTACTTGTACAATAGACTTCCATATACAGTACTTGTATACAAGGCCGCATCAGAGTCAACGACAAGCATTCAGTACATGTACATGAGGATACTCCGAACAAACTCAATATACCAATAGATTAAGGGGTGTTCTCTACTATAACTCTACTGTATATACTTTGATCTTCTGTGGAGATGCCCCTTTTCCCCTTTAGGTGTATATCTCCTTATTTTGTGAAAATCGGCCAGAGACGCCAAAGAACGTGCGCAATCCTTCGATGCACGCTACTCAAACCCTGCCGTGTGCGCCACCAATCACATCAATATCTCCTCTGATCGACCCGGCGTCTCGCCAGCTCGGGCCAGCGCGTGGCCGGCATGTGTTTCTTCAACCGGCAAAGCGCTAAAGCTCTTACTGTCACATCGGATACAACTTTAGCCAATCTGATTGCACCTGGACAGATTGTGATGTGCTGACCTGAATGTTATACAGGAACCTGCTCGGCTCTGAAGACCCCACTGGTAAAGCCGGCACTGCAATTCTCATACTTCTGGACTGATTGGACAGGCCAGGTAGTGATCCTTGCTCCAAGACAAGAATCTAGATCCTGAGGCTTCATGGCAAACACCTATGTATACCCTTGACTCGGAAGATTCCGTTTGAGCGCTAATTAATATAGAACCGGTGTCTGAGAAATATGCATTGAGTGCGTCTCGCCCTGAAAATTGTGCACGTATAAAGGTATGCCCGGTCGGGTTTTGGATTGGCCACCATAGTCTGGTCCTTTGGTCGATTGCACTGTGTTACGCATTCATAGTAACTAGATTTTCCCTGGTCTCAAATTCAAAGACCAGGGATACTGCAAAACCCTGTGACGATAGTGAAGCCAAAGTAGCTAAATTTAGGGCGTGGCTTGGTTTATTGTCACACCATGAAAATTATTGATCCCAGCGCCAGTGTATAGGGCTGCTCCATAAGGGTCCACCTTAGCTGCCTCAGATTGAGTCGCAAGCACCGGTTTTTCCTACAAAGTAGGAAGTGAATTGTTTGATTAATCGTTAAAACTTTCATTTGGCTCATCTAATAGTTAGTACTTTGGGGTTTCCCTTAATTTGCCCTTAGTTATATTTTCCCATTCATCCTAACTCGCTCAAGCCGAGAAACCAGCATCTAAACCTGATTGTCTTCCCTACACAAACCAGAAGCTATCCCAATCCACCCTTCTGCATGTCAAAAATAGTGGCTTTTGTACCCCCGTTGGCTCCACCTCCTTGGCAGCCTAGACCGTAGAATGTCTCACCCCCGAACATGTCACACATTTAAGAATTGGATAGCTCGAATCCTTGGGGCTTAGATCAATCAAGGATTACGTATTCATAGTGAGTTCCCAGCCACAACCGCCGGCTTGTTCCGTGATTAGAAGCGTTTGCGGAGCCCTGGATCCATCTGCACGCCTATGTCTCGCCGGTGCATCTAGATGTTTCAACCGTGGCTGATTGTCTGAGGTTGGAACAGCTAGATAAACGAGTGGACAGGAGAAAGCCGAGGTAACGGTCTAGAAATACACGCTTCGCGCTAAGGGCTCATACAATGGTGGGTAGGTTGTTGGTCGATACATTTACTTTGTTCTAGATCTAAATATGGCTTGAAGCGCACGTACGATAAAATAACAAGAAGAATCCGCCCTCAAAACCCCCATTTCATAGTAATTAATTCATTATAATAGGTATCATTCCATCAAAACCATGCTTCATGTCCAAAACACTAGGTTAGATCTTGTTGCCAATTGGGGTTATACCCTTCTGCAATCCCAAACACATTCCGAACTGTATAATGACCATTGTGACTTTCATAATAGGTGGCCCCAGCAAGACAGCCAAGTATTGTATGGAAGAAGCCGGTGATAACACCATATACAGCGCCAGCGGCAGCTGCGACGTTGTAAGGGCATACGTCATAACCTGTTGTTGATATCGAGCGTTAGTAAAAACATGTATAGATCAGGGTACAAGCAGCCAATCTGATAGGGTTCAGCAACATTGCAAATACAAAGGGCTTTAACTGACCAAGATTATGGCACATTCGAGCAAACACATATCCCCCTAAGGCATCAAGGCCCAGAAAAAAGACTTGGGACTGAGGCTTACCACCATATAACCCTCCAGCCGCTGGAAGAGAAGTAAGTACTGGCGAAACTGGATCCCAATGCTGTATACGTGACCAAGGGTAAAGTACTTACAGTGATAGATACCAATGCACTCCCCAGCGAGCGGGATAGCAGCGACGACAGCCGCAATGAGCAACGCACTCGGTGCTATATACAGTCAGTCTCAACGCCTGCGAATTGTATCACACAGTTCAAATATAAGCGAACATGTACCCACTTTCTCCAAGCACCAAATTGCTAACCTCCGCAGTAATCAACACACAAATTCCAAAACTACTAGCCATCAAAACCATTAAAATCCACGCTGGCGTCGGCAAGCCGGCATATCCGAGGAATTCGACAAAGGCCAACACTCCAGATTTAGTCACTCCGGCGATCGCACCGATCTGCATAGCTCTTACCGTCAAGGGACTACCGTTGACGTGAGTAGCGGTTGCAACAGCTGCAGGTCCAGCCGCGGCGTTGGCTGCAATGTCGAGAGCTGCAAGGGCGAAGAACGTCCATACTAGAGAGGAGGTTTTGATTAGAAAAATAAGGACGAAAAGCGAAAGGATTGTATGATCACTATGTATGTGGTTTGCAAGGAGACGTTAAGCTGCCTGATGCATTCGGACTTGCGTTCCCAGAAAGCAAAAGAAGATAAGTTAGTACTTACTGTTGATAGCTGGATGTGCGACATTATTCATATCCATGATGGCGGAAATACCACCAACAGAGAGTTGGATATATACTCAAGGCCGAAGAGTGTAGTGTGGTGAAATAGCGAATATAAACCAACTTGTTCTGGTACAAAAGCCCGAGCGACAGGACGTCTTATAAGAAAGCCGCAAGCAAGATACGATAAAGTAGCAAAGTAGCAAAACAGCCTCGCTCTGCAAGACCCTGGGGCAAAAGTGGACATCGCGGGAGGCTGAAAAAGTCCCTTTCCCATATCGAGTGCCAATTCACGAAGAATGAAACGAATGACTGCACTCCAAAATACAGTTCTACAGTTCCCAGCCAATTATCGTTCCCGATTGGCGAGACTAAGTCCCTGGCGTCGGTTCGAGCGCCCTGTAAGCCCTAAGTTAGGCCTAGCGGTTCCTGCAGTAAGCATAGTCCGTAAGCCACATGGGAAGGAATTCCCGGGCGACCCAATTGCAGCCCGACATAGACTACAACAGCCACAGCAGCATGCTTGGTAGGCTCAGCCGCTGCCGTTGCTGTGCCTATGACGGACTGGGGACTCTGAACGCGACGAGTGATTGCTGCAATTTGTGGCGCAATGAGCTTGCTGAGCCACTTTCGTGTCCAGGTGCCTCTTTGTTTTTTGCCTTGGCCCTTTCTGTCATGCAGATAGAACGAGGCTTTTACGAGGTTTTCAGACTGGTTTGCGGAACCGATGATATGGGACACTGACCCCGATATTGAGATATAGGGCCATCATCCCCACCATTCGCGTCCTTGCTCGGATTCTGCTTGCAACGTAACGCTGTTGCGGCGACAATTGTCTCTGACAAGATGAATTCAACAGGCTGTGTCATCAAGGCTAACCCCGACGTATCAGGAGTCGGAGTAAGTCCCATACCATACTTCCTGCCGCTGTCCAACACCAACTAACATATTCACCTACAGATCCGCATATCTATCTACGCCCTCTGCCTAGGCGGCTCGATAGTAACCTACCTCCTCCGCGTCTTCGCACCAGGCAAAGACCAAGAAGAGTTCTCACGCGGTGTCTCCTCCGCACTGGGAATGCAAGGCCTCGCAATCCTCTGCACAGCGATCTACCAAACTGTCCGTGGAGACCTATCCCTCTTCCACGCAATCTGCGTAATCCACCTCCTAGCCGTGCTGGGAATGGACCTGATCAGCAAAGGCCGCTATGCAGGTCTCGGTCCATGGCGGCTCTATTTCTTCGCTGCGATCCAGGTCTTGGCTCTGGCTGCTTTCCTCGCTTTCAATGTCTATGTTTGGATTACAGCGCCGCATTTTGGTAACCAGCCCGAATGTAATGTGAATACTGTCTATGTTGTCTTTGGTATTAGTATCAAAGCTACCTCGCCCGTCTTCCGGTATATCATTCTCGGGACACTGGGTGCGATTGTGGCTAGTTACGTTATTGTTTTTACTTGTATGTTGCCGTGTTTGTGCGGATTTATTGCTCACCGGAGACGGAATCCTGGAAGTGGGAATCGGATCGAGGGTCATAAGAGGGGCTGGAATTGGTTTGTCGAGGTTACTCGTCCTGACTATCGGGTTACTGATGAGGATGAGACGCCTCAGAGGTTGCATGGACAGGCGTTGCTCCGGTTTACGCTGAATAAAGCTGCCTACTGTGGCTTCTGCATTTATTTGATTGTTTCGTTGGAGCAGACTATCCAGCGAAACGATCTAGATCCCGAGGAAAAGGGATGGACTTTTGGTCAGGTTATTGCAATCTTCTTGTTGTTGGGTGTTGCTAATGAGCTGCTCAATGTTTTGTTAGCGAGTTGGGATAGGAAGCAGAGCGCAAACGCAAATTCCCAGCAGCTGGTGCAATATGTGTCGGGCACTGGGTAGTCTGTATATCTCCTCCGTCGTGATATGGCTTGATAATTGTATATATAAGGAACGACCATACCATGATTTTAACCATTCCCACGGGCACGAAACCCACTACATTGTAGCATAGCCAAGCTAGTTGATAGGCAGTCCTTTTAAGTCCTTTTAAGTAGCCATCGAGCATGTTATCACCAATACGTCTACATATCTCTTGCGCTCCTTAAAACGAATGAATAGAATGAGATTTATACAATAGCGTGAATAGTATCACTAGCCATAGCTTCCAAACGCCGGGCTTGATATGTACTCCAAAAGTGCAACCGCCAATACCCTCGGCTTCCAAGGTTATACCATAACAAGAATGGGACAAGAATAGGCAGAAAACGAAGTAGATCAAACGTGTCCAACCCAAAATCAAAAGTGTATATCATCGCACGTCAAAACATAAAAGTAAGCTCTTACCAACTTGGCCCTTTAATAAGGGATGAAATCAAACTGCATCCGGTCTATATGAAGAATTAGCATACCAACCCACAGGTAGTCGTGGAGTTATGGGAATATCATACCAAGGAATTGACTCCAATCCTCCTCTTCACTAAGCTTATCAGCCCAGTACTGCTCCAAGAACTTCAACGACTGAAGAACATTGGGAACACGAATGGTATCGTGCAAGGAAGATAGCAATTGCCTGACAGTGTCCCGATCTTGACCGCGCGCCTCACAGCCCGCAATGAAGATCGGCGTCGTCAACATAACCCAAGGCGAGAGACCTGACGACGGCCCGATCTGTGCTGTACATTCCAGGATGCGCCGGACCGACTGCTGCACTTCTGGCGATGTAGTGGGCGTCTTCCGAAGTCGCCGATGAATCTGGATGAGTGCACTATGCTGGAAAGCCTCATTACAGAGGAGAAGCTGCTGTGCACTCTCCGGCGATAACCCTTTTGCAGCACCGGGGTAAAATGAGGGCTGTGAACTTGAGTCACGATTCATGAGTTGCCGGACTGCGAATTCCAGGGATGCAGCATCATCCTCGACACTGCTGTCAATCTCCCCTGCAACGAAACCCTGAGTAGCCTTCTCAACCTCATGGCTCCGCCAGGCAGCAGCGCCAATCTGCCGGAAGACAGCAGCAAGGTCGACGGTAAACCCCCAATAGTCATCTAGATAATCCGGAGAATGTCCATAGCCCATCAAATCAGAAGACGCAAAGTCCGACATATCTCCAATCGGTGGCCCATTCCCCGTCAAAGCCGTTAGCGATACAATCGACCAGTACCAGCGATCTAGATACCGGCGGAACCCGCTCGCAGACCGAAGCGAGTCCTCACCAGCAGCATCAGAAGCCCTCATCAACGCCCTAGCCCCATCAATATGTGCCCTCCACGAATTCGGGTTGATCGCCCCAGAATGAATCTCAGCCAGACATAGCGTCCGGGCCGTCGCCACCAGCGCCTCGGAATCCTTCGACGAAGGATTTTGTAACTCTGTTCGGAAATGCTCCAGACTGAGCGCCATCAAACGGGCAATATCGGGGGCAGTCTTCACAGTCTCCGATTGATTATGTAGGGCTTGGATATGGATCGCCGAGAGAGCGGTGGTGGCGTAGAGTAAGGAGGGAGTCTGCAGGGCCATGGGCACCAGCATTCGACATATATCTTGCTGCATGCCGGAGTGGCACGCCGTAATCTGGGAAGCATCGTTGATGAAATGGTGTAGCAAGGCCTTTTGATTGGAGGAAAGGGACGAGAAAGGGTCGACGGGTTGCGACAGTGTGAGATCTGAACCGGTGCTGGCTGATGCCCGCGCCTGCGCCGCCTTGGCCGCTTTGGTGGTGTAGATGAACTCTCCTGGTGAATATTCTGATATAATCAGTGAGTGCCCGAGACAAGGACCTCCTAGTATAGATCACATACCAAGTCTTTCCATTCCCCCTGTCCCGACGCAGGCTCCGAAGCGCGATCGCGAGAATGCCCGTCCTCCCCACTGCAGCTGCATCGCATATTGACATTGTTCGCCTGCTGTTTGGCAGCGGCCGCAGTTTGGTCTCTGCTCGTCACATTTTTGTCGGCGTGCCTTACATCTCTTGCAACCTGTGAACGATCTCGACATGGGCGCTATAATCTGGTGGGATGGGTGCGGCGAAGAATTTCTGCGGGGGAACGTAGAGATTCCCCCGGTCCCGCGTGGCAAATCTTACTTCTGGGGAATGGCCTTGAATAAACGGGATAGATTGGGTTATTGAGGAAGAAAAGAGAAGAATTCGAGGGGCAAATAAACTTTGCCTATTATCAGCATTATGTTGTATCTTGGATTCCCTAGCGGTCGATCGAAGATCCACCGATTTACAGTCTGATATTCCCCCAAGTGGAACATGATAGGCCATGTTGAGTCTTATTCTAGTGAATATTCCAAAGAAACGAGAAATCAAGTATGCGCTATGGCAGAAATACACAAGTACAGACCAACCGAGTATATGTTCATCACGGGAAAGCCATCAACACAATAAAACAGAACCTCGGGGTGATCACCCTTCGAAGGTGTACCGGAGCCATTCACCCACGGCATGCAAACTCTCCCATCGTACCGACTCATCTTTATCAGCCATCAGTTCCATCACCCGTGTCTTCAAGCCCAGTCGCTCCAAGTGCGTGCGGCGTTCCGGGACCTCTTTAACGAGACTACCCACGTCGTTGCAAGCGATAGCCAGCACCTGCTTATCGTTGTCCCAGCTCTTAGACAGAATCTCAGCCAGCTTCTTGGGCAAAGCACCGTTTGACTCCTCGACAATGCGGCGGGCGTTATCTTTCCAGAAAGTTGGGTTCTTGTGTGGAGGCGACCAGCGCAGATGGCCCGACTGAACTTCGGCGGCGTATTGATCAAAGGTGGTTTGTGTCTTGGTGTATTCCTCCAGCATGGAAGACAGAGCTGTGAGATCCTCGAGCAGGTCGGGGTCGGTCAAATGACGGCCGGCCAGGTTGGTTAGGAGGGCTGGAAGGCGAACGAACACGGCGACGGGTAGCAGGGTAGTCCGGTTGCTGGAGAAAAGGTTGAGCAGGGTTGCAAGAAGAAGGCGAGTCGTCTTCTCTTTCGGTGAGAGGCGCAGAAGCTGGGTGTAGAGTTGAATAATTTCATAGTTTCTAAGCGGGGTTAGCAGGGTCAACTGTCCATCCAAGCAGATTCACTTACTCTTGAAGTTCTTCGCCAACAAGAGGACCTTCGAAAGCAAGCTGCCATACAACTAGAAGCACTCGGTAAAGAAGCTGGAGACCAACACCACCGGCGAGACCAGGCTCGATACGACTATTACCTCCCAGTGAGCTAGCACTTTCTTTGCCCCCGGCTGCAGACCGAAGAGTGTCGATCAAGGGGTCTAGCGTTTCTTCTCTTTGATTCCAGAAGATCTCCCGAGCTTGACTTGTCCTGAGCAAGTCCGAGAATCCTTGGACACCAATGTCCTGGAGCCCACTATCTTGGTTCTTCGTTAAGGTATAGAGATAGGTGTATAGCTGCGGAAGAGCTTCATTGTCCCGGAGTGCGGGCTTCGAAGTAGCCACAAGGCTATGCGACACAAGAGCAATGAGGAAAGTAGACGTGAGCAGAGGGATTGGGTCTTCGGCATTTGTCGAGTGCTGCAGGAACGGGAGGAATGGCTTGTAGGGTTCTGGATGAGAGATGAGGGAATCGGCCAAAGATGGCACGTCTAGGAGACCGTAATCAGTAAAATACACTGGAAATGTGTCTTCATATTTAGCGCTTACCTTGAATCAAGTCCGAGGCGAGCACCAGGATATACTGCACAATATCGGTCCTCCTGGCGGCCGAGTCCAAGACACTCTTGCCCTGTGCACCCCCAGCGAGCAAACCTGTGTATCCAGCGAGATCCTGTTCTATTGTCTGGCGCCGCTGGTCCTTGCGCACCTTGTCCACCGCCTTGATCTTCTTCAGATGGTCATCGGTGATGTTGCCCGCTCGGACAGCGCCCTCCCATGGAATTGGCCGAGCTCGAATGTTGTTCTGCAAGGAGCTGAGGTAGGTGGGTGGCTCCAACGACATTATGAAGGTGTTCTTGGAGACCTCGAGCCGGGGAAAAGAGCGTCGTATATGATAACTGGGGGTGTGTCCAGATGGACGGGGGAGCTTGGGGATGACGGAAGCCTGCGCCAAGACATCCCAACTGGTCTGGTCCGAACTCGTGTCTGTTCTCTACATCTCTACATCTCTCACTCTTTCTTGCTCATTCTTCTTTCTACAAGTCGTATTTTTGAATTCCTTATTGACGTTGCGCTCTTTGGCCTATCGGCCAGCCTAATCTGCGCCCAGTCTTCTGCCTACCTTTAATTTGGGGTCCGTCCCGCCAGTCTCTCGTTTCGGCCTCTCACCAGATCGTTGGCATTGCCGACTACGCTTTGACGTATCTCACTAGTTCGCATAGTTGACCGCTGAACGGACTCAACACATTCTCCGCGGTGATCGCGATCGCAAAGAGCCCGCGTCCGAGAGCAGCCCCCACCGAATTCATGCGAAAGAAACACGAGGCCTTTGCCGCATACCAGTAATCTGTTCGCACTGCCAACACCATAGCCTGTTACAATGTCACAGAACCCACCACAAGCGAATAAAAAATGGGGAGTGGGATCTTTTTTCCAGCAAGCAGTGGCGGGTGTCGAGTCTCGGTTGGATCACATCTTGATGGAAGAGGAGGCATCACAGAACAGTTCAACTGCCAAGCCTTCTGATGCCCAGGGCGGAGAAGCATCTGCTAAAAAGACCCCTGTTGCTTGTAGGAACTCATTGATATGAACTACAGATGGGCGAAGTCGCTAACATCTTTGCAGCTGTTTCCCGCAGTTCATCAACTGCGCGCAGAAATGACAGACTTCAGGAGCGTCTCGCCCGCGCCATGGTGAAATCAAACGCTTCCAACCTTG
>ERZ1673737.2798-NODE-2798-length-14148-cov-6.780316_pt1 | contig 14148 bp, 13 predicted proteins | sample MGYA00580211_ERZ1673737 | MGnify/ENA primary metagenome ERZ1673737 (study PRJEB41218, sample SAMN15661789) | gut metagenome | host: Homo sapiens | place: Canada: London | collected 2015-08-20/2019-03-30 | study: EMG produced TPA metagenomics assembly of... | reverse complement strand
AGCCCGGGATCACCGGCTGGTGGCAGGTGACGGAGCGCAACTCGACCGGGTTCGACGGCATGGTACGCCGAGACCTGGAGTACATCGCCAAGCGCGGCGTCATCACCGATCTCAAGATCGTCGTCCTCACGGTGATCGAGGTCATCACCGGTAAGGGTGCGTGCTAATGCTCCGGGACTATTCAAAATTCGTTGAGCTCAAGCGTGTTCCCGTAATCGATGTTCCGATCACGGGAACCAATATGTCTGAGTGCGTCGAGTTTCTCACTCGCCATATAGATGAGCTACATGGCGAGTATATTTGCGTATCCAATGCTCACACGTCGGTTATGGCTCATGACGACCCTTCCTATTGGGCCTGCCAAGCGGACTCCCTCATGTCCGTTCCCGACGGCAAGCCTTTATCTGTTGTTGGACGTAAAACAATAGAGTCAATGGGGCGTGTAACTGGACCCGATCTAATGCGAGAGATTTTCAGCATTTCCTTGCAGCAGGGATGGAGCCATTACTTCTACGGTAACGAGCAGAAGAATCTCGACGCTCTCAAGAATTCACTTCAAAAGGAATATCCGGGCCTGGAAATAGCTGGCATGGAGCCTTCGGTTTTCCGACCGCTCTCCGACAGCGAGAAGCGAGACCTTTCGCGACGTATCGCTGATTCGGGTGCAGACTTCGCATGGATTGCGCTGGGTGCGCCTCGCCAGGAAGTCCTCATGCATGAGCTTAAAGGTGGCCCCCAGCCAATAATGATCGGTGTCGGGGGAGCCTTCAATGTCCTCGCCGGAGTGGTGCCGGAGGCACCGATCTGGATGCAGGACTTGAGCCTCGAATGGCTATACAGACTTATCCAAGAGCCGAAACGGCTTTTCAAGCGATACCTCATTACTAACACTAAGTTTCTCTTTTACCAGTTCACTGGCGCAAAACGCAAGGAAGGCAAGTAGATGAAATCCACGACCGCATTCAAAGACAAGACCCTGATGATCACGGGAGGCACCGGCTCGTTCGGCAACACCGTGCTCAAGCACTTCATGAACACCGACCTGGCCGAGATCCGCATCTTCTCGCGCGACGAGAAGAAGCAGGACGACATGCGCCACCGCCTGCAGGAGAAGTCGCCCGAGCTCGCCTCCAAGGTCCGCTTCTTCATCGGCGACGTCCGCAACGCCCAGAGCGTGCGCGACGCCATGCACGGCGTGGACTACATCTTCCATGCCGCCGCCCTCAAGCAGGTTCCCTCCTGCGAGTTCTTCCCCATGGAGGCCGTCCGCACCAACGTCATCGGCACGGACAACGTCCTGCACGCCGCGATCGAGGAGGGCGTCGACCGCGTCGTGTGCCTGTCCACCGACAAGGCGGCCTACCCCATCAACGCCATGGGCAAGTCCAAGGCCATGATGGAGTCCATCATCTACGCCAACGCCCGCAACGGCGCCGGCCGCACCACCATCTGCTGCACCCGCTACGGCAACGTCATGTGCTCGCGCGGCAGCGTCATCCCGCTGTTCATCGACCGCATCCGCAAGGGCGAGCCGCTCACGGTCACCGACCCCAACATGACACGCTTCCTCATGAACCTGGACGAGGCCGTGGACCTGGTGCAGTTCGCCTTCGAGCACGCCAACCCCGGCGACCTGTTCATCCAGAAGGCGCCGGCCTCCACGATCGGCGACCTCGCCGAGGCCGTGCAGGAGGTCTTCGGCCGCGTGGGCACCCAGGTGATCGGCACCCGCCACGGCGAGAAGCTCTTCGAGACCCTCATGACCCGCGAGGAGCGCCTGCGCGCCGAGGACATGGGCGGCTACTACCGCGTGGCCTGCGACTCGCGCGACCTGAACTACGACAAGTTCGTCGTCGACGGCGAGGTGGAGACCCAGGCCGACGAGTCCTACACCTCCCACAACACCGAGAGGCTCGACGTGGAGGGCACCATCGCCAAGATCAAGACCGCCGAGTACGTGCAGCTGGCCCTGGAGGGCCGCGAGCACGAGGCGGTGCAGTAGGGTGCGCGTCCTCGTCACCGGCGCCAGGGGCTTCGTGGGCAGGAACCTCTGCTGCGCGCTGAAGAACATAAGGGACGGCAAGGACCGCCGCGCCAAGTACCGGCTCCTCCTTCCCCTCGAGGTCATGGAGTACGACGTCGACTCGACCCCCGGGGAGCTGGAAGAGTACTGCTCCCGCGCCGACTTCGTCTTCAACCTGGCCGGCGTCAACCGCCCAAAGGACCAGTCCGAGTTCATGGAGGGCAACTTCGGGTTCGCCTCCACGCTGCTCGAGACCCTCGAGCGCCACGGCAACAGGTGCCCCGTCATGCTCTCCAGCTCCGCGCAGGCGAGCCTGTCGGGCCGCTTCGAGGGCTCTGTCTACGGCGAGTCCAAGCTGGCGGGGGAGGGCCTGTTCCGGGAGTACTCCGGACGCACGGGCGCCCCGGTGCTCATCTACCGCTTCCCCAACCTCTACGGCAAGTGGTGCCGCCCGCGCTACAACTCCGCCGTCGCCACCTTCTGCGACGCCATCGCCAACGGCCGCCCCTACACCGTGAACGACCCCTCCGTGGAGCTGGAGCTCCTCTACATCGACGACCTGGTCGACGAGATGCTGGGCGCCCTGCTGGGGCGTGAGCACCGCTGCGGCTACGAGGGACTGGAGCGCGTGGAGGGCGAGGAGTTCTGCTACGTCCCCGACACCGACGTGAAGACCCTGGGCGAGATCGTCTACCTGCTGGGCACTTTCCGAGACAGCCGCGAGACGCTGTCGGTGCCCGACCTTTCGGAGGGCTCCTTCTCCAAGAAGCTGTGGAGCACGTTCCTGTCCTACTACGAGCCGGGGCACTTCGCCTATAGCCTGAAGCCCAACACCGACGACCGAGGCTCGTTCACCGAGTTCCTGCGCACGCCCGAGCGCGGCCAGGTCTCCGTCAACGTGAGCAAGCCCGGCATCACCAAGGGCAACCACTGGCACATGAGCAAGTGGGAGAGGTTCCTGGTGGTCTCCGGCACCGCGTCGATCAAGCTGAGGAAAGTAGGGGAGGATGCCGAGGGGAACCCGTTCCCCGTCGACGAGTATATAGTTTCTGGGTCTGACATGCGCGCCGTGGAGATGATCCCGGGCTACACGCACTCCATAACCAACCTGTCCGACACCGAGGACCTCGTGACGGTCATGTGGGCCAACGAGCCCTTCGACCCCGAGAACCCCGACACCTACTACGAGGAGGTCTAGCCGCATGGGCTCTTTTTCGCGGTCGCTTCTATGTTTTGGCCGCAGTGTGAAAGCGCTTCCTCGTAAAGCTATAGTTCAGCCCCTCGTTAAACGGTCTTTTGCACGGTGCGGAAAGGGTTTCTCGCTTGGAAAGCGTTGCGATTTGCAAGGCTTGGAGAACATTTCAGTCGGTAATGATGTGTCATTTGGGCCCGATACAAGAATTTGGACAACGGGCGCAGAAGTAATTATTGGTAACGATGTTATGTTTGGCCCACATATAACTCTAATCTCTGGTGATCATCGCACTGATGTCAAAGACAAGCCTATGCGAGCTGTAGGGCCAACTGAAAAATTACCCAGTAATGACCAAGACATTGTTGTTGGTAACGATGTTTGGATTGGGGCAAACGTTACGATTTTAAAAGGTGTGCATATTCCCGATGGAACAGTAATTGCTGCTGGTGCGCTCGTCGTTCGTAGCCCTTATGAAGAAAATTGCATTTGGGGGGGGGTTCCCGCACGTCTAATCGGGAGACGATTTGATGACTAGGAATAAGACGGAGTTTGGCACCTTAAGTATGTTTGGTGTTGATCCGAGCTGTTTAGGAGGCATTAGTACGCTAACGCGCATGCTTTCTTTTGAGCTAGATAGATGCGAGCAAGTTGATTTTTGCTATTTAACAACGACCAATCAGGGAAATGCCCTTCAAAAGATCCGTTGTTTTGTAAGCGCGCTCTTAAAGGCCCGAAAACGCTTTTCAACCGGCGAAGGAATTGTTCATATACACATGGCTGATAATGCGAGCGTGATCAGGTCGTGCGTTATCATATTCCTAGCTAAAAGATATCGACAGTCTGTCGTACTTCACATTCACTGTGACTTGGCAAAGATTAGATCTCGGTCCTCAAGTCATATGAAAAAGCTGATAGATTGGTCGCTATTAAAATCAGATCGCATCATTGCCCTAGGAACATATCTGAACCCCTTGTTCCAAAAATTGGATTATCCAAGTGAGCGTGTATTAATTCTTCCCAATGCCGTTTCTTGTCCAGATGAGAATTTATACACGCCGGGCCGCACTAGAGTTTTATTTCTGGGAAATATCTCTAAGGACAAGGGCGTCTTGGATTTATTGGATGCGCTCGTTCTGATCGATGACAAGCTTGACCCAGAACTAATTTTCGAGCTGTGCGGTAGGGATCACATCAAGGTTCAAGTTGAAATTGAAAAACGAAATCTTTCTCATCGTGTTAAATATCGCGGCATCGTAGAGCCCAATCGTAAGTTCTTTTCGAAATATCTTCTAAACGTACTGCCTTCTCATCACGAGGCAATGCCATTTTCGCTTCTTGAGGCTTCAGCTTATGGGATCCCTTCTATCGCATCATCAGTCGGGTCAATCTCCGAGATTATCGATAATGGAGACTCAGGTTGGCTAGTAAATGCCCAGGACACTCAAATGCTTGCGAACACGCTCGTGAATGTGCTGTCAAATCCAGAAGCGATATCGGTTGCGGGAAGCCGTATATATAACAAGGTGCGTGAATGCTACTCATTTCAGGTGTATCTTCAAACACTATTCGCTCTATATAGGGAGTTGATAGCTTGATTTCAATGGCAAAGGCCCTAAATGCCGCCGATCAAAATATCGTCTCCGAAACAGGAGTGGCGGCTAGACCAATTGTATTGATTGTTGCAACGTATATTGTGACTACTTTACTTCAAGGTGCTCTTGGCTCTATTCCTATTAATAAGATTCTTGGATTCGCTCTTGTAGTTCTACTTATATTTGAATGGGTTTCAACTCGCAGATCACATCTGTCCTATTTGGGCCTGCTCTGCTTCGTTCTTCTGTCACTCCATTCAACTCTTGTTATGATAAACGCTTCTCAGGAGCTAAACGACTTGGTGTATCTCGCAAGCACAATGTTGATGATCTCCCTTATATGTTCGCCTAGGTTTCGAACATCTATTTTAGAAGCATTGCTCCAATATCGAACTTATATATCTGTTGTCGTAATCTTTTCATCCATGTTTCTTCTTTTACTACTTGCAACTGGCACTGGTTATGTTGTCGCATGGGGAGAAGCCCCCTACTTTAAGGGGCTATGCAATACAGAACACACTCTTGCGTCTATATGTACTCTTTTGCTTGTCCTTATTATTTTTCTCGTTCGGACTAATGGATCTAAGGCTGTATATTGCGGGTGCTCGCTTGTCATCATATATGCGACGCTGGAGACTGGCGCCCGAACGTTTCTTGTGCCAGTTCTTATTTGTTTGCTGCTACTCATTCAAAATCTATTTGCTTACAAATGGACTAAAGCTGCCTTGCTACTCCTTGTTTTATTTTTTGGAGAGGCCGTATTTCTGAAGTCTGGAATGGCTAATAAATTTGAGTTTGCTAGCGGAAATATATACGCAGACTCGCTGCTATCCGCAATTACTAATGGTAGAAACGAAATTTGGCTCACAGATATCCTGGCATGGGCTAATTCTGGTTCAATGGGCATAGCTTTTGGAAACGCTTTTTCAACAATCTATGAGCTCAATAAACGTGCGCTCAGTCTTTATATTTGGGCTCATGACGACTTGGTAATGTTGCTGTATGGATTTGGCCTAACTGGTCTTTGCCTGTATCTTGCATGCTTATGTACTTTATTTCATTCGTTGTTCGCTTCTTTAAATAAGGGTGCAGCCGTACTCCTCACCGTTTTCATTTTATTTCCGTTGCTATTAAATGGATTTTTTCCTTATCAACATCTTGTCTACGCATTTGTCCTTCTTTATTCAATCTGTTCGCATGAATTAATCCCTAGAAAGGATATCTGATGTCGAATAACAACTATCTGCTGACCTTTCACATGACGTGGAGCTATGGCGCATGTTTGCAAGCATTTGCAACTCTAGAAGCACTTAAGAATGTTGGTTGCAAGGCGGAGATTCTCAATTTCATTAATCCTTATGAGCGAAAAGGAAATGAGACTCCTTTCCAGCTCATCAAGGATGGTGATTTTAAAGCCGGCCTTATAGCAGCGGCCAAAAATATCATTTTCCAGCGTGCAAAGCTGCATGCGCGCGCTTTTAAAAAATTCCATTCGAGGCTCCCTCGAACGGAACGGGTGTATACTTCGTGTGCTCAAATGGCTGATATTGAAGCTGATGCGCTAATCGTCGGCAGCGATCAGGTTTGGAATCCTTTTATTACCGGCGGCATTGAGCCCGCTTTTTTTCTTCAATTCGGCAAAGCAACTCGCCGTCTTTCACTTGCTTCGAGTCTCGGTAGTCATATCTATAACGAGATAGAGCAACAAGAAATTCGAGAGTACCTTACTAAATTCGATGCGATAAGCGTGCGAGAAGCTCATGCAGTAGAGCAAATCGCGCCGTTGACGGAGAAGCCAGTATTTAGGTGTCTCGATCCAACTTTACTTCTTGATCGTGAATATTGGCGTGCTTTTTCCCAAAAGCCCGAAGGATTTAAAGGGAATGAACGATACATTCTGGTTTTCAATCTCGCGAGCAGAACCGATAAAGAAATGGAACTTTGGAAGCGTTTCTCAATAGATTCGGGACTGCCTCTATGGCGACTTAGCAACAATACCTTTAAGGACAAGGTTTTCGATAGGCTCCTATTGGGTATGACCCCAGAGGAATTTGTTTGGCTTATTGATCACGCTCAATATGTGATTACTGATTCATTTCACGGAACGGCGTTTTCAGTGAATATGGGTAAGCCGTTCGTCGCTATGGAACCTATTCGAGGTAATCGTGCCCGAATTGTTGATTTGCTTAATTTAGTTGGAATGGATAATCGCATGCTGGCTGAAAGTGCATGTGAGCTTCCTAGTATCGATTTAGACTATAGCTATGCTGAATCAGCCCTTTGCGAGGAGCGCTCTCGATGCATGGCGTGGATTAAGGGTGCCTTAAATGACTAGTAATCAGGATATTTCATGCGTGGGTAGAGCATGCACTGGCTGTGCTGCATGTTCCGATGCGTGTCCTGTCGATTCAATCTCTATGGTCCCAGATGCGGAAGGCTTTGTTTATCCCTCGATAAACGGTGCATCGTGTCTTGCCTGTGGTAAATGCCTCAGAGTATGCCCTGCTGTTAATCGCTGCACGTTGCGCCCAATTTCAAATATGTATGCAGCATTTTCTAATGACCATCAGCTGAGAAGTGAGAGCAGTTCGGGCGGTGTATTTTCCACGTGCGCACGCTATGTTGTCGATCATGGAGGAATCGTAGTCGGAGCAGCGGTTGATTCAACTGGGCACGTTTATCATCGACTTATAACCAACTCAAATGAAATTTCGTTTCTTCAGAAATCAAAGTACGTTCAAAGCGATTGTCAGGGAATATATTGTCAAATTGAAAAATGTCTTAAATCTGGTAGAAGGGTCTTATTCTCAGGATGTCCTTGTCAGGTTGCTGGCTTGATTTCATATTTGGGAAAAGCATATGACAATCTGATTACGATGGATTTGATTTGTCATGGAGTACCTTCTCCGAGGGTATGGGAAGACCATGTCGAGTCAATTACTGGTGGAAAACCAGCTCAAAGCATTACATTCAGAAGGAAAGACGTCTCTGCGAGAACGACTTTTTCAGTTGATATTAATGCGCCCGGTTTGCGATATAAAGGACGAGATGAATTTGACGATCCGTATATGGCGCTGTTTGTTACGGGGTCAGCAAATAGGGAAAGCTGCTATACGTGTAAATACGCCAGTTCTGAACGCGTTGGTGATGTGACCATTGGCGACTGCGCGTCATCGAATTGCTACCCAAAGTTCTATCCCTGGGTTCAGCTTTCTTCAATTTCCTTAAACACTGAAAAGGCTAGAAATTTCTGGTCAGAGGTAGAGAGCCTTTTTACCTTCGTTCCTATTGATTATCAACGGGAAATTCAATTGAATGCTCAGCTTTCACATCCAGTAGTTCGACCTGGTTTGAGAGACAACGTATACAGGCGGATACATGAGACGGGCATCGCGTCAGTTGCTGCCGATGTCACACCTTCTCGTACAATTAAAAAGAAACTCAAAAGACTCTTTAAGTATTTAGTTCCCAACGTAGTACGTGGACGTCTCATTAAATTGAAAGCAATAGTTCATGATCGATAATTCCAAGAAGCAACTTCTTAAAAATACGTTATTTTTGTATATTCTAACGTTTTCATCTCAAGTTCTCGCTCTGATCACAATTCCATATCAAACACGCGTGCTTACACCGGAAACTTATGGTGTCGTTGGCGTCGCCATTTCTGTTATGACGTTTATGTCGCTTGTGCTAGATTTTGGAATTCTTTTATCTGCAACATCAAAAGTCGCACAGCATGCTGAAGATACTGTATTTCTTTCACATCTTTATGGCAATGTGTTCGCTCTAAAAGGCATTTCAGCTATTATCTGTGGATGTTGTTTGGCGGTAGCATGCTGCTCGTCTCCATACCATAGCCGATATTTCCTACTCTACGCTCTCTATTATTTAGCTTATGTCGCTGCTGCGATGCTGCCTGATTATTTGTACCGAGGGCTTGAGCGCATGAAAGTCATAACCTTCAGGACTGTAGCGATACGCGCTTTTGCAACTGCGTGCACATTTATATTTCTCCACTCAGACAGTGACGTTTTAGCGCTTCCGATCTGTCTGTTAGTTGGAAATGTTACGGCGCTAGCGGTATGTCTTAGGTATGATCGTAGAGTCTTTGGCATACATCTTCACCGCCCCACGGTTGTCGAGGTGCGGTTACTTGCGAAGGACTCTTTACCGTTTTTCTTTTCACGCATTTCTTCCACGGTATACTCAACAGCAAATCCAATTGTTCTCAATATGTTCTACGCAGGCTTTCCAGTTGTTGGATTCTATTCTGCCTCAGAAAAATTATTGTCCGTTTCTAAGTCAATCGTTTCCCCTATTGCGGATAGCCTATATCCGTATATGGTTAAAAACAAAGATTTCAGGCTTGTTAAGAAAATATTGCTTACTACAACTCCTTTTATTGTTGTAGGGGCTGCAGTGCTGTATATCTATGCGAATCAAATTTGCGAATTTGTTTTTGGACCAAGCTATGTAGAGGCCGGCATGATAGTGCGCTGTCTACTTCCAGCAATAATGGTGATATTCCCGTCGTACGTTATTTGTTTTCCCGTGCTTGTCCCCCTAGGCCTTTCATCAAGGGCAAATTTTTCAAATTTTATTGGTCTCTGCGTTCAGCTGCTTGCACTTATCATTCTTGTTGTAACTGATTATTTTAATGTCTATACAATGTGCCTCGCGACAAGTGCTGCCGAGGTGTCGGTATTTATCTACCGCTTATCCGTAATCGCAAGATATCAAAAAACCGCTAAAAGCATGAATTCGCGTTAAATATCAGCTATAACAAATTGTAAAGAATGGGGCCCTCATGTTGAGTAACGATAATTCTAAAGTTAATTTTTCTAACGACGGCCGTCTGAAGCTGCTGATCATCGTGGGCACACGCCCGAGGTCATCCGCCTGTCCGAGGTCATCAAGAAGTGCCGCCGCCACTTCGACTGCCTGTTGGCGCACACCGGGCAGAACTACGACTACACCTTGAACGGCATCTTCTTCCGCGACCTGGAGCTCGCCGACCCCGACGTCTACCTGGACGCCGTGGGCGCCGACCTGGGCGAGACCGTGGGCAACATCATCGCCGCGAGCTACAGGCTCATGGTACAGGTCCAGCCCGACGCGCTGCTCATCCTGGGCGACACCAACAGCTGCCTGTCCGCCATCGCGGCAAAGCGCCTGCACATCCCCATCTTCCACATGGAGGCGGGCAACCGCTGCAAGGACGAGTGCCTGCCCGAGGAGACCAACCGCCGCATCGTCGACGTGATCTCCGACGTCAACCTGGCATACTCCGAGCACGCCCGCCGCTACCTCAAGGACACCGGCTGCGCCCCCGAGCGCACCTACGTCACGGGCTCTCCCATGGCCGAGGTCCTGCGCGCCAACCTGGGCAAGATCGAGGCCTCGGACGTCCTCTCCGAGCTCGGCCTGGAGCCCAAGCGCTACATGCTGCTCTCCGCCCACCGCGAGGAGAACATCGACACCGAGGCCAACTTCACGAGCCTGTTCACTGCCATCAACGCGCTGGCCGAGAGATACGACATGCCCATCCTGTACTCCTGCCACCCGCGCTCCCGCAAGCGCCTGGAGGCCACGGGCTTCAAGCTGGACCCGCGCGTTCGCATGCACGAGCCCATGGGCTTCCACGACTACAACTGCCTGCAGATGAACGCCTTCGCGGTGGTGTCGGACTCCGGCACCCTGCCCGAGGAGTCCAGCTTCTTCGCGTCTATCGGCCGCCCGTTCCCGGCGGTGTGCATCCGTACCTCCACCGAACGCCCCGAGGCGCTGGACAAGGCCTGCTTCACGCTCGCCGGCATCTCTGAGAAGGGCCTGCTGCAGGCCGTCCGCACCGCCGTCGAGCTCGACGCCGAGGGGTCGCTGCCCGAGGCTCCTGTGCCCGACTACGCCGACGAGACCGTCTCCACCAAGGTGGTCAAGATCATCCAGAGCTACACCGGCGTCGTGGACAAGATGGTGTGGAGGAAGAGCTTATAGAACAGTCGACATTTGGTGCGGCATATGTAACCTGCCTGGTTTTCTACCAGTGTTAACAAGCTAAATATAATTGTTTAATTGACCTCTTGTAGACTTTCTTTTCTACAAGAGGTCAATTTGATTATCGTCTTGAAGGGATTCGGAATATGGACGAGAAGTCTTTACCTGTAGCTGATTCGGTATTTTTCCCATACTATGTAAACCAAAATAGACTGTTGGATATTTACGCAATTCTAAATAGGGGCTTTTCTGAATATGAAGAGATTAAAGAAGAATCGTCTTCAGGAAAATCTTCCTCAAAAAGAGGGAGCGCTGGCGTTGGTTTTAAGATTTTTAAGCTTGGGATAACAGCCGAAGCGGAGCTTAATAATAATTCTGGAAATTCGAGTTCTAAGGAATCAAAGTTGGTCCAGACCACAACTTCCATGTTGAGCATGGTGGTCGAGCAGCTGTCCCAACATAAGTTCTTAAAAGAGATTTTGAAGTCTCAGCCTGGAGATTTTGTCTGCATCCCGGTCAATCTTAAGATCAATTCCATTAAAGGTCTCGTTGATGAAGCGATTGAAATGACTGAGCTCAGCCAAAAAATGCAAGAGGTCGGCGGAACCAAGCTCAAGGGATCAAATAACGCCACCTCAGCCTCATTGAAAAAAATCGGAGCTGTCACCAAAGAGTTATTTTCCGCAGAAGAGATAGTCTCGGAAAACGATGCTTATGCCGTAATTGGTACGATAACTGACCAAAATCTATATCAAGCTAATCGGCAGGATATTATAGATGTAGAACTGACCTGTTTGGCACAAATCAAACGAGTGTTTCCAGACGGAACGCAATTGATGAAAAATACTGTATTTACCAAAATTACGGACACCGACAGCAAAGAGGCGCTTATCAAGTCAGTGGCGGCCTTAAATTCCGGTCCAATTAAATGTGATTCAGTTGCGATAATGGAAATTAGCGGCAAGCCTGTTTATCAACTTGAAGTTGTTGCGCTTTACCAAGAATCGCATCCATCGGTATAACCGCACAACTCGAATCGCTTGTTGAGAGCTTGGCCATACACAATCCTATTTATCTCAAGCATGCCGGCAAGCCGAAGTTGATCGCGGACGTCAACCGCCTGACGATGAAGTCGAACTCCGACAACTTCCGCGCGAGCTCCATCCAGGGCGTCATGAAGCGCGTGAAGGCAAAGGGCGTGCCCGTGGTGGTCTACGAGCCCACGCTTGACGCGCCGGAGTTCTTCGGCTCCGAGGTCACGCACGACCTGGAGGCCTTCAAGGCCGGCTGCGACGTGATCGTCGCCAACCGCTGGAGCGACGAGCTCGCGGACGTGGCGGACAAGGTGTACACGAGGGATTTGTTTAAGAGGGACTAGGGGAGAGGGTTCCCAGCAGCGACTCTAGCCTTATATCTTCAAGTCGCATTGCCAAGAAAGAGGTCATATCGGCTAGCGCCGATATGACCTCTTTTGGTATAAGTCTGATTCCTTTTCCAGCTGGTGGGCGACGCGTTATATATAGCACGTTAAGCGACGAACACCATTTTCCCTGCTTTTAGCCTTGGGCACCAAGAACGGGACGATCGCGTTGAATATGTTGGTGAAAGGGCGGGACCCTAGCGTCCGTTTAACGAAAAGCGGCCTTCGTCCTAGAATCTGAAATCACCACAACAACAGGTTCTAGGAAAGGACGAAGACCGCTATGGAAATCTTATCAGACCCTACGCCGGACATGCTCGCCATGCCCCGTTTCGACGACGGCGCCATCGACATGCAGGAGCTGATCAGGCGCCTCGCCGAACAGGTCGTGAACGCCGTGATGGACGCCGAGGCCGACCAACTGTGCGGCGGCGGTGCGAACAGTCGAAACGGCTACCGCGAGAGGTCCCTCGCCACCTGCGTCGGCACGCTCACGCTGCGCATCCCCAAGCTGCGCTCCGGCAGCTTCCTCCCGGAGGACGTGATCGAGCGCTACCAGCGCGTCGACCGCGCCCTCGTGGCCGCCGTGGCCGAGATGTACGTCACCGGCACCAGCACCCGCAAGGTACAGCGCGTCGCGGAGAAGATGGTCGTGTCCAGGCTTTCCAAGGACCAGCTGAGCGCCATCGCCTCGAGTCTGGACGCCGACATTGAGGAGCTGTGTGGAAGGCTGCTCGGCCGCTCGCCCGTGCCCTACGTCTGGCTCGACGCGACTTACGTCAAGCGCCGCCGCGAGGGGCGCGTGGACGGTCCGCAGGAAGGCCAGCCACGAGTCGTCTACGACGGGGCTCGGCTGGAGGCGGAGGCCACGAGGATGCTCAGATCCGTACTCGAGCTTGCGGACAGGGCCGAGACGGCATGGGGTATCAACCGTATTTCAGGTTCTGGGACGCCGGGCCGACTCGCTTCGGTTCAGGCGCTACGCCAACTTTCTCAACACTACCGGCCACTGTGAATGTGACTTCACTTACATTGATGTTATCGTGGAAGGTGTACCGCGAACTCGTGGAGGTGGGCATACTGCCCGTCGATTACGACTTCGAGGCCCACAAGCGGCTCGTGCCTATGCAGCTTGGTGATGTGCCCGTAACCTAAGCGGATACGAGCGCGCTTGAGCGTAATTCCGGTTACAAGCCGGCGACCCCGCTCGTGGACATGCTGTGCTAGTTCGCAAGGTGGCATCGCGAGTGTTACGGGATAAGGAGACTTTCAGTGCCAAAGATTCGGAAGGTTCATATTAATGGGCATCCCATTTTGGGAGACTTGAACTTAGACTTCTGCGGTCCAAACGGCCGGGCGGTCGATACTGTGATTCTCGCCGGGGAAAATGGCGCTGGAAAAAGCACGATTATGGGATTGCTGTACGACCTCGTGTCAGGGAATTCTGATGCTTTGCCGTTTGCGTCTGTTAAGGTCGAGTTTGAGGAGGCGGAAGCTGTTGCGACATTGGTCTTTACTTTTGAAAAATCAGGAACCCATTCGATGGTTCGCGCAGCAGAAGAGGGCTCGGACAGAAAACGATGGGTTGGATCGGACGAGTTTAAAGCCGCTCATCCAATGAGTGCTATCTACTCTGATGTTGATATCAATTTCAGTGCCGGGCAGGTTTCGACCGTAACGAGTCTGACGCTCGATTCTGAATTTAAAAGCCGAAAGTCATCCGGGGATTTGCCAACTAAAATCAACCAGCTCCTGATTGACGTGCAGGACCTTGACGACGCCGATGTTGCTTATGCGGTTCGGAGCAATCCGGGTCGGTGCCTAGACGAGCTTTGCGTGGAGGAACGCATGCCTCGCTTTACCCATGCTTTTGAGACGATGTTCGACGACCTTCGCTATGACCGGGTAGACAACAGGGATGGCC
>ERZ1673737.2795-NODE-2795-length-14160-cov-4.507125_pt1 | contig 14160 bp, 15 predicted proteins | sample MGYA00580211_ERZ1673737 | MGnify/ENA primary metagenome ERZ1673737 (study PRJEB41218, sample SAMN15661789) | gut metagenome | host: Homo sapiens | place: Canada: London | collected 2015-08-20/2019-03-30 | study: EMG produced TPA metagenomics assembly of... | reverse complement strand
GATTGCACCTGAATCTGCAGCGCGGGCTCCTCACACAATCAACCGCCAGATGCGGCTGCATAAGCCGCATGGAACGGATTTCAATATTCGCTACCGGGGAAAGCCTGTCGCTCGTGACGTTGTCTCGGCTGATCATCACCATTGCGCGGTACTCCCTCACCTCAACCGTTTCATCCAGGTCTGCCCGCTGTGGATGTTTCCTGGGTACAACGTCCGTTGTGGCCCTGTGAATGCCCATGCGGAAACGACGACTGTCAAAAGGGGATTTTTCGTGAGCAAGGGATTGGGAGACAAGTACTTGTCTCTAGTTCGGCCCTATGCCAACATCTTTTCTGACCAGCCAGGAGAATCGGTTGAGTCTACCTCGAAGGATACTAGTGACTCTGGAAACCTTGATGACTCCAGTGATAACGTGAAATCAGAGGAAATTGAGGCCAAGGAAGAGGGCCATGACCAGGCGCTTGCCTTGCCTGCTGAAACACCGATGGCGGACACATCGATGGTAGAAACGAGCTCAAGACGGGAAATCAGAACTCCAGCAAGTGAAGAGGTCAAAGTAATTGCTCAAACCACCTCTGAGGATTTGATGGAACAGATTGTCATGCAGCAGCCCAGGACTGATACGGCTAACGGAGAGACCACAAACATACCATCCGCGATTGAGCAAATTTCCGAGGATATTGGGCTTTGCTAATGGTAATGGGGCTCAGATATTGCTATGAGGGGAATATGTAGAACGAGCGTCTTTTTGGGAGGAGGGGGTTTTTGCTTTTGATGTATTTTTGTATCTTTATTGCATTTGCTGCGTTGTTATTCATTCCTTTGCTAATTGTTTTTACAATTTGCTATCTCAACTAGCTTGCGGGACAATGAGAACGGTCTGTTTTCGTGTAACTTACTCTTCAGTGTACAGTAGTGTGATCTTATCTGATGATGATTCTATGCCTTGGCCCAACAAAGTGGTAATTAAACAGGACAGACGGGCAGATATACGGTCATACAGTAGGCCATTAAGTCTGTTAAAACTGAAGGGAGATACGATGAATGATGCTAGGAAACTAGCTAGTACGCATGTAGGTCAAGGCCAATGAGGTGGTTTAGGTCTGATCTCTCTCTCATGAGATAGAGATCCTATTTAATGAGAGCATTTCTCCTGAACTATACTCTATATAGTAGGTTCAATGCTGATCACGAGATTCATGCTTGACGAAGCAGGCATTTTATGCCTGGAGACCCATGAAATCTCAACAAAGTCCTTTCACATTCCACCTTTATATAATCTACATGATCAACCCAACCGGAGGCACTCGAAAATGGGCAAAAATGTGAAATAAAGAGAGGCCAAAGCAGGGCAAAAACGATGTATGAAATCGTATGCTCGCTTCGTGGCTGGGTTTCGCGTAGAGACTGTCCATCAGTGGCACTTTATACACACTTATGACCCCTGTTGTAGATGGTCTCTTTTGTCCTGTCCTGCCGATTTTCTGGTCATTCTGGTCCAGTCCCTACGCTCTGCATATCTTCGGATAATCCAACGTGGCTAGGGTACTAAAGGGAAAGAAGTTTCGTAAAGCAGCTTAAAGGGCCATGGTGCAAGACTGTTTTAGTTTCAATTGCGCTGAATTGCAGTGGAAATGCTAAGGTGGATATCATGATGAATGAGGAGACATGAACTATTTCTGCATCACGGTTTCGCTGATTACTCGAAGAAACCACCGTCACTTTCATCTTGCTCCTCCACGTGAACTTCTTGAGGTGCATCACGCTTAGAAGACCGTTCATTGCGCATCGGCTTCTCCTTCTTGCTCTTCTTATCATCCTTGGGCAGATGCTTCTCCTTCTGTGAAACGCCCTTGGATTCTTTCCGCTGATCCTTCTTCTTGCTCTTCTCCTGGCTGGCATCTAGAGCTGGCGCTGGAGCAGACGCGGCCGCAATCTTCTCTCCGTTGAAGTTGATGTTCAATTTTCCTTCGCGCAGAAGGTCCAGTGTCTTTTCTTCCATACACTTGGCAACAACAGACCATAGTGGTGGCTTGGTAGACTTGGTATCGGTCTCCGGCTTTTTAGATTCTGTCTCCGACTCTGGCGCATCCGATTTCGCATCCGACTTGGGGTAGATTGATAGGTATTTTTCGGTAAGAGGGTAGTAGATCGTGTAGTTGAGGTTCACACGGGCAGTGTGGATTTTTTCGGCAAGGCGAGACTTTTGTTTCGTATCCAAATCTTGTTCCTTTTCGCGGCGCAGGTAACGGTTGAGTTCTTTGGTGGCGGTTTTGCGGTCTATTCATAAAGTCAGACACATTAGCAAGAAATTGACGCAGGTTGAAGCTTGTTTTCCACATACCAAGGAAGCGGACAAAGTGATATTTCTTGATCATCTGCGATCGTTCTCTGCGCGCGGTTTCATCCGCGAGATCTTGTTCGTATCCGGAGAGCGCGCGCTCTTGCAGGATGCGAGCATCAGCAGGCAAATCCACTTTGTTGAGTAGTCGCTTCACATCCCGAATTCGCTTCTTGAGGTCATTGATCGAAGGATACTCCTTCTCCGGCTTCGGCGCGAACTTGTCCTTGAATTTCCGGGTCACTTTGGGCTTCGCGCCATCGCCGTAGTCCTCGAACTGGACCTCATCAGTTTTTTGCTGCTTCTTCCGAGGAGCAGCATCTTCAGACCCATCACGGGTCTTCCTCTTAGGAGGATCACGGGCGTTAGGCATTGTGTGTTGTGTTGCGAGGAAAAAGAGGACGCTGAGTTGATAAGAAAAAAAGATATCGGCATATTGTCGGCCCGTCCCCACGATCGCCAGCCAATGAGCTCCATACCATCCCTCTCTTTGATTTACATCTGCTCTTATTGCTCGCTTGCTTATGTGTCTCTGCGGATTATTTATTTATGCAACGCTGTCTGAAGCTTGACTACTAGGACCAGCATGGAGTCTGCCATTCGCTGGTCCCCGACCTCGTCGGCTACCGATCAACGCTTCCTGTCCGTCGACGTCACGGGGAAGTCGTTTCGTCTATGCAGAGTGACCGGGTTTGATGGCAAGAACCTTCGACATGAACTGCTCTCTACCCTAACTAATGTCCCTGGTTTTCGCGCGTTTGACTGGTCTACCTCCAATGAGAACCTGATCGCCGTGGGCCAGTCGTCCGGAGAAGCCACTATCCTACGCCTCGATGGTGATAGCAAGGAGTCGCTTTCCTTCCCAGTCCGCAACCAGCGATACTGTAATGCAGTGGCATTTAGTGCGCATGGACTTGTGGCATCGGGTCTCGATCGCGTCCGGAACGACTTTTGCTTGAACATCTGGGATGTCAACCAACGGCTCAGTCTAGCTGGTGGGAGTAAAGCGTTCACTGAACCATTAAGAAAGCTTGCTAGCTCCGAGCCCATCACAAGTATCAAGTTCTTCAGAGATCAGCCTGACACCCTTGTGACTGGTGTCAAAGGACAGTTTCTTAGGATTTACGATCTTAGAGGTTTGTTCTCCTTGGCTTTCATCCACATGTTCCAAATTTGCTAATGCGTGTGATAGAGGGACTTGGAGCTCCATCAATACAATTTCCCACTCGGTGTGTTCATAATTTGGCCATTGACTGGCTGGATGAGAACTATATAGCATCTTGCGTGCCTTCCAATGAAAGCACCATTTGTGTGTGGGATCGTCGCGTTGGCTCCCGGCTGGCCTCACCATCTTTGGGCTCTTCTGCCAGTGCGCCAGACTCAGGCCCAGCAACAGCTGCACTTCAATTCAAGAATGTGTTCCACCCGAAAGCTTCCATTTGGAGCTTGCGTTTCTCTAAAACCAACCGAGGCAGTCTGGCTGCACTCTCCAGCACCGGGCACTTCAAGCACTATGAAATTGCCAAAGACTATTTGCTGGAGGAATACCGCTCTTCTATAGATGACACTCTCGGTCAGGGCTATTCCAGGAATTACCCGGAATCAATGTACACCAAACGCGTGCGAGACGTATGCGTTCCCTTTGATCATCCCACTCGCGGTTGCAAGGAGAAAGACCGGGTTGTGTCGTTTGATTCCATGAATATTAGTCTATCTGCCCAACCAAGCGCTATCGCACTCGATGGCCGTGGGCAGCCTCAGATTATCACCCCACAACCACCCTGTGCACCGGTTGATATGTCGCCGCAAAGTGTACTGGCTTGTGGTATATCATCGCACGACTTGGAAGTGAGATCAATCCATCCTCTCTCTGAGCATATTTCACCGATCTCAGAGCTGGTTGAAAACATCCGATCACGCGTCTGCTCAAGCTCACAGGGGCATGAGGCAAAGCCGAATGGTCAACTTTTCGCGCCAAAGGTTATTGAACCCGACCCTGTTCCGAGCCGGGAAAGCCGAGAACGTGCTATGGCTTTGGGAACTATGGGCGTTCCGCTTACTGCAAAGGAAGCACTCACACTGAACGCTGTCAATCAGTCTCGGTGTGGAGAGGGCTATCTTTTTGATGAGGCTCGGAACCGAAAGGTAGTTTCTGAGGATCCAGCTCTGCAAGACCTGTGGGGTTGGATTGAACGTGAGTTACTTGGTTCATTTGGAAGTCAAATACATGTCTAATACATATTTAGGTGCTCGCGCCGACTCCTCGGGAACGTCAATGGTTGTCAATGGCTTGGATTTGAATTACCTAGGCGTGAGCAATGTTTGGACCAACGATATAGGTTCGTTTACAAAACTATTTGTTAATAGTTCTTTGCAGCTGACTGAAAATAGGTCAAGGCTTGGAGAGACGCTGCATCAGCACTAATCCCGATGACCCGAAAAGTGTTTCGGCAGCAATAACATCTTTAGCTGAGAAACTGGATCTTCCCGAGACCAAGGGCTGCGACTCTGACTTCCCTGCTCATCGCCGACTATGTCTTCGTCTCTGTGGCGCAGCCCAGAATTACCGCAAATTGGAAGAGTCGGTGAAGAAACTATCTGGCGAAGGGCAACATACCAAGGCCGCTGCGCTGGCTGTCTTCCAAGACGAGCCCAAGTTGGCTTACCTTGGGCTTCGAAGCAACCAGCCTACTCAAGCTCATAAATTGCTGGCGATGGCAATTGCCGGTGCTGCCAAAGGAGACAATGGCACAGATTGGGAAGAGACCTGCGCGGAAATCGCTACGGAGCTTACTGATCCTTATGCCCGAGCCATTCTTGCTCTTGTGAGTAAAGGCGACTGGAATGCCGTCATCAAGGAGACCACGCTGCCTTTGAGATATCGTGTGGAGGTCGCGCTACGCTGGCTTCCAGATGACGAGCTAACTGAATATTTGAAAGATGCCACGGATGAGGCCATGTGGCAAGGTGACATCGAAGGTGTTGTTCTCACAGGATTGGGCCATCTCGCCATGGGCCTGTTCCAGTCATATATTGGAAAATTCAACGATGTTCAAACTCCGGTGCTAGCAATGAGCCACACTGTGCCGCGGCTTATCAGCAACGAGAAACAAATTATCCAGTTTGAAGCCTGGCGTGAAACCTACCGACGCCAGATCAACTCGTGGAAAATGCAACTCGAGCGAGCCCGATTCGATGTGGGATCCCGTCGCTTTGCTGTGACCGTGGACGGGGAAAAGCTTATGCCTACGCCGCCGCAACAGGTCAGCCTGACCTGCAATTACTGTACCAGCCCTCTCACCCAACATGATGCTTCCTCCCAGGTCTCCCCAACTACAAAAGGCGAGACCGTCCACCCTACTGTCGGCAATCCACTGGCTCCCACAACCATGGCTGGAACTGTATGCCCACGCTGTGGTCGGCATATGCCACGATGTGGAGTCTGTACCTTATGGCTAGGCTCGCCAGATCCGATGTCTCGCGCCAGCATCGCTGCTGATGCAGAAGCGGCCTCCCGGAAGCCCACAGGTGCTGAAGTGATGAAGCGGTTTGTGGTTTTTTGTATCCATTGTAATCATGGATTCCATGCACATCATGCCAGCGAATGGTTCAAGCGGCATAAGGTCTGTCCCGTTGCAGAATGTAGTTGCATCTGTGATCGGTGATGATCTTTGTGCACCTCAGTCCATAGACTGGGTGGCTTGCTCTTTTCTGCGATTGTATATATATACCCTTTACTCCTTTGATACTAGAATAACGGAATAAGAACCTATATGTTACTGTATACATCTGTTGAAGTCAATATGAACGTCCCCCACTTTTGTCTCCGATGCTATTCCAAAAGAGGACCCCGATATAAAATGTACCCTGTCCGTAGGGTAATGTATCATTGAATTCTCATGACCTGTGGGCTATTTCCGAGTTATGAGTAGTGCCTACTATGCAATTAAGTACTTGGGTTGTAGATTGTCAGAGCCGCATCCCATATCGCCCCACCTCAAACTTATTCCCGACTTTTTTGCTTCTCCCCGCACACCCCTCACCTTCAAGACATCATGCCAGGCAAGGACAGAAGACCTCGTAGTCAGGGCCAAGGACAAAGCCGTGATGTGCAGGTATCCAAAGCTTTGAGCTTACTCCTCCGCCATGCCGCCGAGAAGGAAGGGCTGAAGATGAACGAGCAGGGTTACGCCAGCGTAACAGACGTGGTATGCTTTATAACCCCACGGATTATAACACTACGATATACTCACCGCCATCAAGCTGGCATGGAGGAAACTTAAGTCTCTCAAGGTCACCTTCCCCGAGATCCTACATGCCGTCGACTCGTCCGATAAAAAGCGTTTCGCCCTCCTCCACATCCCATCCGCCCAAACCACCGAATCTACAACCCAAGCAACAACAGTGCCAGTAACAGGGCCTAATGCAGAGCATGATGCCGCGAAGGTCGCAAGTGAAGACCAGCCCTCGACAACCGTCTTGGAGTCTGCGCCCGCCACGAGCGACGCTCAGCAAACCGCTACCGACCAAGCTTTGGCCGTGAATGACACCGACCCGTCGCACTTCTTAATCCGCGCGACACAAGGCCACAGTATCAAGACTGTCGACGCTGCATCCTTCCTCGAACCGCTCTCCTTGGCCGATGAAACAAAGCTACCCGATACCGTTGTCCACGGCACATTCCACTCGACTTGGCCAGTAATTCTACAATCCGGTGGTCTACGCTGCATGGGCCGGAACCACGTCCACTTTGCGACTGGGCCATCACTGGAAGCCGTCCTGGCCCAGGATAAGGACGCGGTGCAGGCAAAGCCGGCAAGCGGCGAGGCACATGTCATCTCGGGCATGCGACGCGACGCGCAGGTCTTGATCTATGTTGATATTCGGAAGGCGCTAGCTGCGGGTGTTCCCTTCTGGCGCAGTGAGAATGGTGTCATTCTTAGTGAGGGCATCCCCGTTCCGAAGGAGGGTGAGAAGGGCGAGCCGGCCAAGTTCGTGTCCCTTGACTTCTTTGATGTTGTTGCGGAGCGTAAGGTCGGTCTAGGTAAGCTTTGGGAACGCGGGCAGGTCCTGCAAGAGCTTCCGGAGCACCTTACCAAGAAGGGGAACCCCAAGGGTCGGCGATGAACTGCATATGAAGATATTCAACAATAGTCTACAGTTGTGCACAATAGTCTAGCCCGTTACAGATCTGTAGGTAAATACATCACCCGGAATTATTTCCCTTTTCACGAAGTATAACTATCTCGTTGCTTCTATACATTGTTTAGTATATATCCGTATCCGACTGCGGGGAGATCGGAAGCGTATCTGCCAGCCGATCCGAAGCGCAACCGACCCTCACTCGTTCAGCCTTCACATCCGACGCCCCCCAAGCCCAATTATGCCACCAGCACCGTGGATTTGCGGGGTCATCCTCGAATAAGCGCCATGGTTTTGGTCAGATCATGGGGCCACGTCCAGGACACCGAGCCACCCACCTTTTCCGGGAGCGACGCGTGAGGCAATTGGTTCACGGAGGCCAAACTCCCGTCGGATCAAGGTGCATATATAATATGGGGTTGCATATCAGCTAAAGCCGAATGCTATTTTCTTATTGACGCCCTCTTTCCTTTCAACCCTCTTTCTTGCTCTACTTCGCCCTCACCCTCACCACTTACCACCACTCTTGTGACCTACGCGCAAACATGGCGACGCACCGCTTCGACCCCACCTTCACTGACAGGGTCATCGACGCGATGGGCCCCAAGACCTCGCCGCGAATGCGACAGCTCATGACCGGCCTGATTCGCCACATGCACGACTATGCGCGCGAGGAGGAGCTCACCGTTGACGAGTGGATGGCCGGTGTAAAGATGCTCAATTGGGCCGGACAGATGAGCGACGATAAGCGCAATGAGGGACAATTGGTGTGCGACGTGTTCGGACTTGAATCGTAAGCTCAAGATCTCTCCTGCGAAAGCATGCGCCAAGAAAGAAGAAAGCGGGATTCCTAACATATCTCCTTTGCGCAACAGTCTCGTCGATGAAATCACCTTCAAACTCGCCGAAGAAGCTAAGGATGCGCCCACTGCCACAGCTATCCTGGGCCCGTTCTTCCGTGCCGATACACCCTGGCGCCAGAATGGCGAGGATATCGTCAAGACTAAGCCTGCTGATGCTGAGATGGCGTTCATGCAGGGTCGCGTGATGGACTTCCAGACCAAGACGCCGCTTGTCGGTGCCTCAGTCGAGGTGTGGCAAGCTTCCACGAACGGACTTTACGAGCAGCAGGATTCCGAACAGGTTGAGTTCAATCTGCGCGGCAAGTTTAAGACAGATGAGGAGGGTCGGTACTGGTTCTACTGCCTGCGCCCGACTCCCTACCCTGTACCCGATGATGGTCCTGCTGGGAAGCTCCTTGAGTTGATGGATCGTCACCCCTTCCGTCCTGCTCATATTCATATTCTCGTAAGTTTGGACTATAATTCTGTTTTGATATGATGTTTGGAAAGATGCTAATATATACAACAGGCTACTTGTGAAGGCTACCGTCCCCTCACCACCCAGATCTTCGACCGCAAGGACAAGTACCTGGACAATGACTCTGTCTTTGCCGTTAAGGATTCGCTGATTGTGGACTTCGTACCGCGCGAGAATGATCCCGAGGCTTCTCTTGAGCTTAACTACGATGTTAAGCTGGTGAAGGATGAGGCTAGCACTAACGGCGTATGAGCGAGACAAAACATCATAGTGGCATTTTCTGATTTCTGTTAATAACGATACCGTTCTCTGCACATATTGAATCCAATCAAATTTTAAGATCATCTACGCTGAAGCCTTCCTCTGGATATTGCACTTCACTGAACCAAGTACATCCTCTTGACATCGGACTTTCTTTTTACCTTTAGATCCAGGGCTAAACCAAGCTCTTCTTAAAAGACCGAAGTCTGCACAAATTTTGTATTTGTATATTGGCATACACGTCATTCAATTCTAGATACTGTACTAACAATCAACCGTCAAGTCCTCGCAACCGCCGCAAACTGAGCAATCAAAGCCCCAACCTCATCAGCAGCCTCAATACAATGCCAATGACCAACCCCTTTCAAAACCTCCAAAGACTTCTTCTCACTAGAAACCCGATCAAAGATATGCCGACATCCCTCCATAGAAGCAGATTTATCCTCCTCGCCCGCAATAAGCAAGAAAGGCGCCTTAACAGCCGCATAATCAGCAGGCTTCGCACTAGCAATAGCCCGACAAAGCGCCGCATACCCCTTAGGATCCTGGCCAGAGATCAGTTCCCGAATGAAAGCCTTCTGGAGCGGGGTGCTACGCGAGCCAACTGCTCCGAAGGGGATTGTATTGGCCATTGATTCCATTCCGACTGGACAGGAACGAGATATGTTAGCATTTGTAACATGAGATAACAAACATAAAAAAGGAAAAGGAGAAGGAGAAGGAGAACTCACATTCAAGAACAGTCTCCGATCTCTTACTCATAACCGTAACCAACATATCCGACGGATGCGTGGGGCCAATAGCCACAATACCCTGCATACGATCCGGATACCGCGCGCCCAGCTCTGTGACCACAATCCCGCCCATAGAATGGCCGACGGCAACGGCCTTGCGGACTCTTAGTGTATCCAGCACGCCGATGACGTCTTCTGCGATGTCCGGGATTGTGACTGCGCCATTGGTGTAGGGGGAGCGGGCGGCGCCGTATGTGTCGATTGTGATGCAGCGGTGGGAGTCTGTCAGGTGTGGGATTACGGGGTAGTAGTAGTTTTGCGAGGAGCCTAGGCCGTGGACGAAGATGAAGGTTAGTCCGGTTGGGGTTGGCGGGCCTGCCGGGTGGGAGTCTGCGTAGTTGAGGCGGTGGCTGTTGGCTTGGACGAATGGCATTTTGGATAAATTGGACGGGTTATTGGGGTAAAGGAAAGGAAAGGAGAGGATGTATGACGGGGTAATGGGATATTTGAGGATGGAGAGGAAGAAGTGGAAGGCAGATCTATAAAATTGATAAGCGTAACGTCATTCCCGATCAGACTATGGTATGGCTATACAGCTAAAATCTTCCAGAAACGGGCCATCGGAACACAGCAGCTCTGCGAAACTAGTGCAGGCTACTTCATCCTTGTAACTCCCGAATTCAAGCATCCGAACTGGGGCGGATAGCACCCGACCGTCGGACCGCAGCCGATCTGTGCTGCCCCATGCCAAGCTTTTCTGCGGAATATTCCAAAGCTTCCATGTCCAACGTGTGTGTATTGTGTCTAATTGTATTCTCCAAGAAGGTGTCCGTGTGTGTCAAGGAAATCGGCATCATCATCCCGGAAGGATTCCGAAGCCACCAATGAGGACATTTTGCGCGGCTCTTCTGGAGGCTGTAGGGATGCGGATTGCTTGGGCGGAGAATGATCATTCGTTCCGTCATTATTCGTTTGTGTAATGACAGCTGCTTCGGCCTCGAGAAAATCCGAGGCATCGAATTGAAAAGAATCACCAAAAGAGGAATCTAGTGCGGGCACCGGCGGAGCCTGTAAAAAGGAATGTTGCTTTGGTATGGATGGGATTTTCGTTTCGTCGTTAACAGGTGGCGTTGCAGCAATGACTTCAACTTCTTTCAGAACATCTTCGTCATCAAATGCCGAGCAGTCGGAGAATTCATCGTCGTCCTTGACGGGATGGATATCCTCTCCAGTTTCATGACCTTCAGAGTCCCCCGAGATGTCTGCATCCCGGATCTCGGAGTTATCAGGACCTTGAAGTTCAGACAAGTCATTTTCCAACTCCTCATCCAGGTCATCAAATGCATCTGAATCATCTTCCGTATCTCCAGCGGCGCTGTCAGGCTCCGTATCCCCTCCGTCACTACCCAATTCCGTCTCCGTCTCCGTAGTTGTAGTATCAGGTTTGGGTGGTGCAGGCGACGGTTGCTTAGCTCCAAGGAACATCGAAAGTAGCGGCTGGCTGGACGGAACGCGGGCATTTGGATCGGGAATACCGCGACGCTTCCGCTCCTCGCGGGCGCGCGCCTCTTGCTCGGCTTTTCGTTTCTTATTGGCGATGCGTTTCTTTTCCCTTTCGCGCAGCTGCTTCGCTTTCTTCTCCCGTTCCTCCTCGCGATCTATTCGTTCGACCTGGGAGGCGGTAAATTTGAAGCGTTGGTTGCTGCGCTGGTACCGGCGTCGCACTGTCTTGGATTTCTCCAAAATGACGCGGCGCGGCTCATCCGGCATGATGGGGGCAACCGTCGCAGCGACTGCCTGCTGCCTGTTCGGTCATGGGGGGTTGGAGGTTGAGGTTGAAGACGTTGTCGACGGTCTGTGTTCGTGGTTGCGGTTGGCGGTGTTACGTTGTGCCGACCGGGAGTCAACAAACTGCCTAATTGGGCGCGATCTAAAGCCTTTCATCTATTGTCTGTCTATATGATTGTCTACAGTTCTCTGATGCAACCTGATCCCATGCAGTTCAAACAGGGTGTGGATTTGGCTTGATGACGTCATCTAGATCTTGCAGTCCCGGACAGGATCCCAGCACACCGGCGCATACGAGTCGAGCTTCAGACTGGCCATATCCTCATCGGACAGAGTGAAATCGAAAACCTGCGAGTTCTCCAGGATGCGAGACTCGGTCACTGACTTGGGAAGGGGCACGTATCCCTAATGCACAGATTAATGACCTACTCCAAGATAACAACGGACACCACATACCTTTTGCACACTCCAGCGAACGAGAATCTGAGCCGCGCTCTTACCGTGCTTCTTTGCCAGGTTCTGCAGAACAGGCTCATTCAGGCGGGTTGCCTGCACCAGGGGAGAGTATGCCTCGACAATTATGTTACGCTTCTGCAGCCACTCGGCGATATCGTCACGCGGGCACCACGGGTGAATCTCGTATTGACCCACGGTGATTTGACCACCTCCTCCGTTCTTAATGTACTCCTCCAATTCCTCGAGCTGCGGAATACCGAAGTTGGACACACCGAGGGACCGGATGTGACCTGCCTCCTGGGCCTCAACGAGTGCGCGCCATGTGCCGAGGCGGTCCTCCTTGCCGCCGTAGGGAGCGTGGACCAACATCCTATTTAAGGTGATATTAGTTTGTTGCCCTGGGTTGTATGGAGGGGGCAAGGAAATTCATACAGGTCAATGTAGCCGAGGTTTGCATCAGCAATGCTTTCCTCAATGGCCTTCTTTGATTTCTCGTATCCCATGCAGTTCGCAGGCACCTTGCTGGTGTAGAAGATCTTCGAGCGCTCGAGACCAGAGTTGCGGATGGCATTGGCGCTCTCTGCCTCGTTTTCGTAGTACTTGGCGCTGTCGACCTATATGCTGATGGTCAATTGGGGATATCTTGGTATGTGAAGCACGATGATTCCTTACATGGCGGTATCCGAGCTCAATTGCCTTGATGGTTACCTTCTGGTAACATCAGGTGGCCTGTTTGAATAGGAGTTAATTTCTGCGGCGCGCATATGCTATGCAATGGCAATCATACGTTTGGTAAACCTGCAGAAACTGCGTTAATAATCCAATTTGGACTTCTCAAGGGTGGCTGTACTCACTCCGAATCCCACGACAGGGATCTCGTAGCCTGAGACCAACTTGTAAGTAGACTGAAGTGAAAGCGCCATGTTGCGAATGTTCAAAAGTCGAAGAATAAAAACTGGCCAAAGCAAGAGCGGATAGGACAAATTTAAATGATGAACTCACATCCGCGGACCACCTCGGTCCCCAAATTTCCGCTCTTCAGTCTTCGCCGAAGCTTCCAGCGGTTGACAAGGCAAGTGGGGGCTTGCGAGCGAACCCCGAATAGGCTGATCAATGGCCGATCAAGGCGACGTGGGGCATTGAGTGATTTGGAGATACAGATTGTGCATAGCCGGGAAAGGAAGTGTTCAATTTTGGGATTGCATATCGGTCTATATTAGCTGACATCCAATCATTAACGAGACAATAAGATAGCAGTTTTATAGAGATAGTTTGTCGTCAAGCTTGCTCCAACTGAACTGATTAGGGCTTCGATGACAAGAGTTGATGACATCATAGCATAGAATTGTCCGACCCTTTATTCGCCGATATCGGGGCTTCTGCTGCATTATCTTATACAGTATTGAATGAATGCAACAAAAAAATGCCTTAGATAGCCTCAGCAAAAGCATGACATGTTTGCAGGATGGCTGCTAGCTTGCAGGGCGGTCGGCAGAGGCAGTATCAAGTGGTGGGGTTGAATAGTCCAAGTTCAACACAGTCAACGATCCCATTTTGCATGAACTTTCAGAGATCCGCGTTCTTTTGGTCATTGAACAGCTTCTAGAGCTTCCTTGCATGATTGACAATTCGCAGCATCACTCCAAGTAGCGGCATTTTGCACCATTATATGACGGCATCTCAGTAACAAGATCGTCAACACATCTTCCGTCGCATCTTACCTACCAATTCTCCACCGATAAACACATCCTCAGACTGCAATAATGCGCTGTATCAAGAACAGAATTGAGCACAAGGGCTCAGGCGAAGTCACGCTGTGTCCAGACGAGCCCGAAGACATGGTATATTGGTCTACATTTCCAGCATGGACCCCGCAGTCGGCTAACATACCTTTATGATAGTGGCATGCATACAACTTGATTCGACCAGGTGATATTCTCCGCGCTAGCACTATCCGAAAAGTTACAACGGAACAAGATGCCACCGGATCGACACGCTCGGCGCGTGTCCATCTCAACCTTGTGATTCGCGTGAAGAACCTCGACTTCGATCCGCAGAGCTCCCAACTACATGTTTCGGGGCAAATTATGAACGAAACACAACACACGAAAATTGGCC
>ERZ1673737.2791-NODE-2791-length-14177-cov-4.260374_pt1 | contig 14177 bp, 19 predicted proteins | sample MGYA00580211_ERZ1673737 | MGnify/ENA primary metagenome ERZ1673737 (study PRJEB41218, sample SAMN15661789) | gut metagenome | host: Homo sapiens | place: Canada: London | collected 2015-08-20/2019-03-30 | study: EMG produced TPA metagenomics assembly of... | reverse complement strand
CCCGACACAGCTGGTGTCATTAGATCGTCTATGCAAGAGTTAATAGATCGGACTTGGCATTGTAATAGCATATGAATGTATCTCCGTATGAACAAGTTCTATTCCAAATACTGTCTGGCCGTGCGCGGATCGGCTCGGCCCTGAGATGCATGGGATAAATCACCTGCATGTAGATCGGATAGAACTTTCACTATGTGCGGAAGACTGTATCAGGTCTGATTATGCCTACAAACTCTCTATTCTCCCTGTACTCTGGTAACAGAAATTTATCTCAGACACTCCAAGCCATGACAATTCATCGCTTAGGGTCCTTTTTTAGAAATATCATCGAACATCATCGGGTTATCCTGCATCAATCGGTTTAACCGCGTCGGGGCATACCACGGCCACGGCCGCGGAGGGCCCGCTGGGCAGCACCTGGTGGCATACCGCGCTGCTGACCAGGTTGGGCGGATTCCTCGTTCTCTGTGGGATTGTTAGTTATACAAGAAACAGATAGAACACTCGAGTCACTTACTTATCGTCTCATCCACACTCAGGATCAAGCAAGAAGCTTCCACGGCGGCCTGAATGGCGTTGACCTTGACCAGACTGGGCTCCCAAACAAAGGCGGTCATGTTGTCACGGACACCCTCGTTGTCGAAGTCCACACCAGCCCAGACGTTGCCCTTGCGGTGCTCCACGCGCAGGCGGTTCAGGATGTCTGTAGCGTCGAAGCCGGCGTTGTCACACAGCTGGCGGGGAATAACCTCGAGAGCCTTGGCGAAGGCCTTGACGACGGCCTGCTGTTTGTGGGGGACGTTGCGGTCGGCAAAGCCGTGCATGTAGCTGGACAATTCCATCTCGGTAGCACCACCACCGGCGACAATAGTTGTGTTGCGCAGAGCGCGCTTAACGATCATGATAGCATCGTGCAGACTGCGCTCCACCTCGGCAATGAACTGCTCAGCGCCACCACGCAGGACGAGGGTGCAAGTCTTGGCGAGAGGGCAGTCGGAGAAGAGGTTGAAACGCTCGCCACCAATCTGGCGCTCCTCGAAGGCGCCACAGGTTCCGAGGTGGCGCTCGTGGATGTCACTGCAGGTCGACTGGGTTGCGGCTCCGGTAGCCTGGCAGACACGGTCCATGTCATCGGAAGCAACACGGCCAGCACAGAAGATGTCACGGTCCGCAAAGTACCTGCAATCACGTTAGCTGGAATGATCTAGCCCATACCAGTAGAGTACATACTGTGTAGCAAGATCACCGATGGGCAGCTTGCTGAGCACAACCTTAGCTCCAGTGTTGTGAATAGCCTCAAGCTTGTTGAAAATAATCTGCCACTCGGCATCGACGATAGCCTGGTACTCTGAAACCTGCTCAACACGGACCTCGGCGTTATCCTTCTCGCTCTTCAACTCAAGCTCGACGTTCAGGCACACAATCCCGGGGTTCTTGAAGTGCTTAGGTTGCTGTTCAAAACCGGCGTAGGAGAAGGTCTTCTTGAAAGCGACACCGTCGACGAAAAGGGAATCCTGGAGGCCACCACCGGTAATCTTCTTAACGCCGATCAACTTCTCGTTGAGATCATCCTGGTCGAGAGAGAGCACAGCATCGACAACCACTATAGCACAACTGTTGTTAGCGTTGCAGCTCGTCGGGGGAACTGGACAGGGGGCTCACTCTTTGTGAAAAAGTCCGAATTCCGCTTGATGAGCTTGCTGTTCATGGCTGTCGCGGCTAACCGTCTTAGTGTCTCGACCTTCTTCTCCTGGGTGACCGACGAGTCCATCATGTCCACCGCAATCTCCTTAACCTTGTTGACCGCCATGGCGCTTGCCCTCCGCAGACCCTTAATGATGGTCTGCGAGCTGACACCCTGCTCAACGAGATCACGGACCTCCTTGAGAATCTCACCGGCAAGGACCACGACAGAGGTTGTTCCGTCACCGACTTCGGCGTCTTGGGACCGGGCGATATCCGTGAGGATGCGGGCGGCGGGATGCACAATATCCAAAAGCTATCAGATGAATGTCAGAATCATCTTTCATTGTGCCAGGTGTATGGTGTCCGATAATTTCTACGCACCTTCATAACTGTAGCTCCATCGTTCGTGATGGTCTGTCTGCCATTGGCATCGACAAGCAGGAGATCACCACCGTAAGGACCGAGAGTGCTCTTGACTGTTGCCTGCACGGCGACACAAGCATTGATGTTGGAGATGATCTGGCCCTTTCCCTGAGAGGCATCTGTGCCTGTATGTCGAAAAAGCAGTTAGCACGCTGAATCCCACCAAACCTGCCCGCACTGAACAACACATACCCTCCTTCAGCACCACAATCGTGGGGGTTTGGCCGGCGAAGGCCATTATGAAATCGGATATTACCGTTCAACGACAAAAAAAGGAATAAGAAAAGGGGTATGTTGAGTTGGAACGTCGGAGGGGTTGATCTGCCAAAATTTCCCAGAGCTGTTCCCCCAAAACCCCCCCAGTCGCGCAAGGCGGTGACCAATCAGGGCTCCTCAACCCTACGCATCAAAGGTATACCAGTACACAAACTACTCGAAAAAAATATAGTGTGTAAATGAATTTATAATATTTCATTTGAGAAGAAATAGGATGCCCAGCGTTTAGCATAAAGCGTCCACTGCCCACGGTCAGCTGGTGGAGTATCGGTATCCCAGACCAGGTCTTGACGCCAAAGGAATACCGAAATACCGAAATAAAAAGATGATAAGATACAAAAGTTTTCCCAAAAGTAATAGTAGGTTGTTCACGTAAAGTCGTAATTCCCGTCTGATGGACTTCCATACTCGTACTTGGCGAGTAAGTCGGCATCATGCTGCATGTCGTGTGCGGATGGGTTCACCAGCCCAAGCACATCTTGCCGGAAAGGATCTGAGCCGTCGTCTACCATCATTTGATAGGCATTGCTAGCCGTATGATAGCGCATTGCATCGTCAAAGTTCATGTTCATATTATGCGGCCCGGGGGCAAAAGAGCCCATGGGGTGTTGTTGTTGGTAACGTCGTAATTGGTTTAGTTGCATCATTTGAGGGTCCACTGGCATGGGAGCGAATCCAGCCATGGGATGTACTGTGCCAGGCACAGCTGTCGAAACGGATTGGTGCATGAAAGGATTGTGGGTTGGAGTTTGCTCGGGTGCTTCCTCCATCGGCTGGTCCATTGGCTGGTCTATCGGCGGCGGGACCTTTTGAGTCGGACGCGGTTCCATTGGGCTGGCATCGATGCTGGACATACTCTCCGATACAGTCTCCGAGGGTGGTGAATCTTCTTCTTTGGTTCCAGGAAGAGGTGGTGCCTTCACAGTTTCTTTGCATTGTGGGCAATCACGAATCACCCGATTGACAGTCTCTTTGATTCGTACCCAATGGTACTTGACTGCAATAGCTGCCGTGGTTTTATTGATCCCAGCATGCTGCTTGAGATGAACCTCTTGAGAGATCTCGTACTGCTGCTGCGGGTCTGATACCACCTCTTTGTCCTTCAGCATCAGTCTCTCGGGCTCGCCGTCCTCGCCGCCAAGGAGCTTGTAATGTGTCGCTGCACTGCGAAGCCGACTCTTTTCAGCCCGATCAGCACCACGGGGGTATTTGTCATGCTTTAAGTAATAGCGGATCTTCTCAAATCGATCTTGAGACACGGAATCCTCGCCATCCAGACTCAATCCTCTACCGTAGATGATTGCATCAACAAACTCTCCGGGATGTGATTTAAGTCTGCCTCCACCAGGGACCCGTCCAATTCGTTTGAAGCCAAGGGAATCCCATAAGCGACATGATGCAACGTTGGACTCGTAGACCAAGTTGAACACAGCATACGTATAGCCCTGCAGGGATTAGAAAGTTGGATCACAGCGTTGGCGTCGGTACTTACCAAACGGGGGGCCCATTCCAGATACGCTTCACCCATCAGCCTACCTACACCTTTGTTTCGAGCAGCGTCTGTGACAATGAAAGTACCGTTGCAGACATGACTACTACGACCAGGGTAGTTAGGCCGAATGTGAAACCCACCAAGACAAAGCTTGGTCCAATTTGCTCCGGCGCGGTCCATGGTATGTGTCTGCTCGGCGCTCTCAATATCACCCAGAAGCATGACAACACCGAAGTTGGAGAACCAATACCGCCCAAATTGGACCAGTGGAATGGGCTCGGTCATGGCATATGTATCTCCCTTTTCAATTTCTTTGTTGAATTGATCTGAGAGATACTGCAACAGGGGCCGGGGTATTTCCTCTGCTGAGGCGAAAGGTACCAGCGTGGCAATTGTAACCCGATCTCGTAGAGTGACCTGCCGCGGAGCCAGTGCAAGCGGATAGTCAAGCCCAGGGCCCGATGAAACGAGCTCTGAATCCCCATGTACCTCAGACATGTTGCCCGAATTTCCCGATTTCACTGCGTGTCATGTTAGTGCATGTCCAGTGATGAATCTCCCTGTGAAAGCTGGGAAATACGAGAAGAATAAAAAGACTACAAAGAACAAGGGAAAGAGACTTGACAGGGGGGTCTGTTAACTGACATTCTGCCCTGGCTTCTAGAAGGGTGTCCTCGATCGCACTTCGAGGACCGCGTGAGTATTCTCGAGTCCGGAATGGCCGCACGCAAGTCGTGGTCCCGCTGACTCAGTGCTGACTCACCCACTCAGGCAGGAATTTGCTACCTGATATCTCAGGCCGAAATGCATATCTAACGTTATATGTTTCCTTTTTTCGGTGAGTAGTGCAATGGTGGATCTAATTCGACACCGACATTTGGTCGATCTGAGAGATCATCTTGCACTAGGGGAAGCTGGGAAGATGCCTAAGGCTCGTCTCGCCGGAGTGAGATCCCCCCGCCAAAAGCGTTGAAGTCCTCGATCCTGCAGAGTGAAGCTGACCTACTTCAAAGCACGCCATAGTCCAGCAATCCAACATCAGACAGCTCATCTATATAATCCTGCAACATGATGCAACGCCCCCAGTTCTTCCCAAACACCTTGACCCCACCAACAATCAATACGGCCACTCTTGCCACGAGTCTTGAGGAACTTCGTATTGCTGTTCGCAATGGAGCTGAACAAGTAAAAGAGAACACTCCCCTCCCCGAATCCTGGGATTCTCATGGCATATTTAGGTCTTTCCCTGGTATTTAATCGCCCCGTTATCTCTACCTATGTAACCCATTTGACCGGTCATGCAGGTATTGCCCTTGCCTTTTTGCGCTTGGACTATCAATCATCTATGTTAGAAGACACCAAAGAGACCTCTACAGACTACCGTCAGCTTGGTCTGCAACGAATTCCGTCAGGTTTGCCAGAGGCACCTCTGCTGCCATCCCGCTTGTCACCAACTGGCTCTTCTTCGCCCTTGACTGCCATTACTCTACGTATTCTGGCTGCACTTGCAAAGGAGGACTGGAAAAATGGAAATGCCAATATCGCGGTGGAAGACATTTCTTGTCTTCTCGATGCTGTGCAGATGGCACTGAAGAACGAACCTCTTGTTGCCCATGATGGCCGCAGAATGGGTGGAGATGAGATGATTTTTGGTCGAGCAGGACTTCTTTGGACCCTACTAAATGTTCGGACCCATACTTTCGATGAACAAACTCAGAAAGCCCTCACTCCTGTTCTGGGGAAAATCCCTGAATTAATTCGTGTGGTTATCGATGCGGGGCGACAGGGGTCGAAGAGTTACATTGAAATGAACGGGGATCAAGAGGCACATCCATTGATGTACGCATGGATGGAAGACCACTATTGTTTTGGGGCGTGAGTGATTCCCATTTTTCACAAACAGATCTATAACTCACTGACGATATCAAATAGGGTCCATGGAATCAGTAAGTATGCCCTTGATCCTTCTAAATCTGTAATATTAACCATAATCTGTTTCAGCTGGCATTCTGGCCATCATCCTCTCGGCTAAACCCGATGAATTGGCTGAAAATCTTCCCGTGATTGGTGATAGCATCACTGCACTTTGCAAGCTGTCCATTTCCAGTAATGGCCACCTCCCAATGGCATTGCCTCCTTTCAGCTACGGACAACGCTCCGAGCTAGTTCAATTGTGTCACGGTACCCCGGGCCTATTGATCCTTCTAGCTGCTGCCTTGAAAAACACCGCCTTGACCCGTGCCCACTGGGATCCGTCCTGGGACCAGGCCATCTACTTGGGCACTGAGCGTGTCTGGGAAGAAGGACTGCTTTCCAAGGGAGGTAGTCTTTGCCACGGCATTTCAGGAAATGCCTGGCCATGGCTTCTCTTGCATCATTCTTTCGAGTATTTGTCAAAGAATATGGACGACGGCCGAGAGGCATACCTCCAGCGCGCCCAGGTATCAACGCTACCAAATCCAGACGTGTCCCAGAAGCTTACAGGTGACTTCTTCCTCTCGCGTGCACTTGCATTTATGTTGCATGCACGTGAGACTCGACCATACAATACCTCTTCCACATCTTCCGACAAGGACTACCGCATGCCGGATGAACCTTATGCGTTGTTTGAGGGTCTTGCCGGCAATGTTTGTGCGTGGGCCGATACCTGCGCGGTGCTCCAAGCCAAATTGCGCAAAATGGAACTGGTTGAACAGGGTATCTGCGCTACATCCGGCGTTCCAAAGGACGAAGCATTTCAAGAAGCTCTACGCAAGCAGGTGGGCTTCCCAGCTCTGGGTGGAAATGGGGCCACTGGTCTCTACTGAATGGCCCCCAACTACGAAGTGACGTCATATCAATCAATTCTTTCGGTTGCAGATGGAATACTTAGATCTTGGAAATGAATATACATGATCTCTATTGACTATAGTCTATTCGACTTTTGCTGTAAGCAGTCCGAGTAGTTGTAAGTTGGAGAGCCACGTGAGGTTGCCCTGTGCACGGACCCTCTATACATCGCCGTCAACTACGTGGCTGTGTCGGGCACAAGGCCAAGAGCTCCAGGGCTGATTTGATTCATCTCTTTTAAGCTTCGTTCCTTATATGCTACAGACATGACAGATATGCTTCCAGCCACAATCCCAAGATCATAGTGAAGCAACGGAGATGGATCTCATTCCTCCGTCATATGAGTCCGCCACGGACAGAGATGCTTGGGCAATCATTGCTCATTATATCCCATCCAGCGACTTGTGCGCGGCATCTCTAGTCTGCCATCGATGGCATAATCTGTTTATGCCTTTTCTCTGGGGCGATCCAGCATCCCACTTTGGTACAGACAATGACGCAGTCTACGGTATGTCAATCCAAAATATATATAGCAGAACCATAATAATCCGATTCAATACCAGTGGCTCTGACTCGTTTCAGAAGAACCCTCAAATATGCCAGACAAGAAGTAAGAGCGATGACCCATACGCTTCATCTTCCACCAGCTCTGTCAGAAATATACGGTGGCCCCCGACCGGGTTGGTTGAGGGACATCCTCGAACACCTGCCATGCCTCCAATGCTTGATGGTTTCAAAGCTGCCATTTTTTGATCATCATGCAATGACCGCATTGAAAAACAATCAGAGATCCAACCATTACAATATACGTCTGTTGTTGGCCGAGCGTGAACCAAACACAACTTCTACGAGCCTTGCCGAGACTCTTCTCTTGTTCCCCACATTGGTCTACCTTGACCTCTCATATACCACACCTGCGCGAGATCGTGGCGTTCTATGCTCGCTCTCCCAACTTGAGTATCTTCAAGTGTTGAAATTACGCGGCATCGGTTTAAAGGACAATGACGCCGAATTCCTAGCCAATGCAATTGGACAACGGGTCCGTTGTCTGGATCTGAGGGACAATATGCTCACTGATATGGCAGTCCGCTCTTTGATGCAGGCCTCTTTCCTCCCTCCGAATAGCAGGGCCCAGCCAAGACCAAGACGCACTGGGACTTCACCAGATCCTGTCTCGCAGTCTATACTCTACGGGTCTGGCTCGGACCTTTTCAAACGCCCGGATCTAGATGAGCAATTCATGAAACTTCTCGCCCAACCGGTTTCATATCACCCGTGGGTTGAGGATTTACCACATACGGGAATCACTCATCTATACATCACAGGAAATCAGATTTCGGTAGAAGGTGTGGCAAGCCTTTTAGCCTCTTCTCGACTGCACGCTCTCGATTTTGGTACCCTCAAGACTCCAGATGTGGCACACAAGGTTCTAAAATTTGGAGAGAAGTACCCGGGAGCTGAAAAGCTAGTGCCACTATTAGGAAAAGTCGCAGGAGACAATTTGGTCTATTTTCGCGCACACCACGCAGTTCTCACTGCAGAACCACCATCCAAAGATGCTGCACCGACGGCCCAGTTTTTACCGGAGCTTCCAGCACAGGAAAGTTCCATTGAAGCTGACGACCCTGCTGAATTGGACGCATCTCAAGAGGTTCATGAGCTACCTGAAGAGACACGACCTGTTTTTGAACTGGCTGATACGTCGATTGACGAGCAAATGAGCCCGGCCCCAACTTTGCCTAAGATTCAAGAGCCGACGACGCATGAGGATGAGCCACTGTCAGCCAGACGTGGATCGGCATTTGCGCCGGAAGTCGTGCATCCCATCCCAATACGCAATACAAATGGCAGTATCATGCTAGGCCCCTCTGAGACAGGGATATCTTTCCCCGAGAGGGCTGGGGGAAACACGTCGCCATCTATCTCAATGTCAGAGTTCACAATGGCCACCAGTTCCTCTCTCCGGACATTGCAATGCAGCTCCACGATATCAACAGATGATCCGAGAGCGCAAAAAATCCAAGAATTGCTGGCCAAGAGACCACGAAACAAATCAATCCCACTCCAAGGAGGGAAAGAAAGCCGGTTTCCCTACCTCCACCCATCACATATTCCCCATATGGAAACTCTGGTTTTGACAGATGTACCGTCTCACGTGGCACCCAACTCATCAATCATCTCAGCTCTCATACGGTTTATCACTGCCTGCTCCAATGAATCCTTGCTGGCAACCCTACAAGCAGGATCAGACTACTCTCTTCCACCGGGACAAGCACGCATGCGAGCCGAACAGCAACGATCACGATCTCTCTTTGGTTTACGGCGATTAGTCCTCGAAATCACACCCGTCGATACAAAGTTGACTTCATGGAAACCCGGAAACCAATACAATGGCACTGGACATTCTAGCACCGGTGACCGTGATTCAGAGAACCTCTGGTGTGCTGCAGTTGATGATTTCAGTTTCTTTGGGGAAGAAGAGTGCGGAATTCCCGAGAATGATCCGGGTAAATACTTCCCAATGGCTGTGCTAAACGAAAAGGTCTCGCTTATGCCGGATGATGACTCGGCTCGTTCGCCTGATTCTCCGCGTCTTAGGCGTCATCCGTCACAAAGTAGCATAAACACCCCGAGGCCATCAGGGAAACCTGAAAAGAGTAAACAGCAGCAGATACAAACTCTTGATCTTGTTGCGGAGCTTGCGGCGTTCCGTCGTACCAAAAAGGCAGAGTATGAGCATGTGGTTCGCCTTGAGAGAGGACGGCGGAGCACGTTTGGCACCATCACTTCCAGTCTTTCTCCATCAACACCGCAGATCTCTCTGACGAACTTTGTCGAAGGCCATTGGAAAGGGGAGGTAAAGGTTGTGCGGAACCCAAAACCCAACATGCGGACCGGAATGGTCGACATGTATGGGAACCATTTCGAGAAGGGATACTTGTACCCATGAACTTTGTACTTAAGAGATACCCAGCACCAGAACTACCATGCATCTACGTCATTGAACATGAGTTGTAGGAATTTTTGATGTTTTCTTAGTCCTATTCAGACTATGAACCTTCCTTCCTCCCAGTCATAACAAGCCGTCATCAAAGGGCCCATGCATACCGAATAAGCAAAGAAGACACTTCAACTGTCTTCACTAAACGGCTGAACCATCTCTTTCGTGCTTTTTTTGCGTTGCCAATGTAGGAGCATGGCCGGCAGTTGTGGGGACCGAGCATTCACCCCTGCAATCCGGTCGACAAGAAGAGTGAAGACAAAATAAAAGAATTCATTTCAAACTAGTTTCATTTTATTTTGTTCGTTGAACGAAATTGAACCTCCTTACAGAGCCTTAGCGGCAGAGGGGGGCTGGAGCTTCTTGCCGTCCTTGTTGTAGCGGATACGGGGAGGGGGAGCACGGTTGCGGCGGCCGTCACGGGAGCGGACACTAAGAGAGATTAGTATATAGTTGGGGAAAGTGGCGAGAGTTGTGTTGCACGAACCGGACGATCTTGCCGTGGATGGCGCAAGAAACGCAGTACTGGAGCTTCAGGTACATCTTGGGGACGGAGTACTCGGCGAAGACGGAGGCATCGGAGATATCCCGGATGGCGGCAGACTCGACCATGTTGCGGATGGTGAACCGCTTGATGGCCTTTATGATGTTGTTAGTATGGATGTTGAGATCGAGGAATCGAGGATCGAGGGTCGAGAGGTGATGATAGATTCAGGGATCAGGAAGACCACCATAATGCGTGCGTACCTTGTCCTTGGGGGTGCAGCGGGCGCAGTTGGAGCAGCGCACAGGCTTGACGTGGCCGCGGCCATTCTTGTTGCGACCGCTAAGAAATCAATTAGTTCTCTTGCCCCTATAGTTGCAAATCGGTCGAATCCAGTCTCCCATTCTTGTCTTCCGGCAATGTGCGGTAGTCGCGGTTTCGATGTTCGAATTGTATGTGCGTGTTCGTCATTGCGGAGATGTTGAATGGGATACTTCTTCGCCGAGGAGGGTTGTTGGTCTTACTTGTTCGCCCTCTTCTTGACCATTTTGACGGTTTGTTCTGTGGACGGTCAGGTAATGATTTTTGGGTGAAGGGGGTTAGGTAGCGTACGGTTGACTTGTCGGGAGTGGGTTGTCGAAGCTCGCTCACACACAAGTCTCGTTCGGGATGGATTGGATTGCGTTGTGCGGGTAGCCCTAAGCCCTTAAGCGAGATGGATCACGTGCGTGACAGCCTTGGTGGTCAGGTGTCGAGATCAGGCCCTCATTTTTGGCCATCACGTGGGGCATGACCAACATGTCTCAATCTAGCCTGGTTGGGACTAGTGCCCCCGAATAGTACCGCAGGTCATTCACTACTGTTTACTCCCGTGGGCATCGGACACCCCTGTCGGGATCGACTATTGACTGCCCTTTTTTCTTCCGCCTGTTCCCTGGTATTCTCCTTGCTTTTCTTCTCATACCTGGTCTCACAAATCTGACATCCTTGTCTTGTTTGTCTCGCCCTATTCCCCCTTCCCTCCATTTTTTGTTGCGAGTTTCCCCTTTGGGCATTATCATGTCAGCCACGGGCACTTTTCGGGGAACACCCAATAAGACGATCGGCAGAGGAAGGCTGCCCGACTTTGGAGGAGATTCCAGTGCTTCCCACATCCCTCGACCCCGTCCAGAATCTTCAGCTACCACCCATACCCCGTCCAGCGACGTTGGAAGTGGCACCATGAGCGCCGCCAGTAGCAGACAACGACAGAACCAGTCGAAGCGTGATGAGGTACGTCATACCGGAGCTGCTCAAGTGTTTTATCAGAGCAATAGGCTGACTTTCCCAGGCTATCCGCCGCAAGATGGAAGCCGACCTCAACAAGAAGAGGAACGCCCCGACGAAATCAAGAGGTTCCCGCAAAGCCCCTCCTGGTACCGTGCTCGCCCTGAAGCCCAGCCAGGCCCTCCAGATCAAGCCTTCCCTCAGCATCGCAGAGGCCGCTCAGCTGATGGCTGCTAAGAGAGAGGACTGTGTTTTGGTTACCGACGACAATGAGCGCATTGCTGGTATCTTCACTGCCAAGGATCTGGCTTTCCGTGTTATTGGAATGGGCCTCAAGGCTCGCGAGGTCTCTGTCGCGGAGATCATGACCAAGAACCCCCTGTGCGCGCGAACGGATACCAGTGCTACCGATGCGCTCGATCTCATGGTGCGAAAGGGGTTCAGACATTTGCCGGTAATGGACGAGAATCAGGATATCTCTGGTGTTTTGGATATTACAAAGTGCTTCTATGATGCCATGGAGAAGCTCGAGCGCGCCTACAGCTCGTCTCGCAAGCTGTACGACGCGTTGGAGGGTGTGCAAACAGAGCTCGGCTCCAGCCAGCCCCAGCAGGTCATCCAATATGTTGAGGCACTGCGCTCAAAGATGTCCGGCCCAACCCTTGAGACAGTTTTGGATGGCATGCCGCCAGTCACTGTTTCCGTCCGAACCACCGTTAAGGATGCTGCGGCTCTCATGAAGGAGCATCACACCACTGCCCTGCTCGTCCAGGACCAGGGATCTATTACCGGTATCTTTACCAGCAAGGACATTGTTCTCCGTGTCATTGCCCCCGGCCTTGACCCTGCTACCTGCAGTGTCGTCCGTGTTATGACGCCTCACCCCGACTTTGCCCCGTCGGATATGAGCATTCAAGCCGCTCTTCGCAAGATGCATGGTCAGTTATTTCACCCCATGTAGTTGCATCATTGACATTGACTTTGCAATAGATGGCCACTACCTGAACCTCCCCGTGATGAACGAGGGTGGCGAGATCGTTGGAATGGTCGACGTGCTGAAGCTCACATATGCCACTCTTGAGCAGGTATGTTCTACAGTGACATTGGAGGGGATAACTTACTAACCGAGTGTAGATCAACACCATGTCAACTCAGGACGATGAGGGTCCCGCTTGGAACAAGTTTTGGTTGTCGATGGACCACGAGTCTGACTCTATGGTCTCTGGAAGTCAGAGCCACCAGCCGCATACCCCACACCGCTCAGTCATGAGCCCCGATCTCAACCGTTCAGGCTACGACAACAGCCTTCTCCCTAATGATTCTGCCTCGCATCACGGCGATGAGCACTCCGAAGTCGTCTCTCAGCACAACCCGGCGGACCATGCTACTCCCTTCCCCTTCAAGTTCAAGGCCCCCAGCGGCCGAGTGCACCGTGTCAATGTGCTCACCACCGACGGTGTCACCGCTCTTGTATCGCAGGTCACAGCAAAGCTTGGCAAGGAACTCGAGGCTGTTGGTGGCGAGGCCACCGTTGAGGAAGGCACCCTGAGCAACACTGGATATGCCCTTAGCTACATGGACAACGAGGGTGATACCGTCTCCATCACAACGGACCAGGATATGACAGATGCTATTGATCTGGCCCGCCGTACCCACCGCGACAAGGTCGACCTGTTCGTTCACGACCCTTCTCAGCCACCCATCCCTGCTACCGTTGAGCCTCAACCGGCTCCGGCTCCGGCTCCAGTTATGACTCCTGTTCAGGAGCAGAGCGTTGTCGATCAAGTCTCGGAAGAATCCCCTGCGCCCAAGCCCCGCTCGCAATCCTTGCCCTCCCACTCCGCAGAGAAGGAATTGATCGCGGGTGTCCCCAATGACTTGCTACTTCCCGGTGCTATTGTTACATTGGCTGCAGTCATTGCCGGTGTGTTTATTCTCAGCCGCCCCAGCGGCCGGTAAATAATCTGGCATATTGTCCCTCCTAAAACTCCCCTTCAATACTTCACTCTTTCTCCAGATTTGCCTCATCCCGGGATTTCATAAACTTTGAAGTAGATCAGAGTCATGAGTCATAACTTCTCGACTCTCGATTGTTGCATACCCGTTTGTTTCTAATATTGATATTCTGTGTGGCCTTTAGATACCGCTGTTCGTGTTATGACCACTTGCGGCCTTCGTTTAGCCTTCAATGCAAATAATTTGTTCGAAAAGACGTCAAATAAATGATCTCGTAATTTTACCTTTCGTTCACCTACGAAAACCCACCGTTAACCTAGTATCATATCCAATATCAGAACTTCCCTGGCCTCTTTGTATGAAATATAGTGGCCTGATTGCCTGAAAGTTACCGCATTGGACTTAGCGCCCGACAGTGAACATCGTCACTATGGACTTTTATTTTATTTTTGAGATGAAAGTAGATAGATGTAGTTTTCCTTGTAGATCAGTCCGAGGCTTAACGGACTTTGATCGTCTTTGTACCTTTCTCGTTGTGTCATGCTTCGCTGGGCACCATTCTCTACACTCCCCAAGGGCCATCAATCGCTCTCCTAATCAGAAATTCTGCTTTTTCACCTTCCTCCCCGCCCCACCAAAAACAAAACTCCTCCCCTTCTTTACACCCCTCCAACCCCCACCAAACTACATCTAAGAGGGTTGAAAGAACTGGGTTGCTTGGATTGTCTGGAACTTGGGAACAGACACGCCCAACATGTCCTTGC
>ERZ1673737.2785-NODE-2785-length-14202-cov-4.333286_pt1 | contig 14202 bp, 16 predicted proteins | sample MGYA00580211_ERZ1673737 | MGnify/ENA primary metagenome ERZ1673737 (study PRJEB41218, sample SAMN15661789) | gut metagenome | host: Homo sapiens | place: Canada: London | collected 2015-08-20/2019-03-30 | study: EMG produced TPA metagenomics assembly of... | reverse complement strand
GGGAGAGGACAGGAGAGTCGAGGTGGGAGGGAAGTAAATTAAATGGAGGGGCACATCTTTGGTTGCCTGAATTATCGGGCAACACTCTCGAATTCTATGACATAACCGCCGATCTGAGGGTCAAAGCATACATACATGTACATGCACGTCGGGGAAATGTGGAATAAAATGTCTCAAAATTGTGGCATTGAGTCTATTTACCTCAAACTTATACATGGTATCTATAAACGGCTACGTACGCAGTCGGTATAGATCGTATAGATCGTTATACCAAGCGTCTGCCTCGCAAAAATTGACTTGAATGTTGACACGATCATTCAAAATCCCATTCATGTGATTCCTGAAGAAGAAACAATTTGACAGAGGACACAGCTCCCCTGTCGAAGACATCTCCTCCAATTTCCTAGTTCAGTGACGCGGGACGGCTCGAATCCAGGTGGACCAGAGTAAGTCGAAACAACTGCACCCAAACGTAGATCTGCTGACGGGAAGACTAGATAGAAGCAGCCACAAGGGCAAAAAAAAAGGGACAAATCAACTTAATCAATCAACTTCTCTCTTCTCCTTGATAGCGCAACGACAAGTGCAGCGACAAACCGGGGAAACATCCTTTACCGATTGACGCTGCTCTAGCTCGAGGGCTTCATAATAAGTTCTTTTGAGTCTCTTTTCTCGATGTCCAATGCTTGCCTTACGGTTATCAAGCATTTGGCCCCGTGTCTCATTGTCGTTCATCAGCTGCATTCTGTATCGCCCCCCAGGCATGGATCCGCGTGATCTACCCCTATCAAATCGCTTCGGACCGATGGTCTTTGCTGCAGGTAGCTCAAATTGACTACGAAGAGGAATATTTCTCTCTTGTCTGCGATCAAGGCTGCGACTATTTGGCTTTCCACGGGTGTGGCTGGGTTCGCGGCCCCGAGGGCTGCCAGGCTGAGGAATCTCAGCCTGTCGTCTGAGATAAGGTCGCATCGACCGTACCTCTTGATGCCCGTTGCACGTGGATTCTGAGTCGTCAGTCTCGGAGGTCTCGTCAAATTTCTCAAATAGCATCGAGCTGGGGTTTGCATCACTGCTGCCATCGGATGACCAGCCCGAACTATGCTCGAAGCTCGTCTCACTGCTGTTGGCAGGGCTAGGCGCTGGACTCTCCGGTACATTATCGATGGCTGCGCTTGACTGATTTGGTTTAATGAAGCGGTCTCGCTTTGGTGCCCGGTAACTCGTCTCCAAGCTAGGATCCGAGTGTTTAGTCGCTGAATCCCCGACTTGTGTTCTGGTATACATCTGAGTCTTTGGCATTTTCAGGAGAATGACATTCATGGAGACTGTCTCGTAGTCTCCATAACGAGCATTGGGGGCCTCGGAAGGCCGTGAATATTCTTTGGCATAGACACAACTCCACTCAACGAGTGGATTCCTGCGACGTTGTTCGTCGATCAGTTGGTTGATATGCGCTCGTCTGGTGATCGATGATAGATTTTGGTATTGTTGTGCCGCCGACTTCTTACTTCCCCGTTTCTGTACCAGTTCAAAGAGTTCATGTTGGCTTATATTCATGTCGGTTCGTTCCACACGGGTCCACGTTGCGCTTTGCCCAGGAACGGGGTCCGCTTGGGAGTAAGTGTAACCCTCGTAGGCCGGAAGATTTGGTTCAATGTTTCCTGCAGAGCTTTGAGGACAGGTTTGAGAGCGGCTGTTGAGTTGTTTTTGTCGACATGGACTTCCAATATTGTTTTGAGGATGATGTGAAGGACTGTTGACAGTATCGCAGTTAGGGATAGTCATTGTCTCTAGGTATCGTATGTAGGTTTAAGGCCAGGAAGAGAAGGAAAGAAAAGTCTTAGTATATTTCAATAGCAACAGAAATTTGGCAACTATTTATTTGCAGTTGCTCTAGACCTAAGGCTCTTTCCAAGCTGCGGGTCAGCTTGAAAGCTTTACCCGGGTTATCAGCTCTCAGCCTCAATCATGGGGGCGAGCCAACTATTGCCCCCATAGTCTCAAGCGTATGTTGCCCGGGTTTTGCTTGGCATTCGTGTTTATTATTTTATTATCTTGCGACTCTTTTGTCAATTTGATTCGTTGTGGTTATCTGCTTTCGGCCTTTTGCGGTTAGATGTTGGTGCTGTGCCAGGATCTTTGATGCATAGTTCTCTATACGGCCCCAAGGCTTGACCACCCCACCAAGTCTGGTGATCTTATCATGACACGACTAGATAGCAGGCAGCTATTAAGCGCAGACAGCGCTGGATCGACAACGAGGAATTTTACAACTTATTGGAGAATCTCCCTACTGCATGGGTGTGTTACCTGCTGAGCCGCGCAGAACAACATGATCGTCGGGCCTGCAGGGTCTTTCTACTTCATGATATGATTTCTAGGCTACTGTGGCACCTGATATGAGGAAGACTGAAAAGATTGTACAGGTCTATTATATACTCTGAGACTGGACTGCCAACCATCATTTAGTAAATTGAGAGCAAAGTAGAAATACAACTGCAAATGGTTTTAAAAAGCAGAATGGATAGAGAAACCTGCAGAAAGGACCAGTGTCCCAAATTATCCAAACTATTGAGAGTGTGATGCTAAATGCTGGAGGCTCCAAATGTCCTTCTTTTCTGATTCGAGGTTAAGTCCAACAACTGCATCGTTGGCAACCTACACGTCACGCTTTATTTAGAACATGGGGTAATCCACCTATGATTTGAGGATACTTGAGGAAACAGAATAAGAAATGTAATGGATAGGCAACAGGAAATGTTTTCAAAGGCATGCTAAGAACAGCAAGGCAACTAAATTCAAGTGAGGCTTGGCTCAAAAAGTAATATTCCACCGACGCCTGACATCAATGGCGTAGAATGAGAAAGTCGTAAAGTAATCATCGTCGAAGACTGTCCAGCCTTGCTTGGAGGTCGTCGTCACTCGTATTGCCTCCACCCCCACCGCCCCCAATAGCCTGCGCAACCCGCGTCTCGTTTACGGGGGCCTTTTGTATATCCGCAGGTGTTTCACCCAACTTGGAGTATGTTAGCTAAGTTTCACCTGTCGATGCTTGGGGGAGACAAACCGATTGGTTCAAATCGACACCAATTTCGTCCAGAACTTCCTTCACAATATCTTCCCCTTCCTCTTCTTCGCCTTCCATTCCGGTAGCTTCATCGATCGCATCGTCCATCATCTCTTGCCGTTGGTCCATAACGTCATTCTCTCGTTCGAATTCCATCGCAATCCGTTGCAGCGCCGGGAGATTCATCTGTCTGTTCATACTACCCAGAAGCATCGTGGCTCCCTTCATGGATTGCATCATCTGTTCATTGCTTCGAACGGTCTGTGAGGTAGCAACAGTCAGCGCATGAGATGGAGGGGTAACAGATGAGGCCTCGCTCGTACCTGAATGCGGAGAGAGATGGCCTGTAATTGCGTGCGCATTTGATAGAACTTTTGGATATATCTGTTGTTATTGTCCAATTAGCCATGACGGTTGCGATCAATAAACAGCTCTGGAGAAGCGACCTCCGTGTCCGGACCAAGTCCTTGGCCTGGATCTTGCAGGCTCCGACCTGTCCATTTTTGGCGCTCTTCTTGATATCTTGCACCAACTTCTTCTCTTGGTTCTCCAGCTTCACGCGCTCTCGGTCAAGCTCGCGCTGTGTTCGGTCCAAGGCACGCTGGTGTTTGCGCAGACGCTCCGCGGGCGTCATGCGCTTTCCGAAAGCCCATTCGACGATCTGAGAAGACCTGTGTGAGTACCATGGTCACCATTACAGAGTTTGAGTAGCTTACATTCATGATAGCAGGCAAAATGGTAGTTAGGTCGAGTTGGTAAGTGATCGCAGGTATACAAACAGACGGAGACAGTGACATCAAGCGGGATTGTAATATTACCGTTCTGTCACCGGATTACTGGGTCACATGACCGCTAGTCCTCTTTTGGATCGACGTCATGAAACCTTGGAAATCATCGCATAAGCAAAATCAAAACATCTTTCTCTCTTGGATGGATTTCTTCCACTCGGTATCAAGCCATGAGTCAGGAATATTACCCCGGTGAGGGCTCTTCACGAGCTAGCTCGTCCAGATTCCCAGGAGAAGAGGAGATCCCTGAAAGGAATCCGTTTTTCCCCCCGCCGACTTACATGACTGTGGGCAACGGTTCAACCTCGGATAGCGCCACAGCCTTGATGACTTCTTTGAACCAAGATTCGGGATATGGAGGCAGCATTGCTGGCGAGAGCATGGAGGAAGATCCGAACGCCGCTTGGCGTGCAGGATTGATGGAGGACAGGCCGACCCCGATACATACACCAACGCGTCCTGGAGAATGGAATCCTGCGGGTAAGTGACCCGAGGAGAGGCATAAGTATCACTCATCGAGAAGCAAGTTGGACTAACGCGTCTCTTTGCTACAGCTGAACATGAGAAGCAAGTGGTTGCTAGTCATGTCTCTCAACTTCTATAGTACGTTGAAACCTTCGCAAGCAAATTTGTGAGATGACTAGGCTCACTATCTTTTTACAGCAACTCAAACCGAACGAAGCTTGGTCGCGCGATCTCCCGGACCATCGAGACATTGAGGGAACTCCAGGACATGAACCGCCAATGGCCCGCCCACTATCCTTCCGTACAGAGCACACCCTCTTCCTCCGGAGACCGACCCCAGCTGCAGCAGACTCACTCGGAGTTCGGAAACGATGACAGCAGACCCAACACCCCGCCTCGACCGGATCTGAGGCGCGCAGCCACTATGGGTAGTGAAAATCTAGGAGAATCCAGTGCCTCGGCCCAGCGTCGCGTACCCACCGAGCCCCGATTGATGACGCCACAAATTGCGCAGGAGTTTTCTATCTTGAAACTCGATTTAAAGCTTGGTGCTCTCTCGCAGGCCGAGCTGGTGCATTCCTTGGAAAAGGCTTCAATTGCTTCGCTGCTGGACGGCAAGATCAGTCAAAGCATGAAGCATCTCCTATCATTGCGCGACAGAATCGAGGATACTTCAAGTAAGGTTCTGATTACAGGAGACTTGAATGCAGGCAAGTCAACGTTTTGCAATGCTCTCCTGCGTCGCAAGGTGTTGCCGGAGGACCAGCAGCCTTGCACTAGCCTCTTCTGCGAGGTGCTTGATGCTCGTGAGAACTCCGGTATTGAAGAGGTCCACGCTGTGCACAAAGATACGCCATACAACCGCAATGATGAAAGCAGCTTCGATGTCTATCCTCTCAGTGAACTTGAAAACATTGTCATTGAAAACACGAAGTACATGCAGTGCAAGGTTTACGTAAAGGATGTACGAACCATTGACGAGTCTCTTCTCAACAATGGTGTTGTCGATATTGCTTTGATTGATGCACCCGGTTTGAACTCGGATTCCTTGAAGACCACAGCTGTCTTTGCCCGACAGGAGGAGATCGACGTTGTTGTCTTTGTTGTTTCCGCCGCAAACCACTTCACTCTTTCTGCCAAAGAGTTTATCTTGAATGCTGCGCATGAGAAAGCTTACATCTTCATGGTGGTCAACGGGTTTGACCAAATTCGCGATAAGCAACGCTGTGAGCGCATGATCTTGGATCAGATCGGCAAGCTCAGTCCTCGCACACACAAGGAAGCTGCTGAACTCGTTCATTTCGTTTCGAGTAATGCTATTCCTGTTGCGCCGCCTGTTTCCTCGCAGTCTGGCTCCGGAGGTGGTGACGGCGGTGGCTCTGATCCTCACGATGATGACGATGATAGGAAGGATCCTAAGGGCAAGGGCAAGGAGAAAGAGAAGCTCCAAGACTTTGAGAACCTCGAAGGAGCTCTGCGACGCTTCGTCCTCGAAAAGCGCTCTCGCTCCAAACTTGCGCCTGCCAGGACTTATCTTCTTAATCTCTTGGCTGACCTCTGCTCTCTTGCCACTGTCAACCGTGATGTTGCCCAGTCGGAGCTCAAGCGAGTGACTGATGAATTGGCAGAGCTTGAACCGGCCTATGAAAATGGCAAGAAGAGAAAGGGAGAGCTTGCAGAGGGTGTCAACAGGGCTATTGATGAATCATGCGATGATGTCTACAGCCACACTCGTTCCACTTTGACCTACACGATCACGCGCGTCTCTGATGCAGACCTCGGTGTTGAATACCCTGGTCTCTTTTCGGCATTCCAATACGCAGAAGACTTGAAGTTGGCAATGCTCGATCAGATTGCTTCCTCCGTCAGTACCTGCGAGGACTATGCCCGGGAGAAGACGGTTCAAGGAGTCGGTTTCATCCAAAATATTGGCCTCTTGCATATTGGTGAAGACAAGTTCACTCCACTCAATTTCCGCGCGGACGCGATGTTCCGTCGTGGTCGTCGCCACACCTTCGGCCGACAAGTCGACACCGAAGTTGAGCTGTGGGATTTCTTTGATATTGCTGGTCTCTGGGAGCGCCAGGAGAAGATCGCAGGAACCGGTGTTGCAATGACTGCGGTCACTGTTCTTGGTGGCAGGGCATTGGGTGGATTCAGCTGGGTGGACAGTGCCCTGAGTGCTGTCAAGGTCATTGGTCCGAACAACGTGCGCCGACTGTTCCTTCCTAGTATTCTTGCTGCTGGTGAGTTTCCATTCATTTCCCTAACAAATAATGATTTACTAAACCCTGTACTAGCCGTCCTAACCGCTGCTTATGTGCTCAACTCCATCCCATCCACTCTGCCGCCACGTCTGTCACGAAAGATTGCCGCCACTCTCAATGAGATGGACTATGTCCACTCAAATGCCAACCGAATCTCGACCGAGGTTCGCCGCATGCTGCGCATGCCTGCAGGCAACCTGCAGACCTGTCTTTCTCAGGACATCGAGGATCTCGGCAGACGCAAGCAAGAAGTCACCAAGATCAAGCAGGAAAGCGACGTTGCCACCAAGTACTTTTCCAACCTGTTCCGGGAGAGCAGTGACAATCGTCGATCTGTCGAGAATCTGGATCTTGATGCTCCTCTGCCTGGCGGAATGGCTGCGGCAATGGAATGAACCCTTGACTCGCCTTTGTACAACCACTGATGATTCCTACGAACTTTCTTTTCTCCCTTTTCTTTGCCATAAACTATACGATTTGCATCTCTTACTTCTTAATTTCCTTCTTTTCGCTTTTGCTTCTGCAGTGTTCCTCTACGCAGCTCCTACAGCCGTTCCTGTCTTGGAGTTACCTTTCCTCGTCGACTTTTCTTGTATGTCGCGGCGTGGCTGCGTGCGTCAGGGGAAGTGTGCAGTTTTTATCCAAGATTCCCACCTGAATTGAAATTGCGTTGTTTGCGTTGTTTTCCTACAAACCCCCTTTTCCCTTCCATTTTCCACCCAAAATATCCAGCGCCTGTTAGAGGCATACGCTATACACGTAGAGTCCGAGAATGCGGTTTATTTGTCCATTCACTCCTCTTGTCATCAGCCTGTCCCATGATAGGGTACTTGTACTTATCATTAACGAGTTGTGCGTATGTTCAATGCTGAATTAAATTGCATTATCACCGCCAAATTCTAGATATCACTCGCCCAAACCCATAGATAGACCAAGAGGGCGCCATTCGCAATGCAATGCCAGGCCATGCTTTCGCCGATAAGAAAAATGCAGGCAAAAAAAAAAGTAAAGAGGCCTCTATCCCACATAACCATCGAACATTACTCACCCATCATCATCAAGTTTAACAGGTTGCTTCCTAGTCCTCCGTCCAGACGCCCATCCGATATCCTCCAACTCCCGTACCTCTCCAACAAGCACACCAGCCCTGTCACTCTTCTTACTAGACACTTTCCCAGCGTTTTTAAGGAACTCAGCCCTCATAGCCGCAGCATCGGGATCCTCATAATCCAGCTGCGTCATCTGCGGTTCCTGATTTTCCTCATCTTCGTCCTCCGTACGGGGGAGTCGATCATGAAGGAAATCGAATTTTCCGCCGCTGAGCATAGATGATAGGCTTTGTTCGATGCGGCTGTTACTGCGGGAAATCGAATTGGCTCGTGTCGGGTTGGCGCTTTCGATTGCGCTGCCCAGACCGTCGTCGTTTAGTGTATCGATTGAGCTGGCGCGTGAGACGGCCCGTGGGCCATCTAGCATTCGGTTTGAGGAGTGTGATGGGGCGCGGCCGAGCAGGGGTTTGCGCTTTCGTCGTTGTGGGTAGCTGCCGTCTTCGTTTGTTGTTGTGTTGTCTGATTGCTGTCGTGACTTGGCTGCTCGGGCTTGTTGGAGGAGTCCACTCAGGGCTGTGTCGAGGGCGGATGGTCCCGTTGCTGGTGCTGGGTCTGCACTTAGCGTTGGTTGCTTTGGGTTTTGCTCCTCAGTGGTTGGCTTTTCTGGTGCTCTGTCTGGGGATGGAGTGCGGGATTCTGGAACTGAGGGTTTAGGGGCGTCATCTTCGAAGCCATCGCCGATGACTGGCGCTGTTCGCTTTGAATCAGTCCTCTTCAGACCCCGCTTCTCGGTGCTGTGCTTCGTTGATTTTGTGGAGATGTTTGATGGGATACTTTCTCGTCGTTCACCGTCGTTATGGGATTGCTTTCGCTTTGCAGATGCAGCTGACGATTTCTCTGCACTGCTGGAGATTTGAGATATTCCGCGCCGAACAATGTATGGCTCAAATGGTTTTCTTTGGCCAGTTTGTATAGATATCCAAAGCCAGTCGGCAGACACTGCTGGAACTCCCCACTCGGCCGTGTGTCGTAACTTGTCCAAGCTCGCTGTTTGAGGATCGTTGCAGATGAGAATTGATGCTTTTTCTGTGAGGTAGTCACCATAGGTGGCACCCATCAACACGACCAGTTTGCGTACATGCAGAAGATCGATGCCTCCAAAGCCGGTAGAGCATATCCGCATTTCCGAAAATCCTAGGACTGTTAGAGCAATATTCAATACTGACTCCTCTGATATCCTTCTTACCTGGTATAGGAAACTTCGGGAAAGGTGTGCTTGCGACATGAGACTCTGGTGGGACAAAAGCTTTGGCACCGATGCACCTTTCCAGCCACATTTCGGTGACAACCTCACATTCGAATGCCATATCATCTGTTGAAGGAGTCTCCGATCTGGGGGTCTGGTATGGCACCATGATGTACAACCCGTGTCCTGTCTTTGGGATACTAGGGCTAGAAAACTCACTCAGCGAGTTCACTAGCTGAGCTCCATTATAGGTGAGATGATCGCGCAGAACGCCCGTCTAGAGAAAATTAGTCAAAGTATCGAGAGATAAAGCCTACGGGTACAAACCTGTTTGGAAGAGAATCCTTTAATGAAGAAATAAGTCTCGTGTAGGAACCCATTGTCTTTTGACGGTTTAGCTGGCTTCTGACTAGTCTCCATGTTCTCGGAAAAGGTAGTTTCGCTGGCGAATGACTGATATGCCTGGATGACAGGCTTGGGCGCCTCGGGTCCTCGTCCTTGGGGTGTTGTTTTTGGCTTATTTGCCTGGACGTTCTCGAACCCCGTTCCGACAATATCACCCCAGATGCTTTCGTTCTGGTCCACCAGCTTGGTACTTGCGATCCTGCGTAGTTTTCTAGGTCGCGGGTTCATGGGATTCTCTTTTGTGGCAGGGTTGTCCTTTTTAGAGGGCTCCCTCTCCATTGGCGAAGTTCGATTCCATGCACCGAGACCTTGTTCTGCCGGTGGGACTAGCGGGTGGTATCTCTCTTCGCCGAGGATCATTCCTCGCTCGATGCTGTCGGTGAACCATTTGACCGAAACGACTTTGATGTTCCATTGTGTTGCGAATTTGTATTTCTCGCCGTCCGAATTGCGCGCAATAAGATGGGTCACGGACTTTGTCAGGTCTTTCCGGTATTCAGCCCCATTCTCCTCTGTAGTCTTCTGCATGTAGGAACGGAAGGGAACTGCGGCAACTGGTTAGCATTGCCCCAGGCGCAATCATGACAATTGGCTAACTCACGGTCTGAGAATCCAGTAATGCAAATCTTGAGTCCATGCAAAGTGGCCAATTTATATTGTATCTCCAGCGCGTGGATGTCTATATCCTCGCCTTTTGTCCACGACTCTCGAACGGCCTCGATCCAGTCTGGTTTCATGGCCACCACATCATTTCGTTCCCGCGCGACGAATCGGTACTTGTCGCTGTTTGTATCACCCACAAGTAAATGGGTTACGTCCGACGTAAGGTGGACACTGTGCATCGCGCCCATTTGTTCCGCCATTTGGGTTAGTTGAGTCTGCGCAACGAACATGCGGGTTAGCCTGTTCTTGTGGTTTTGTGAGGTAATTGGGTCTTGTTCGACATACCCGCTGCTCAATTTGGACTGATGTAAAGCAAATGACGACACCCGTCAAAGGGTAGTCTTTGTCTGTATGGTCCATTAGCAACGCAAGTCCGATTTTGGGGTGCAGGTACTCCACGAACTCAGAGCTGCCATGTCTGCCATTCTTCATGATCGCAGAGGTCAGTCTACGTCAGAAATGGCGTCTTTCTCGAGATGCTCCCCCGGTTGGTTGTTGGTATCGTTGGCTTCTGCATTCTCGTCCCGCGCGTTTTGCTGTGATATGTGATCACGTGATGTCGCGTTTTCCTCGCATATGCCTGGGTCAAGTGTGAATATGCTATGCACTTCAATTAATTGCTTCTAGTGGGTTAAATATTGTATCTAATTGTATTTTTATGTCGAATAATGCGAATTTTATTGTGGTGTCGAGAAATGTGTTATGTTTGGACCATGGCCTGAACTATATAGTATTTTGGCTCATCAGTAACGTCAATATTATCATTTCGAGTTGCGAATGGGGATAGCACCTCCAAAGAATGCCAGACATACACAATGAAATAGTACCAATGCTTTAAACTATCTATCTAATTTATAATAGAGCAAATATAATCCAAACACCCAATGTTGCTTGTCAATACCCCAGATTCAGTAGAGATATCCTTATCAATCACGTGCGATAGTCGCGTCCTCACGCGTTGCCAGAAAATCATCTCCGAATCTACCGCGACCCTCATCGCTATTTGCTTCTCGCTTTCAATTATATGCATGTTGCGATATTCAGGGCGCGGGGCACATACAGGATACAATCATTCTCTTTGATGCGCCCAAAGAGACTCACATCTCCGTATTCATCCTCGCCTCGACCCGCTCCAGAGGAAGTGACAATGTTCAAAAAGGCTGTCAAAGATGCTCCCACTGGGGGGACCTCGAAACCGCTTCAATCCAACCTACTGCGGAATAACACACATGCTCCTGCGAAAACAGCCCCACCACAGTCTGTCGGAGTCAAACGAAAAATCGAGGTGGCCCATAATGGAAACTCCGCGCTAGGATCTCTCCATAGCGCGGTTTACTTCGATGAAAATGACTTTGATGATGATCTTGACCTTGACATTGATGAGCCGCAGCCATTGATCACACCAAGTGGTGCTAGCTCCAACAACACCTCGAAGCCAGTCACATATCCAAGTCTTGATAGCAAGTCCGCCAACCCATCGGATATCAACTACCCAGATCTCCCACCTGTCTCCCAAGATGATCCGGCACCCCCAAGCAGCTTGCAATACCCGTGGTCATCGTCACCTCCTTCCCACTTCCAACCGCCGCCCAAACCTCGAACTCTTCCATGGTTGCAGGAAGAGAAGGAAGAAACACCCTGCACGAAAAATAGCCATATCACCCCAAAGCGCGCAAAGCCCACCGATTTTTGGAACAAGTCTGCAAGCGCCATCAAGGAGGAGCAGAAAGAGCTGCGCAAGGAATACAGGAAGAACCAAAAGCCCGAGGTCAAGCCCCCAAAGCAAGGCCGCACGAAGGTTGCATCTATCTTCCTGAGTGATGAACAGAGAGCGGTCCTTGATGCAGTTGTCGACGGCGGAAAAAGCATATTCTTCACCGGTTCTGCAGGAACTGGAAAGTCGGTCCTTATGCGGGAGATTATCCAGAAACTGCGCATCAAATATCGCAAGGAGCCAGATCGCATTGCAGTTACGGCTTCAACGGGCCTTGCGGCCTGTAACATTGAAGGTGTAACTCTCCATAGTTTTGCAGGTATTGGTCTAGGCAAGGAGGCAGTCCCTGAACTAGTCAAAAAGGTGAGCTCTTTTGCCATGCACAGAAAGTATTGATGCTGACAACCCGCAGGTCAAGAAGAACCAGAAAGCTAGGAATCGCTGGCTGCGTACTAAAGTTCTTGTTGTTGATGAAGTGTCCATGGTCGATGGAGATCTTTTTGACAAACTGGAAGAGATCGCCAGGCGCATTCGCAATAATGGTCGACCATTTGGAGGAATTCAGCTTGTCGTTACGGGTGATTTCTTCCAACTGCCACCGGTACCTGAAGGAAGTAACCGCGAGGCCAAGTTTGCCTTTGCAGCTGCTACTTGGACCACTTGTATCCAGCATACCATTCTCTTGACGAACGTTTTCCGTCAGAAGGACCCGGAGTTTGCTGAGATGCTAAATGAAATGAGATTGGGAAAGATCAGCCCTCGCACGATCGATGCTTTCCGAAAGCTTTCTCGGCCGCTAGATTTCCATGACTCGCTTGAAGCAACAGAATTGTATGTTCTTCATGTTGATGTTTGAATTACAAAACTGACAATCAATAGGTTCCCGACTCGCGCTGAAGTGGAAGGGGCCAACTCCGCACGAATGGGCAGACTTTCTGGCGAGATGATGATGTTCAATGCAGTGGATTCCGGAACCATCCAGGATCCTCAGCACCGTGAGAAGCTACTGTCGAACTGCATGGCCCCTCCTCTCATCCAATTGAAGAAGGGCGCTCAAGTGATGCTTATCAAGAACATGGAGGAATCCCTTGTGAACGGCTCCATTGGACGTGTGGTGGCCTTCATGAGTGAAGAATATTTTGACTCATACCGGGAAAATGACAAGGATTTTGCTGAAGATGCGTCTGTAAGCGATGAAGAGCTGGCTATGCGTGCCAAAAAGAAGCTGAAGCCCATGGGTTACAAGGAAGGCCCTGCTTCTGCGACTCGAAAATGGCCACTGGTATGCTTCATGCAACCCGATGGATCAGAGCGCCACCTGCTATGTCAACCAGAGACCTGGAAGATCGAACTTCCCAATGGAGAGGTGCAAGCTCAACGCCAACAAGTCCCACTCATCTTGGCGTGGGCTTTGTCTATTCACAAGGCCCAGGGTCAGACCCTTCAGCGTGTGAAGGTCGACCTTGGCCGAGTCTTTGAAAAGGGTCAGGCGTATGTTGCTCTGAGTCGAGCAACATCACAAGAAGGACTACAGGTTACTCGTTTCGAACCCCGCAAAGTCATGGTACATCCCAGAGTAGTGGAGTTCTACAACAACTTGGTCTCGATCACACAAGTCATCAAATCTAAAGCCAAGCCAGCAAGTGCCTTTAACCCTGAAGACTTCGATGATGACGAGTTTTGATCATCTATAAGGTTGAACTAGGTGTCCATGGATGGCGTATTTTTTTCTGGAGGGCATGTTGTATAGAATATTTATGGCATGATAAGAGACTATTGATATCCAATGCTATCTGGAAGATTTTTTGTCAACTGTTCTTCACAGCAAACATCCCCCACAAAGTACATGTACATGTGTGTTCATAGATGCTCATACAAGGCGCTTAGGTCCGCGGTCCTGGCCCCTTTGTAAGCATATGAATAAGGATTAACCCGTAAGTAATGAGCAATAATCAATTTGAGTATTCTCGGTCGCTCACCCGCATTAGGCTCATAGCCCTAACTTCACCCCACCCCTTATCGATAAACCGATAAGAATCGATAAGCAATCGCACGTGATTTACCGATTGAGCTGCCCGACAGCTTCTCATCCCATCTCGACCTGATCGTCCTAAGCCTGTCATACTTCTCCCCTCTACTCGATTGATGATTGCACCGGAGAATTGAAGCTCAATACTATCATGGCTTCCGAGTTTATTGGCTACAATGTGTCTCTGACCTTGAGAGATCCCCCGGGCGGAAAGCTGCTTGGCCAGGTTGCCAACGTGATCGGACAGCAGCTGCTACTTCAAAATGGTGAGGTCAAGACTATATGTCACTGCTAAATTAGATAACTAACATACATATAGTCACGCTCTGGAATGGCCAACGCCTGCCCCACTACACCATTGACGCCTCTGCCATCATCGACCTCAATCTGGAAGCGAATACTCCGGCCCCTTCGCAGCACCACCATGTGCCTCCCCCTCAAGTTCAACATCATGCAACAATTCCAATAACTCCTACCCAAGCACCCATTGCCCAGCAACAATTCAT
>ERZ1673737.2782-NODE-2782-length-14208-cov-4.444853_pt1 | contig 14208 bp, 16 predicted proteins | sample MGYA00580211_ERZ1673737 | MGnify/ENA primary metagenome ERZ1673737 (study PRJEB41218, sample SAMN15661789) | gut metagenome | host: Homo sapiens | place: Canada: London | collected 2015-08-20/2019-03-30 | study: EMG produced TPA metagenomics assembly of... | reverse complement strand
TCTTTTCTTTTTTTTTTTTTTTGTGCTTGTTTCTCGTTACTGCTGGTTTGGTAGTGGGATTTGGAGTGGAGTATGTGTATGTATATATCTTTGCTTAATGGAAGATGGATGATTATTTTTTGGAGGGTCTTTGGGAAATACAGTAGACCCGATGCACACCCTTCAACTAGTATACTTATCTATAACGTATCAGGCTTGCTTTCATGTTGGTGGTAACAACGAATGCCAGTGAAGCTATTGGATGCAGGGTGGAGTATAGGCTCCGGCCAAGGCGACGGCAGATGGATAGCTCTACACCGCCAGTTTTGAGTCTAGGATAAATGAGATAGATGGCAGGCAAACAGTATTTGAAACAATTTACATATAATGGGTAGACCATTTGCTTTCAGATTATATCAACTCCACAGGAAAGCTAGAAGGACGCAACCAATTCAATCCTATTCGGGTATGTGTATGTTTTTGAATTGAAGATATAGAGCTTAGCCGGGGGGGAGGGTGCTGGCATCGACAACGTCGGCGGCATCCTTCTCGATCTCCTCGTTGGGCTCAAACAGAGGAGAGCGGGGAAGGGCCATCAGACCGGTCCGGGTGGACTCGAGGATACCGAAGGGTCCGATCAGCTTGAGGAAAGAGTCGATACGGGAAGGCTTAGCAGAGCTGTGAAGAATAATGAGTCAATGGTGATCGGCATGTATGAGTCAGGGAGGAAGGTACTTACACCTCGACAATGCAGTTGTTGGTGCTGATGTCCAGAACCTTACCGCCGAACTGGTGAGTCAGGCGGGTGATGGCATCCAGGTGCTCGTGCTTGTGGCGCAGGGCCTGGCTCTGGGGAAGGTGGCGGGGGTGGTATTGCTGAACGGACTGGGCATCCTGGTGGTGCTTTTGGCTTTCGAGCGAGTCCGGCGAGGTGGTGATCTCGCGGTGGTGCTGGAGCAGCTCCTCGAAGAACTCAGGGCCAAGTATGGAGACCTTGGCAAGGAGCAGCTCACGCTGGACGAGAGCGGAGTCGGTGTAGTCCAGAACAGCCCAGACGGGGACGAGGTCGTCCAACTGGCGGCGAGCCTGCTCGACGACGCCGTCCTGGCCCTGAAGGACGATAGTCATGCGCGAGAGGTCCTCAACCTCGGTGTTGCAAACAACTAAACTGTCAATGTTGAAGCCACGGGCAGCCAGAATTCCGGACACACGGGACAGCACACCGGGCTCGTTCTGCACTAGACAGTTCAGGATGTGCCGCTTGGGAGGGTTGCTGGGAGGCACGGGAGTCTCATAGAGAATGGATGAGACAGCAGTGGGAGCATCCCATTGAGGGGAGGCATCGGAGACCGGCAGGGGCAGGGGAGAGCGACGGTGCAATGCCTTGTAGGCAAGAGCTGAAGTCGAGCTCGATGATGCACGAATCGAGGTGAATCGGGGGAGCGCAGCAGCGGTACGAGACCGAGCGGTAGCTGCCGCAGAGGACAGCAGCGACGCTGACCCTGCGGACAGCGCCAATGGGCTTCTGAAAGCCATGAGGGTGATCGGGTTCTGAGAGGTTGTGCGATGAATCACTCCAGATTCGCCCCGGGTATATTCTTTTTGGTCGGCCGACCTCGGCGACCGCCTGCTGACTCAAGCGGTCCTAGTCCGAAAGCGGTGTAGTGGATGCGGATCATGCCCACGTGATATATAGTCACGTGACCTTAATTTTCAAGATATGATCAAAGCAGTGTAAACGAGGTAGCTTTGAAGAGAGGAACATTTAGTATCAGTTGTTTGTCGCGCTGACCCCACGAATCCATCCCACTTAAAACTAAGCTTAGTCGGCAAATTTGCGTTGATTGTCTCGCCTTTCCACCCCGGCGTGTCTCCGCTCCTAAAACTCCTTCCCGCAATTGTTCTGGGCCTTCCGAAGGTTCCTCTGATCGACTTTCCTGCTCTCCTCACCTCACGTACTTCTCAAGATGGCAGAAGAAGAACCTCGGGCCAAGCGCTCGCGCTTCGACCAGACTGAGCCTGAGCCCCGACGCTCCCGATTCGATCGTCGCTCGCGATCTCCTTCGAACCGACAGTCGGAATCAACTAGAACCCGCAGCCCACTGAGTCGCCCACTGAGTGGTGAGCCTCGCAGCCCTGGCGCAGGTGCAGCGCAATCATCCGCATCGGATCCGGCCGCTGCTGCAGGTATGTGCCACTTGCTCCGCTGTCATAACCAGACCACACGGCTAACCATTCGGTCTTTATAGCGGCTGCGGCAGCCAAGATTAATGCGCAGCTGCAGGCTAAGAAAGGAATCCAGCATGTCGATGTCCCTCCTATCCGCTCGGTGATTACGTGTCCGCTCTTATACGATTCAAGTCACTGCTAACACCTAGTTATAGACCGAAGGCCCGGCTGATGAATCTGGATCGCCCAATACAGAAGGTGCAGCAAAGTTGAACGCTGAGATCTACGTCGCAGATGGCGATTACATCAAGGACATCGAGATCAATGATCTGCGGAATCGTTACACCCTGACCAAGGGATCCACTCAGAAGATGGTAAATACACCCGTTGTCACTTGCTGATATTCCAGCCATACCTCTCAAAGGAGATGGATATTATGAGTCCCTCATGATTGAACTTCTGTTCCCCTCCTTGTGTGATTGGATGAAGCTTACCCTTCACTTAAAAACATAGCATCACATCCACCCTCTGTTGCATCTGCTGACCTCCGCCGCGTGATTTATAGATTAAGGATGAAACCGGCGCTGGTACGCCTTCCTAAGATGTTGTATACTATACGAAAGAAGTTCTCGCTCACCATTTTTCAAGATGTTACCACGCGCGGCAATTACTACCCGGACAAGAACATGGCCACAGCCGCGGTGAGTGATGCTGTCAATTGTGGGCCAACAGCTGCTAATTCCTGTGACATAGAACCCCCCGCTTTATCTCCATGTCACCAGCACCAACAAGGATGGACTTGAGAAGGCAGTTGCTATTATTGACGACCTCATGCAGAAGGAACTGCCAAACCTAGTCGACGAACGCCGATTCCGTCGCCGGGAGCCCGAACAGGTTGAACGGGATGAGTATGGCCGTGTATGGGACTGTCAACTCATGATATATCCAGAGAAGACCTGCTAATTATGTACAGCGCAAATGGCCCGATGAGCGCATTCCAATCGACCTTGAGCCAGTGCCCGGCTTTAACCTGCGTGCCCAGGTCGTTGGTCAGGGCGGTGCCTACGTGAAGCACATTCAGCAACAGACCCGATGCCGAGTTCAGATCAAGGGCCGTGGCTCCGGGTTCATTGAGTCGAGCACTGGCCGTGAGAGTGACGAGGCCATGTTCTTACATGTGGCGTGGGTTTAACTTAGGTTTTTCGTTACTCGTGGGCATTAACTGACGGTTTATATAACAGGGGCCCTGATGCCAACGATGTGCAACAGGCGAAGGAGCTTTGCGAAGACCTCCTGGCCAATGTCAAGGAGCAGTACCAGCGCTTCAAAGATAACCCACCCCAGCACAACTACGGCGGATACGGCAATCGCGGCGGAGACCGGGGCGACCGCTACCACGGTGGTGGAGGTGGATATGGCGGTGGCTACAACAATCGTCAGTCCCAGCAGAACAGCTCTTCTGCCAGCCCGTCAGGACAGGCAACCCCTGCCTCCACCGGTGCTGCTGGAACACCTGGCGCCGACTACAGTGCCCAGTATGCCCAGTACTACGGCGCCGACCCTTACGCAGCCTACGGTGGATACCAGAATTACGTGGCGTACTACCAGTACTACATGGCCGCTCAACAGCAACAGCAGGCGCAGGAGGGTGCCGCTCCGCCTCCTCCCCCTGCTGGCGAAGCTCCACCACCACCTCCTGGATCGGGATCTCCCCCTCCCCCACCTCCTGGTGGTCCTCCTGGGGGCAATGGCTACAGCGCGGTATGTTCCCCAAAGAATGACTATCCTAGCTCTCCTTACTGACATATGAAACAGGTCCCCCCGCCTCCTGGACTGTAAGCCAGAAACTGAGGTAGCCCACGCTACTCTTATGCAAAATAGTTGCAGTTAAGTTCATTTGATGTTAATTGGCGAATAAAAAGCAACTTCTCGTCGTTCTAATGGGAGGAAGATACGAGCGATCTGATTTATGGAATCTCAACCATGCATTTTTTGCTAAAGAAGCCCTTCTAGCCTTTTGGTGCTCTCTAACACTGTTGTAATTTTTGATTGTTTAATGCTGGGTAGATCTGAACAGTATGTTAACAGTAGCAGACTCGCCAGTTGCCGTTGGACCCTCATGCTCTGGTTACTTCCACCTGGTTGCTGATCGTTCAACAAGGCTGGGATACAAGATTGTTTCTTCGTTGACCAGATGCCTTAGATGAGGTGTGCCTAGCAGACTTTTATTGCGTTCTTCTGAATGCCCATAGAAACATGTCCACCGACGCCGCGAAAAATGCAGTGACAACAAGACCGATGAAACGTATAACATGGAAACGGATGAGAAATTGAAATAATACCGGACAAGAGACCATCCTAGCCAATCTGATCATCCGAAATCGGCGTATAGGAGAGACATTTCCGTCTCAGATGCCATCTTTGACCGTCGTTTGGACAATCCGCCCCGACCCTCCTTACAGAAATCACAAGCAAAATCACAAGGCGAAGTCGAGCCAGCAGGTGCAGGCGTGGAAGGCGGCAACTGCGAGCCCAGTTCTTCCAGCTCGAAATCACCAAAGAACTCTTTAATAAGCTCATGTCGACACCGAGTGATACTCTCACAGTATCGAATCACCTTCCCAAAACTTTCAAGCTTCGCCTCTCTGTTTTCAAGGCCATTCCTACGGTGATGCTCAGTGTCACGGTATATGAATTTCTGCACACGGTCCCGCTCAGGGAGACCATAGTAAACAATAGACGCAGCAGCACAGCCGTCCCGACCTGCACGGCCTGATTCCTGGACAAAACTCTCGAAACTTGACGGTGGTGTCCAGTGGACGACGAAGCGGACGTTCGGGTTGTCGATCCCCATGCCGAAGGCATTCGTTGCCACAATGATAGAGAAGGTAGGTGGCTTTTTACCCTCTGCCGATGGCTGGACAGGATGTGGCGCTTTCCACCTTTCTTGTATGCGGGACCGGTTCTCTGCTTCGAGACCGGCGTGGTATGGAACTGCGGAGATCGTCTCATCCGAGGATAGTCGAGCTGCCAGATGTTCGGCCAAGGCGCGCGTTCCCACGTACACAATACCTGAAAGCGGTGGGAGCTGCGCTACTTCCTCGGCACCAAGCCGGGCTTCTCGCCGCGTGCGGATGGCTCTGAGCCATTTTAAGATGTTTGAAAGCTGGCTGTCTTCGGCGCCACTGTAGTCATCGGCGAAGTCTTCGAGGTACCGGACCTCGTAATGGATATTTGGTCGAGCGGATGGCGTGTTGAAGAGTTTGAGGCGGGTTACGTCTAATCCTAGGATGTCGATGATATCTGAGCGAACTCGGGGTGTGGCGGTTGCAGTCACGGCGGTTATAGGTACGGGTGGGTTGATGAGGTTCTTTCTGAGCCAGCTCAGCTCTTTGTATGCAGGGCGGAAGTCGTGCCCCCATTGACTGATGCAATGTGCTTCGTCAATTGCAATTCGGATTAGTTGTCCTTGTTTGTGGACGACTAGTAGTTGGCGGCGGAAATGCTCTGTTGCGCACAATTCTGGTGTGACGTATAAAAGCCGTGTCCCGGGGTGGCCGCAGAGCATGTCTTGTAGTACTCGTTTTTTTTCTGGCTGTGGGGTGTTTGAGTTTATTGTTTCCACAGATATGCCGAGAGCTTTCAAGGCGTTGACTTGATCAACCTGTCAAGAATTAGTTGATTGAAAACAACCTTGGAGCAGTTTAAACAGTTACTCACCATCAATGCCAGAAGCGGGCTCACAACAATTGTTACTGTAGTCGAAGTCAGTTCACCGTCTGATGTCTTTGATGCGCCAAATGATATAAAATGCAATACTCACAGCCCCAATCTTTTAACACTGCGGGAAGCTGGTAGCATAAACTTTTCCCGAAGGAAGTCGATGCTTGCAGAAAGACATCGTGGCCTTCAATAACGGCCACAATCACATCTCGTTGTAAAGGACTATAAGTAGTGAGGTCAGACGTGCCCTCTTGTATGACCCGGTACATTGTCAACCAACCGGAAATCATTCTTGCGAAAAGTGTTTTGAAGGCACCAGCGCATGTTTGCCGTTTGGCGGGTGAGCGCTGGATTGTGCCCCATTGCTCATTATAGCAAAGATACAAGGGTGGAAGGGTAGATTGGCAGCATCAGTGCTTGACGGTCGAGTCTTCAAGCGCGTGCTAGACAGACGCGGTGTCACGTGCTGACGTCTTACTTCCTATTTGGGATTGATTGAATAGTGCAGCGTCTAACACTCTTCTCAGCTGAGTGTAGTATAATCGATTATATACATTCATGTCCGGAGATTATTGGTATAAATTATACATTTGTGCAAAAGAATCGCTAGAAATCGGGGACCTATATGAAAAAAGTAATGTACAAGCGCTGATTCACATTTCAGCTGATTTTGAATCTCAGTCATTCCGGCGCGGATTCCTTGACATTTGTTTATCAAGTTCTTCCTTTATGGCAAGGACGTCAATCGCTCTGCGATGCTGAGGATGCCAGAGCCGCTCGAGTTGCAACCAAACATCCAGGACCTCTTTGGGGCCACAGCATGTTCCAAATGCTCGTAGGATAATGGTGATCATGCGGCGCCCGATGAAAACACCATTTTCAACGCGACGATCGATGTGCTGTCTAGGATCAGACTCAGAATGGGAGCGAGGCCTGAACACTTCGTCGAGTTCATCTTGAGACATAAAGTCATCTTGTTCATCTGGGATAGACTCCGATTGGCCTGACTCGAGAGCCTCGGGATCAGGGTCTTGTGTGGTAAAGGGCTCGGCCTTTTTCTCGCCTTCCTGTGGCTGCTCCGCAACGCTGGGCTCTCCGTCTGCTGATGGCAAAGACATATATAGTCCATCGGGAGAATCGCTCACTGGCAGCTCTTCTTCCATGTCGATTTCCACAGTCTGAGCAAGTGGGTTCTCCCATGCATTCTTGCGACTATTCAGGTATAGTCCACGAAGTCTTGCATTCGAGTCGTGTAAAGCCCGAATGTATGCGTGCCAGGTCAACCGGAGATTTTCCGGGGTCCATTGCTTTTTCTTTCGACCATGGATGGCAAATCCTTCAAAGAGGAAGAGATAGATGATGCCGCGTGGGGGGACCTTGAAGGTCTTTTCCATGTCACCTACAACAGCCATGAAACAGTCCAGCTGACCAGATGTGTAGGCGTAGTGTCGTAGGAAGGTGTAGAAAGTCCGCGTGTCGGGTGACAGAGAGAGAGAGTCCTGGAGAGCACGGTGATATTCGGGATACTGCCTTTTGAGGGCCAAGGACTTCTTTAACACACGGCCTAACTTTTTTGTTTTTTGTCGATATTCTGGCATGTTGTAGGTCAAGTCCGCAGCGCCAGATCGAACCAATGCTCCGTCTTCGGAATTGCGATTGGCGTTGCGTTCACTTTGCTGCTTTTCTAGCATGCGTGCGTACAGCTGCTCTGCTGTTTGCCGCTCGCCTGCCTGCAGGAAAGAAGCGATCAGGCAGTTCATGACAACCGTGTCGACGATCTCCCCAGATTGCACGAAGTCATCAAATGTCCTTCGAATGCCTTCTGCATCCCGGATCATGCCATAATAGTAAATTTTGGAGACCTTTCCGCAGCGCGAGAAGCCCATGCCCCGCTTGACCATCTCCTGCTCTAGCCGATTCGCAACTGAAAATTGACCAGCTTTGATGGCGATGTCGAATAGGATGTTGAAGACCACTTCGTCAGCTTGCACACCAGCAACATGCTCCATCTGCTGCCACAGGCCAATAGCTCGGATAAGGTCTTTCTTCAAAACCGTGCCATTCGCTCGGCCAGCTAGGTGGATGGCAGAAGACCAGAGTGAGAGGGATACAGGAAGCCCGGCGAGTACCATGTCCTCCACCAAGGCCAAGTAGCGACGAGCATCTACCCATCGCCGGTCTCGCGGATTCGCAAACCGACGCAACAGGGCACCACGGGTCCGCTTTGAGAGTAATGTGATACCTGGAGCAGGAAGCTCTCTGTATAATCGAAAAAGGTATTGAGTGGAAGCGTTTCTTTCCTGCCACAATGTGGTGACAAGCTCAGCAACTGCCCGGCTCTCGGTTTCATCACGCGACACATCTTTCGTCATTTTGTTAAATTGCTGATAGGACGCCACAGCATTTGCTGCTCGTTCCCAGTCATGATCGGCCAATAATTTCCGATACAATGCCAAGGTAGACAAGTATCTCTCTTTGTCGGGACTCAGATATGGTGGAGGTGTTTCAAGAAACTGGCCGTCGGTTTCCGTCAATTCTAGGCCAGGATCGAATGATTCGTTATTCGACTGTGTTATATGGTTGTGATCTCGTTTCGAGTCTTGTCTGTGGTGCTGTCTTTGTGGTTTCCTATCCGCAGTCTCGGTCACCCACAAGGGTATATAATCGTTGTCTTCCTCCGCTTCCTCCGGCAATCTCGTATTGGCTTCTCCTCCTCCTCCTCCTTCTTCCACAATATCGTCATTCGTACGCGCCAGTCCGTTGCTGATCAATCTTTTGGGTTGCGACAATTGCAACCTGGAGCTTGAATACTCCGGTTGGATTTGGGATAGCTGTCCATGACTAGTCGCCCCTTTGCCTCGAATACTTTGTAGATTGCGGTATGGGGGACTCCAGGATATTGTCGCAAACCCTCGGCGGCGCGGTGAATGTTCATGGCAGAAGCTTGCCAGAACCAGCGAGCCGACAAAAATATCTGCTATTGACGCGACGGACGGACGTGGACGGCGAGAACAGATTCTTCGAACGGAGTTGCGAGAGGAGGGAGTAGGAGACATTGGGGTTCGGAAGAAAGGAAGCTCATCCAAGGCCTGCCGGTGGTGATTTCGCAGGCCCGGTGAGCTGGGGGATCTATTGAGGTGAGGCATGAGATGGCAGACATCATGGCATTGAATAGGCCTCGCGCATCCAAAAGAGTGCCGTTAGCCACTCGCACGGCAAGGAGTCGACCAATGCTGAGCACTTGAAGCAAACAGCCAAAGGAAAAGAGGGACAAGCTGGACGGAAGAGGTGTTTTTCTGAAGATGAACGGGCTTGCAACTTTCTGGCCTGGCGGAGCCGCCATCGACCAATCGGAGCCCGCGTTTGCCAATCCCATCTTTTTCGCTCCCGCAACCTCCTTCGCTCTCATTGACTTACTTCACTTCCTGCAATATCTCTTTGGTCTGGATCATTGCGGTCGTGTTAGATTGCAATGGGCAAAATCAACCTCACAGCCCTGCGGGTGCGACAAACCGCGCTCAACCAATTCGCCAGTGGCAAGACCAGCAAGCTGCCACAATGGGTCGACGTCGTTGGCGATATCCCTCCTGCTGAGACCCTCATCCGTACCCGTCCTCCTCAGCACCAGCTTGTTCAACAGCGCCTGAAGACTATTACTGGATCCACGAAGCCGCAGGTCGTCTTCGAAGTTCAAGAGAAGCGCAGGAAACCCAAGAAGCCCAGCCGTACCTTCATGCCCGTCGAGCTCAAATACGAAGAGGATCAATTGCGAACCGAATTTTTCCGTGACCACCCTTGGGAACTTGCTCGACCCCGTGTGCTGCTCGAAAGCACCGGTAAGGACTTCGAACACTACGATTGGAGCCGCATTGAACAGCCCGGCAAGCGGCTAGATGGTGAAAGGTCAGTTTGTTTTGTGGTTGTTCCTTCAAATCTTCAACAATATAGCCCTCTGTAGGTTGGGAATTACCGATTCTAACGTGTCTGTCATGTTGCAGTGTTGTCCAGCGACAGCTATGGCTATTGAACAACGTCCCGGATATCAGCAAAAGTACCGCCTACGACATCGCTCGTCGAGAATTCTACCGACTTCGACTGAGGGAAGATATCCAGCGGCGCGTTGCCGCCGAGGAGGCAGCTGCTTACGGCGCAGAATTCGGACCATCATACATGGACATTGGTATGAAGCAGGAGAGCGAACAATACGACAAATGGGTTGCCTGGGCTCGTAACCAGGCTCAGATTATGGGCCAGCGGACAGCAGCTCTCAGTGGTGCCCCAGAGCTGGCGACTGAGTCCACTGACACCGATGTAGTTGAGGCCGATGAGAGCGACGAAGTGGCCACTCAGTAAGGGTCTGATACGGAGGGGATGGGACTCGGGTCATGCTACCTGTCTTTTTGTGGGAGCAGCTGGCCGAGTCCTTCATATTGATTGTCCATGTACATTATTTGATCTTCTTTACGCGATAGCACAAGCATTTACTTTACCTTCAATTGCTTCAACTCTTCAAGCACAGGTTGTCTGAACAGTCTAGTATTGTTAGGCAAATATATAGTCCAGAATATCGTCTATAATCCCATTTAACCCTACTTAGAAACAGTCGAGCATAGTCAGTGGGCTCGGCCAGCTCTGATGTGTTTCATCCAATCAGAGGATTTCCAGCCTCACCAACTTCAATGTTTCATTCCCTTGACTCGACATTCAGACATTCAAACATTCAAACATCCAAACTCCAAACTCGTGGGCTTTTGTGATCTTCGGATAGATCCATCGATCCCTCCTGCGGCATTCCTCGACCTAGTTTCCCCCCGTTTCTTTATCGCCTTCGCGGGGATCCGAGCTCCGTTGCACAGCTTCCCTCTCGAACTAGTCTCGCAGCTTGCCAGCTCCAATTCACTCGGCTCGACTTTCCTCTCATCCCTTTATTCTTCCTATCGCCTCGAGGCTCGCTTTTAGATTCGCGTTGCCGAGATAGCCGTCCGCTCGATACGACTGTCGACGATGCTTTGCCCAAGTACCCGGAACACCCTCGCATTTTAAAGGTCGGCCTGCTGGGAAATAAGTCTCGATTAGTGGCGCATCGACGACTTCACGAAACAGCCGCATTGTGCGTGCCTGATCGACAACTTTTGGCTTCTACTAGCCATGACATCCGCGATGACTCGTCCCGAGGACACAGTGCGCGGGCTGCGCTTGTACCGCGGTGACGCGGAAGATGATGAGACGGAATCTGGACCGTCAGATTCAGGAAGCTCGCTGCCACTATCACAAAATGAGGGATCTCCATACCCAGACGACGAAGGCAGTCGCCCAGACACCTCTTTAGGGGACTACTCGGAGAATAGCAGACAACCGGCTGGTCCGAAAATGCTTACCCACGAAGAGACGATTGAGCTGGCGCGGCGCGCTGTGGAAAGCGGGATTCAAGATACCAAGCGTTCCCTGGCCGGTAGCGAGGCCGTCACGGATGTGGTCAAGCCGAAGCTGACTATTGACCTGGGCCATTCACATATCGTTCGCATGCCTGAGCCTGTGGTGGATATAATCAAAGATGAGGTCGAAAGGTATGTCGAAGCCCTAACTTGGGACGCTCAAGTCTTTGAGCGTTGCCGTGCCTAGTACCAGGATACGGCGCGCCGGTTGGGATTCCACTAACTTTTGAAGGCTCTCCCTCTCCAATAACTATCTCTTCCATATACCTTACCGCTTCGCAGAGTGCTTGCATCTTCGTTATCTCAATATCAGAGCGAACAACTTCCGTGAATTCCCCAAAGGAGTATGTGCTCTGTCTATGATTTCTTTGTGCTTCAGATTCTAACCCTACTAGATCTACAAACTGCCATTGCTGGAGATACTCGACTTGAGTCGAAACAAGATTAAGGAAATTCCAGATGAAATCAGCAAACTAAAATCCTTGCGAGTGCTCTCGGTTATGCAAAATCGCCTCGAAGACCTGCCAGTTGGGCTCTCCGAGATGCCCAAGCTTCAAGTTATCAAGTGTGCCGGAAATCCTCTGCGGGCTCCGCTGCGCGCCATATTGGAAGAAACCGAGGCTGAGATGGCAGAATCTGGGATGACTGACAATGAGAAAGAAGTCGCATCTACAGCAGAGCTCAAAAGAGGGTTGAAAGCTCGACTTACGGCTACTACACCGGAGCCAGAAGTCATTGCTGACTCAGGGTATGTCTACACAATGATCTGGAATATGACGAAGTAAGCTAAGACTTTGCAGAGATGGCATTATGGATGCATTCAGGCCAGCTCCTTCAAAACGGAGACCGAGTGCCCGATTCCCTGTTATCCCCAGCACCGGTGATAGTTCGGCCGCCTCTTCTCGATCTCCATCCATCTCAAGACCACCTCCCATCCCTGCAAAATCACACTATCGCATGGCTTCTGGGCAACAAGGTGCTACTTACCACATGCCCGGTCTTCAAAGACCCGGCGTGGCTCCTCATGCCGTGAATGAACGCAACCGAAGCAACAGTGAAGGTATCATTCAAGGATCCTCCGCTGCTCGAAGCAAAAGGATGGGTGTCATTACTCGCAAGAATACCGATTTAGGTACACTGGATGAAACACGTCCCTACAGAAACAGCCATCTACGCGGTCTCAGTCATGGTTCTGTACTTCGACCTCGTCCGGCTCCGCCGACTCCTGTCAGTGGCAGCAGTTCGTCAAGTCCCAGTAGCCCACGGGAGCGTCGACGTGTCCGAGAAGGCTGGGTCAATCGGATGTCTAGCCTGCCCGAGCACAAGGGAGAGCGAGGATCGGATGAGCCAGTCATTAGGGGAGCGAAAGGCATTCTGTTTGCTCTCTTCCAGGTTCATTCCCATATCTCCACATTGATCAATGTGATCAAGCGTGATGACACCAGACGCCACAGCCTTGAACTTGTATTTCACAATGCCTCCTCGCACGTTGAACGCCTCAACAGTGCTCTCGAGAGTGCTGAAGTTGCGTTGCTCGAAGACCCTGGTTCGATTGCATCTGTCACGGAGACCGTCAAACGTGAATGCGAGACTTGCATCGTTGCTTACACGCACGTCGGCACACAGCTACGCAACAGCTCTGCCAAGATTGTCGCCAACGGCGATCCCCGTTACGTGAGATCGCTGATGCTTATGATGTTTGGCAGCCTTGTTGAACTGCGAAATGCTTGTACCATTCTGGAAGCTCCGATCCAAATGATCAACAAGCGTGCCTCTGCTACAAAGCGCCTGGCTCCTGCCAATGCTCTCACCTCCATACCCAGTCGGTCTCAGCCCTCGCTTGTTACTCCAACAAGAGATCATGCTCCCCCGACACGACGATTGCGAAGCGACACAACGATTCGTCATCCTCAATTCCCCATGGCCATGACATCTAGCCACAATGGCACCAATTCTCCCAGTTTCTCGACGCCTACTTTCACCAGTTTCTCGCGCAGCCGCTCTAGCAGTCGCTCAAACTTGATCAACTCGTCTATACCACACTCCTTAGCAACCCCTCGCTCGGGCGAAACCTTCCCTCCTATTCCTGCTTCCGGTACTCCTCGTATCAGTACATTGACTGGGCTGGACGAGAACGAGGAGGAGCGAATTTTCGAGAAGATCTTCCACCAGCTTACCTCTGCATATACAGCTGCATTTGGGGCTCTCCCTTTGGCCCGCCGGCAATTCAACCGCTGCTTGGAAATGGCCCAACAATCACGGTCCCCTGAGGGGATTCAAATGGTCTGGACCAACCTCATCCGTCGATGCCGATCTTGCCAGGAAGTCTCGGAGGCTCTAGGACAGCGTCTGTCAACCATGAAAGTCAAAGAACCAGGCGGTGGGCTCCGCAACCAACGCGAGTTCTGGCAGCTCTGCAAAACATTTATGCAAGCCTTCGTCGACCTAGTGACCGATCTGCGCGAGGTCAAAAACATGCAGCTCCTCCCACAAGACATCGTCATCATCCTACGCCCAGTTCAGAAGGCAAGCCGCGAAGCAGGTCGCCTGATTGAGGTATCTCCTTGGGCCTATTTTGCGGACATGGCCACAAAGGACACCCCCGGTGGTGCTTTGTACGGACCTCCCCTGCAGGCCCCGCACTCGCAACATCAAACCTCCGTTTCTACATCTGCCATTACATCCCACCCCTCTTATCATCTCAATACGACCGTCCCACAGTCCGTCACTGTTCCTGCCACTCCGCTGAGCGCGGCTCTTGGTCCTGCTGCGCAGGCCACCGTCCCATCCACACCAGCAAGTGCATACAGCGACAAGTTCTTCGAGGGCGATGTCTTCCAACGTGCCGACTCACTTCTCTCAATGCCAAACCAAGCGCCTTTCTTCCGCCTCTAAGTGGCTT
>ERZ1673737.2781-NODE-2781-length-14210-cov-14.087390_pt1 | contig 14210 bp, 10 predicted proteins | sample MGYA00580211_ERZ1673737 | MGnify/ENA primary metagenome ERZ1673737 (study PRJEB41218, sample SAMN15661789) | gut metagenome | host: Homo sapiens | place: Canada: London | collected 2015-08-20/2019-03-30 | study: EMG produced TPA metagenomics assembly of... | reverse complement strand
ACTCGGCATTTCAATTCTTTACACCTGCCAGGAAACCACCGACAACTTTTTATTTAAGATTAGCAAAGTCAATATACAGATCTTCATAAATCCCGGCTTTGACTGTATCGGCAAAAGTATATTGTTCGGAATCGCTGGTGTCAAAATTGTAAACCAGAATCAGATTTTTGCCTGGATCCACAATCCAGTATTCTCGAACGCCTGCAGTGCGATATTTGAAAAGTTTGGTGAAATAGTCCATTTTCCGACTGCCAGGTGAAACAATTTCAATGATCCAGTCTGGAGCACCGGTGCAGCCTTTTTCTGAGAGTTTTTCTGTGTCACAGATAACGCTGATATCAGGCTCTACATAATTTCGGTTATCTTCATTCAGAAATACTGCAAATGGAGCAATATCAACCTCACAGATTCCTTTTTTTGAATCGATATAATCGGCAATGGTACGACTGATTGAAAAAAGAAGTTTCTGATGAGTTCTGGTTGGCGGTGCCATGTAATAAATCTGACCATCTATCAGCTCAGCTCGGGTCCCTTCAGGCAAATGATAAATATCTTCGGTAGTGTAATCTTCATGCTGTGGTAATGGCATCCTAACACATCCTTTCTTGAATTTGCTGAGTTTGCTTTCTTCTGCTATGGTTATACCTAAGCTTGTTTGCAGATGAGAAGATTGCTAAATCCAGATTTACTAAATCACGATTTAGCAAAAGAAATGATAAGAGTATTATAAAAGAAAAAGGAGAGAAAATCAAGGCAGAAAACAACCCCCCGGGAGGCTTGTATGAAGTATACAAAATCAATATAATGATGTCAGTGTCAAAAGTTTAACCAAATCAAGTAAGTCCCCTGCTTCAATTGCGAAAAGCAATAAGCAGTGGGTGGGGACTTGCTTGTATCAGGAGGAGGGCAAGCTCCTTCTGATAAACTGCGGAGCAGTTATTTGGTTATGAGCAAGTAGCAAAGCGGATTGCGAATATCCGCTTGACATTGTGATTGTGCCTGCATAAATCAGCACTTCGTATACAGTTATGGCTTATTATAGAATGTACAGGCATCATTTATTCGATACATACAAGGGGGTATTCCTTATGGAGAACAAAAAACTTCTGGAGGAGATCAGAAGTTACTGGAACAACCGTGCGGATGGTTATTCAAGAGTAAATCAGGAAGAGCTGCACAGTGAGCAGAAGGAAAAATGGAAAGAGGTGCTGCTGGAGCAACTGCCGAAAAAGGAAAAAGATCAGGTGAAGATTCTGGATATCGGAACGGGACCTGGATTTTTTGCGATCCTTTTAGCGGAAGAGGGATATCAGGTAACGGCGGTAGATTATACGGAGCAGATGCTGCAGGAAGCGAAATCCAATGCGGCGGATCTGGCGGATCAGATTAGTTTTAAGAGAATGGATGCTCAGAATCTGGAATTTCCAAAGGAGACGTTTGATTATATCGTGACGAGAAATGTAACCTGGAATCTGGAACATCCGAAGCGTGCATACAGGGAGTGGCAGCGGGTGCTGAAACCAGGAGGGAAGATCCTGAATTTTGATGCGAACTGGTATGCATATCTTTATGATGATAAATTAAAACTCGGATATGAGCAGGACAGACAGCGGGCAAAAGAGGAACAGGTAGAAGATTATTATGAAGGAACGGACATCGCATGGATGGAGAACATTGCAAAGCAAGTTCCGTTAAGCCCGCTGAAGCGTCCGAAATGGGATTTGGATGTTCTGAAGAAAATCGGACTTGACTGCTGGGCAGATGAGACAATCGGAGAGCGAGTGCTCAGCGATGCAGAGAAGATCAATTACCAGTCTACACCGGTGTTTATGGTCTGTGCGGTAAAATAATCACCGCACACCCCATACAAGGAACATAGGAGCATCTTTCAGGTCGTGTTCTTTTAAGATATTCTGACCGACGGAAAGGTCGTATCCGGATCTGGAAAAGCCGATGTTTTCCAGAAATTCCTGATCCCAGTAAGGACGCTGTTTCCGGCTCATCGGCATGGAAAGGGTGATGGATGCATTTTCCTGCTCCAGTTCCGGTGTGACACCACAGTGACCATACACTTCAGTATCGGATATATGAGAAGCGGAAGTATTTTGATTTCGGACGTTAGATGCATAGTCAGCATCAAAATTCAGCAGGATGCCGCCCTTTTTCAGCACACGCATCCATTCTCTGTATGCAGATTCCGGATCCGGCAGCGTCCAGGTCAGGTTGCGTGAGATGACAACGTCAAAAGACTGATCCAAAAACGCAAGCTTCTGGGCATCCATTTGCTGAAACGTGGGATGGACCTGATAGAGTGCAGCGTTATCACGGGCTTCCTTCAGCATGGCATCGGTGAGGTCGATCCCGGTCACCTGATGTCCGATCTGAGAAAGCAGGATGGCAAAATATCCGGTTCCGGTGCCGACATCCAGGATCTGCAGCACTTTGCCCTCCGGCAGAAAATGAACGATTTCTTCTCTCCAGCGTTCGGAAATGCTGCTGTTTAATTCATTTTTTCGCACGATATTGAAGTTGTGTGCCCGTTTTGTCCAGTAACTCTGGACACGTGATTCTATATTATTCATGTTTGAGATATTCATATTCAAGGTTCCTTTCATTATTTTATCAGGTAGTATCCTATCATAAAAATAAAAAAGAAAGAAGCCTGCGGGGGGGATACAATAACAGTGCGGTTTGTATTTCGTTATAAAAGTTTGAGTGTTCCAGGTGCGAGTGTGACAACTCGAGCGGTGACAATTGTATACAGGATGGTAATGTAATGAGAAAATATATCATACAACGATTTTTGCAGTTGATCCCTATTCTCATAGGGATTACTTTTTTGTCTTTTGCCATGATGCGGGTGGCGGGAAGCGATGCTGTCACGGAGATGTATGAAAACCGCGGCACGGCGGTGTCGCAGGAGATCATTGATGCAAAGAAAGCAGAACTTGGCTTGAATCAGCCGTTTCTGATTCAGTATGTAAGCTGGCTGAATGGATTTTTGCATGGTGATATGGGGACAAGCTATGTGTCCGGGAAAAAGGTGTTTGATGAATTTATTTCAAAACTTCCGGCAACGCTGCTGCTTACGGTCATGTCGATTTTGGCAACGGTTGTGATTTCCATCCCGCTTGGTGTTCTGGCGGCAGTCTGTCAGGATAAGTGGGTGGATCTGCTTTTGCGGTTTTTCAGCTTTATCGGTAATGCGATGCCGAATTTTTTTGTGGCGATGCTTCTGATGCAGTTGCTGTCGATCAAACTGAATCTTCTGCCGGTCATCGCAAGCGGTGTAAATATCAGAAGTGCACTGATGCCGATGCTGACGCTGGCAATTTCCATGTCTGCAAAGTATATGCGGCAGGTTCGTGCAGCCGTTCTGGAGGAGCTGAACAAAGATTATGTTCAGGGAGCCAGGGCGAGAGGTATCAGGGAGAGCGTAATCTTATGGAAAAACGTCATAAAATCAGCCATGCTTACGATCATTACATTGCTTGCATTATCCATTGGAAGTTTGCTTGGCGGTACAGCGATCATTGAGAGTATTTTTATGTGGGATGGGGTCGGAAAGCTGGCAGTGGATGCGATCACGACACGCGATTATCCGGTGATCCAGGCATATGTCGTATGGATGGCACTGATCTATGTCATAGTCAATCTGATCACGGATCTCTTATACCACTGCCTGGATCCGAGAATCCGTCTGGAGGTGAAGAAAAATGGATAAATCAGCACGAAGAAAACCGAAGAAGCAGAAAAATTATCTGAAAAAGCGATTTTTTATTTTTGCCACGCTGGCACTGATTCTTGTTGTCGGTTCTTATTTCAGCGAACGCTTATGCCCATATGATCCTTATGAGCAGAATCTTAGTATCGCAAAAGCAAGTCCGTCACTGGCACATCCGTTCGGAACAGATCGTTATGGGAGGGATATGTTATCCAGAGTCATCGTCGGAAGCAAGACCAGTATCTATTCGACTTTGCTTCTGGTTGTCGGGATCACGGTGATCGGAACGATCGTCGGGATCATCTGTGGATGGAACGGAAAGAAACTGGATACGATTCTGATGCGGATATCCGACATTTTCCTTGCATTTCCCGGTCTGGTTTTTGCCCTGGCAGTTGCAGCCGTGATGGGAGGCGGCGTACAGAATGCGGTTATAGCCCTTGGGGCGATCAGCTGGCCGAAATATGCAAGGATTGCCAGAAGTCAGACATTGGCACAGAAAGAAAGCCTCTATATGCGGGCGGCGATCTTATCTGGATGCAGTACAGGAAAACTGATTTTGAAACATATTCTGCCGAATATCACAGGACCGATCCTTGTGACTGCCATGCTGGATATCGGAACGATGATGATGGAGCTTGCAGGTCTGTCGTTTCTGGGACTTGGTGCAAAACCGCCGGTTGCGGAGTGGGGAAGCATGATGAGTGATACCAGAAATCTGCTGACGACACATCCTTGGGTAACCTTTGCACCGGGAATTGCCATTTTTCTTTCGGTCATGGTTTTCAACCTGCTTGGCGATACGGTAAGGGATCTGTTGGATCCAAGAAATGAGAGGTAGATATGTCAGGAATCATTTGCTATGAAAACGTCGATATCTGTTACAATGGCAGTCCGGTAATCAAAAAGGTCAGCTTTTCGGCAGAAAAAGGTGAAATCTTAGGGATCGCAGGAGAGAGCGGAAGCGGCAAATCCACATTGATTAAGGCAGCAATCGGATTGCTTGGAAAGAATGGAAGCGTCACAGGCGGAAAGATCTGGTACGAAGAAAAAAATCTTCTGGATTTAAATGAAAAAGAACTACGTAAAATCTGCGGGAGCGAAATTGGCATGATCTTCCAGAATGCAGGAAGTGCTTTCTGCCCGATCCGAACCGTTGGGGATCAGCTGCTGGAAGAAATGAAAGAGCACCGAAAAATAAAAAAAGCCGAATTTGAGGATGAAGCAGCGGAAATGCTTGCAAAATTCGGATTTCAGGATCCAAAAAGAATCCTGAAAAGTTATCCGTTTGAGCTGTCGGGTGGCATGCAGCAGCGTGTCGGCGTTGCGGCAGCGATGCTCTTAAAACCGAAGATCCTGCTTGCGGATGAGCCGACTTCGGCACTGGATGTTTCGATTCAGAAACAGGTCGTAGAGCAGATGAAAATGATCCGAGAACAGTATGGGACAACGATCCTTATCGTTACGCACAACATCGGAGTGATCCGTGCGATGGCGGACTCCATGCTGGTTCTGAAAGATGGAAAAATGGAAGAATACGGAAAGACGCAGGAGGTACTGAGTCATCCGCAGTCGGATTATACAAAGCGATTACTTGCAGCGATTCCTGTTCTTCGGAGGTGAAAAAATGGAGCCATTATTACAGATTTCGCATCTGACTAAAATTTTTTCGGATGGAAAAGAGGATGAATATAAGGCAGTGGATGATGTCAGTTTTGAACTGTTTCCGGGAGAAAAGCTGGCGATCATCGGGGAGAGCGGAAGCGGAAAGACAACGGTTGTAAATATGATCACCAGGCTTCTTGAGAGTACCGATGGAAAGATTCTGCTCGATGGAGAAGAGATCACCCACTATAAAAGAAACAAAATGAAAAACATTTACCGGAAAATGCAGATGGTTTTTCAGACGCCGACCGAAAGCTTTGATCCGAGATGCCGCCTCGGAGATGCTGTGGCAGAGAGCCTGAGAAATGCCGGTATGCCAAAGAAAGAAGCTATGGAAATTGTGAAAGAGCTTTTTAAGCAGTGCGGACTGCCGGAAAATTTTATGAAACGTTATCCACATGAAGTCAGCGGCGGACAGTGCCAGAGGGCAGCGATTGCAAGAGCGATTGCAATCAAGCCCAGACTGCTGATTTTAGATGAAGCGACGTCCGCACTTGATGTCACCGTCCAGGCAGAGATTCTGCAGCTTTTAGATGCTCTGCAGGAAGAACGTCAGATGTCGTATCTGTTTATCTGCCACGATATTGCACTGGTGCAGAATTTCTGTGACCGTGTACTGGTCATGTATCAGGGAAAGATCGTAGAACAGGGAAAAACAGAGGAAGTGCTGCATTTTCCGAAACACGAATACACACGTATGCTGCTGGACAGTGTATTATGATGAGAAAATGGGAGAGGTACTTTGCAACAGAGTAATTTGCAGATATAACAGGATGCGAAAGGAAAATAGAATTATTTGTATGGCATCAGAACAGAAAGAAAATCAGAGAAAAGAGGAAAAACGCATGAAAAAGAACATGAAAAAGAACATGAAAAAAATAATGGCATTGCTTCTTACCGTGACACTCAGCCTGGGACTGTACGGCTGCGGAAGCAAGAATGACAAAACGGAAAGCGGGACAAGTACGGCAGCTGAGTCGGATACATCTGCGGCAGCCACAGACGGTTCTGAGAAAAAAACGCTGGTGATCGGGGATACGACTTTCAATCCTTCCAATGAAGAACTGGATGTCAATCCGCACAATTCTTACTCCGGATGGGCATGTATCCGCTATGGAATCGGAGAAACGCTGGTAAAATATTCAGACGATATGGAACTGCAGCCTTGGCTGGCAAAAGAATGGGAAAATACCGATCCGCTCACCTGGAAGATCACACTGCAGGATAATGTTACGTTTTCAAGTGGCAGAGCGATGGATGCCGAGGCAGTGAAACAATGTCTGGAGCATCTGCTGGCAAACCATGACCGTGCGGCAGCCGATACGAAAATTGATTCGATGGAAGCAGACGGTCAGGTGCTTACGATCCACACATCCGAGCCAAAGCCGGCACTTTTGAATTACCTTGGAGATCCATATGGCTGTATCATCGATGTAGATGCAGGATTTGACGATGGAATCGTAGCCGGAACAGGTCCATATATTGCAACGGACTGCCAGTCCGGTGATCATCTGACCCTGGTGAAAAATGAAAACTACTGGAATGGAACGCCACATATTGATGAACTGACGATCAAGACCATCACCGATGGAAATACCCTTGCCAATGCACTGCTCTCAGGAGAGGTACAGGCAGCTTATGGTATGGCATATGAAAGCTATCCGATGTTCGAAAACGATAACTTTACCTTTTCACAGATTTCCACATCCAGATGTTTCTTCCTGAAAATGAATTTCAACGAAGGTTCCGTCTGTACCGATCCGGCCGTGCGAAAAGCGATCGCTATGGGTATCGACAAAGAAGGATTTGTGGAAAATCTGCTGGAAGGAAACGGCTATCCGGCAAATGGAACCTTCCCTGCTGGTTCTGCTTTTGGCGGAGACAAAGTAACGACAGAGACGTATGATGCAGAAGGTGCAAAGAAAGTTCTCGAAGAAGCCGGATGGACGGACAAAGACGGAGACGGTATCCGTGAAAAAGACGGACAGAAGCTTCAGATCAAATGGCTTACCTATCCAAGCAGACAGGAGCTTCCGCTTCTGGCAGAATCCGCACAGGCTACGTTAAAAGATATCGGAATCGATGTGGATATCAACTGTACGGCTGACAACAACAGTGTTGTGCAGGATCCGGCAGCGTGGGATGTCTATGCCATGGCAAATGTACAGGCTCCGACCGGAGATCCGGAATACTGGTTTACCGTGTTTGCAACTTCCGATGCAACGAAAAATCAGGGAGCTTATAAAAATGAGAAACTGGATCAGTTGGAAGAGCAGCTCAGCCAGGAATTTGACACCGACAAACGTGCCAAGCTTGCAGTAGAGATGCAGCAGACGGTTCTGGATGACAATGCCTTTGTATACTGCTCTTTCCTGAAGATGAGCCAGATCTCACGGGCAAATGTAACTGGATATACGGCACATGCCTGTGATTACTATCAGGTGACAGCGGATTTGGATATTAATTGAATATTTTTCATATCCTGAATTAAAAAAATGAGTAAGTAATATTCTACGGGAACCGTTTGCAATGAAAAAATTATGCAAACGGTTCTTTTTTATAGGCAGAGTAAACAGAGATTGAAAGATATGAATAAAAAAGGAAATTCGATTGACAGAAAGAATGTCGAATGTTACTATAAAAAGCGGGGGGGAGACAAATAAAATTATGCATATTGCACAAACAAGGAGGAAAATTTTGAAAAAGAAAGAAAAACAATGGTTGTCAATTGCTTTGAGTGCGGCCATGGTAGTGACCGGTATTCCAGCAGCAGGGATTGGAACGACCGTTCAGGCGGCATCAGGAGAAGCACAAGTCTCTGTGAAAAACGGAGAAGTTACGATCGGAAATGAATATCTGGAGCGTAAATTTTCTACTTCAGACAACAAGCTGGCAACGACAGAACTGGACAATAAGAGGGCAGATCTGACGTTTACACCGGCACAGGGTTCCGAAGAATTCATTATCAAACTTCGCCAGGATGGTACAACAAAACTGGATGGAGAGCTGGATCGCACAAACTGGACAGTTACAGCAAGCGATCAGTACAATAATGAAGTAGGTGCAAAAGACGGTCCGGGAGCCAATGTTATTGATGGTGATGCATCTACAATCTGGCACAGCAAGTATTCACCGGATCAGCCATATCCACATTCCCTGACTTTTGATATGAAGAGCGAACAGGAAATTGCCGCATTTTCTTATCAGCCACGTCAGGACAGTTCCACAAACGGCGATATCAAAGGATATAAACTGTATGTGGGAAACAGTGAAACAGATCTGGAAAGTGATGCAAACCTTGCGGCAGAAGGTGATTTTACTTACAATGACAGAGAAACGATCTATATCAATCTGACAGCACCGAAAAAGGGGCGTTATGTAAAACTGGTTGCTGTATCACCAAAGACGGACGGTCAGGCATGGGCAACGGCGGCAGAAGTAAAGATGTACAGCAAAGCAGTCGGTACAGCAGATGCAAGTGCCGTGATCAGATCCAGCGAGATGACTCTGGAAGGCAGCAAAGTTAAAAAAGTAGATACGAACGGCGGAGTCATGGTAGAATTCCCGTTTGAGACCGTTTCCAAAAACGGTGTAGACTGGGATGTTACCATGAAAGTTACCATGGATGACGGAGATCATTTCATGCGTAAATTCCTGGAAATCGAAGTAAGTGACAAAGAAAAAGCAGCAATTGATTATATCGATCTGGAATCGTTGAATGTCAATGCAAATGATACCGTGTGGACACATCCGATCATGGGTGAAGGCGTTGGCGGTATGAGTGGATATGTCATTTCTCTTGGCCAGCCGGTTTATATTCAGGGAATGTTCCTTGGATGTGAGTTCCCGATGACAGAAACAGAGATCGACAGCAATAAAAATGCACATATGCGTTATTTTTCCGGCAAGACATTTACAAAACTGCAGGAAGATAACCAGCTTACCACAGACGGAAAATATGTGACCTGGCAGACCGTAGCGGGTGCTGCAAGAAGTACGGATATGAATGTCATTCAGTCTGACTTTTATGAATATATCAACAGCATTGCAACAAGAAGCGATTTCCGTACGCAGTACAATTCCTGGTACGATAATATGATGACCATTAACGATGACAACATTGAATCTGCATTCAAAAAAATGGAAAAGGGATTCTCTGAATCCGGCGTAGAACCGATGGATTCGTATGTTGTGGATGACGGATGGAATAATTATAACAACTCGAATACAACTTCTACTGTTCATGATGTGGCACGCTGCGGTACCACGGATAATGTGACAGGGTTCTGGGAGTTCAACAATAAGTTCCCGAACGGATTCCGTCCTGCTTCTGATCTTGCAGAAAGCTTCGGCTCCGGATTTGGTGTATGGGTAGGCCCTAGAGGTGGTTATAACTATAACGCTGCAATGGGTAAGATTATTGAAAAAGCAGGTTTTGGTGCATACAATGCGGTAACCGATGATATTGATGTCGGTGACAGACGGTATGTGACGAAGCTGACTGAGTTTTTCTTACAGATGCAGGATGCTTATAAAGTAAATTACTGGAAACTGGATGGATTTGCGACAAAGCCATGTACAAATGCAAATCATAAACATATGACAGGCGGAAAGAATGGTATGTATTATTTTTCCGATACCTGGGAAGCATGGATCGATCTGTTTGAGACTCTGCGTACCAATGCAGAGAAAAACGGCATTGACAATCTGTGGTTTAACCTGACCTGTTATGTAAACCCAAGTCCATGGTATCTGCAGTGGGCAAATTCTATCTGGATCCAGAACAGCCAGGATATCGGACGTGTTCAGGTCGGACAGAACAGACAGGTAGATCAGCTGCTTTCTTACCGTGACGGCAGATATTTTGATTTTGTAAAAGAAAGAGAGTTCCAGTTCCCACTGGCAAATATTTACAATCATGATCCAATCTACGGAAAAACAGGAACCAATCTGGCAAACCAGATGACAGATGATGAATTCAAAACGTATCTGTATATGATGGGAACCAGGGGAACTGCATTCTGGGAGCTGTACTACAGCCCGGAAATGATAGATGAAGGTCAGAAATGGGATATCAATGCAGAATATCTGGAGTGGGCTAAGAAGAACTATCACATTTTGAAAAATGCGAAACTGATTGGTACGACACCGGATAAGGGCAATACCTACGGATACTCCTGCTGGGATGGTGAAGAAGGTATTATTTCCATGCGAAATCCAAGTGCATCCGTAAAGACACTGAGCTTTACACTGGATCGAAACATTGGTGCGGCAGAAAGTCTGAAAGGCAAGACACTCAACCGTACAACAATTCTGAATCACAAGACAACCGATGCACAGACCGACTATCAGACAGTAAAATACGGAGATGTGATCACAGTTACACTGCAGCCGGGTGAGGCACGTATCTGGTCTCTCTCTACTGCAAAAGATACAAAAGCACCTCAGCTGACGCTTGCAAAAGCAACTGCGAACAACACGATTGAGTTGACATTTGACGAGCGCGTGACCGGTACTCCTGCTGCAACCGTTTCCGGAGCAAATGTTACAAAAGCAGAAGTAAGTGCAAATCAGAGAAAAGTAACGCTGACTACATCCACTCTGAGTGCAGGAAGCAAAGTAACGGTTTCTGTAAGTGGATTAAAAGATTTAACCGGCAATGCAGCAGCAGTAAATACAGAAGTTGTATATCAGGAAAATCAGGTTGTAGCGAAAGCAGCAGCAAAAACAGATCTGAAGAATGCAAATGATGTAACGGAGACAACAGACGAAGCACTGGCAGGAAAGACAATACTTGGTCTTACAAAAGCATATGAGCTGAACGGAACAGCTGTTACAGGAATCGCTGATTTTGCAGCATCTGCCTATGTGAAAACAACCGGAAACAACATGAACATTTTGAAACAGGAAGGTGCTTACAGCCTTTCCATTGACAAAGACGGAAAAGCAGTCTTTACAGTTGGAGATATATCTGTAACTTCCAAAGAAGCTGTAAACGATGGAACATGGAAACACATTGCAGGTATCCGTGAAAAGAATGGCAGTCTGAAAGTTTATGTCAACGGTACACTGGATGCAAGCAGATATGAGAAAAACATCAAAGATTTGAAAGATGGAACCCTGACTGTTGGAGGCGGAAGTGATCTTCAGGTAAGCCAGGCAGAAGTAAAAGATGCAACACTTAAACTGGCTGCACTGGAAAAAGCAGGATCAGCAGTTGGCGGAGACAGCAGCGGAGATTCCGGTATTGTTCCGGATGAAAACGGAAAAATTCCTCTGCAGGCTTCCAACATCACAGTAAAACGTGCAGATAATGATCAGGATGTTTCAAACAAAAACAGCAGTCCGGAAAAAATGATCGATGGTGATAAAGGTTCAAACTCCTTTACCTGTACACTGGACAGCATTGAAAGTGATGTACTGGCAGGAACCAGCGTATACTTCCAGATCGATCTTGGCGATGTATTCAAGCTGGATCAGGTAAAAATGTGGCGTTATTTTGCGGACGGACGTACCTACCAGGATACGATCGTGGTTGCATCTGAAGATGCTGCTTTTGATGCAAATGATACCGTGCTGTACAGCAGCGTTTCAGATTCCAAGTATGCATACGGACTGCTGAGCAATGAAAAGCTTGCAAATCCGGATGCAAAATATGCAGAAACATCAGAAGGAAAGACATTTGAAGCAAAAGAACAGAAAGCACGTTATATCCGTATTTACACACGCGGAAGTATTCTGACAAGTGGAACAGCACATGGCGGAAACCATATCTGCGAATTAGAAGTTTACGGAAAAGCAATTAAGAACACAGCAACACAGAAAAAAATCACCGTTGCTTTTGATACAAAAGGCGGAAACAGCATTGAGTCTCTGAAAGTAGCAGCCGGCGAAAGCTGGAGCCTGCCGCAGAATCCGACCAGAGCCGGATATGTATTCAAGGGCTGGTACAGCGATGTAAACTGCACAGTAGCATATACAGCAACAACGGTAAGTTCTGATCTGACACTGTTTGCAAAATGGGAGGAAGATCCGACCACAAATGTACAGTTAGAAGAAGCAAAATCAGTACTGAACAGCAAGATCGCAGAAGTAAAAGACAAAACAAAAGGCGATTACAGCGATGCAAGCTGGAATGCATTCCAGAATGCACTGGCAGCAGCAAAAGAAGCAGCCGCTTCTAAGACTGCAAGTGCCGCAGACGTCCGCAAAGCACTGGACAGCCTGAAAAAAGCAGAGCAGAATCTGAAAGTGGCAGGCAGCGAGCCGGATACTGGCAAAGAAACTGAAACAGGCAAAGAAACTGAAACAGGCAAAGAAACCGAAACAGGCAAAGAAACTGAAACGGGCAAAGAAACTGAAACGGGCAAAGAAACCGAAACGAATAAACAGCCGGAAACACCAAGCACACAGCCTGGAACAGAAAAGCCAAACACAAATCCGAATACTCAGAAAGTACCTGCTGTCGGAACAACCAAACCGGTTGGAAGAGGATTCTACAAAGTAACAAAATCCGATGCAAAGAACGGAACCGTTACTCTGGTGAAACCGAGAAAAGCAACAGAAAAGAAATTTACCATTCCTGGAACTGTGAAAATTGACGGCGTTACTTTCAAAGTAACCGAGATCTCAAAGAATGCATTCAAGAACAACAAAAAACTGACGCAGGTTATCATTGCCAAAAACGTAAACAAGATCGGTGCAAATGCATTTAACGGTGCAAAGAAACTGAAAAAGATCACGATCAAATCCACACAGCTGAAGAAAGTCGGAAGCAAGGCCTTCAAAGGTATTGACAAAAAATGTAAGATCAAAGTACCGAAGAAGAAACTGACACGCTACAAACGACTGCTGAAAGGAAAAGGCCAGAAGGCAAGCGTGAAGATCACAAAGTAAGAAATCAAGAAAAACAGAATTGAAGTAAGAGAGAAGGCCGGTGCGGAAGTGCTGGCCTTTTCTCATGTTAAAAAATAGGCATTTTGTTTGTGGTAATGTTGAAATATTTCCAGATCTTGGATATAATGTATAAAAATGCATAATTGCAACAAAAAATTTATGAGATAAATAAAAAAGTGAAATATATGGAGGACATTGCAGATGGCAAGGGCTGCTAAACCAAAGAAAGAAATATCAATGGAAGAAGCACTTTGGAAAAGTGCTGATAAACTGAGAGGTTCGGTTGAACCTGCGGAGTATAAGCACGTTGTTCTGAGTTTATTCTTCCTTAAATTTGCCAGTGACAAGTTTGAGGAATGCCGTAATAAGATTATTGCTACGCACGGCGAAAAGTATGCGGATATGAAGCCGTTTTATACTCAGGAAAATGTATTCTATCTTCCTGAAGAAAGCCGTTGGAAGTATATTATTGAAAATGCAAAGCAGGACGATATTGCTCTGAAGATAGATACGGCACTTTATACGATTGAAAAGAATAACCCGGCACTGAAAGGTGCTTTGCCAGATAACTATTACTCCCGTTTACATATTGATACGGCAAAGTTGGCTTCTTTGCTTGATGAAATCAATCGTATCAACACTGATGATAAAGAGAACGACATTATAGGTCGTGTATATGAGTATTTCCTTAGTAAGTTCGCTCTTGCAGAAGGAAAAGGTAAAGGAGAGTTCTACACACCAAAATGCATTGTAAACCTGATTGCCGAAATGCTTGAACCTTACGATGGAATACTTTATGACCCCTGTTGCGGTAAAGAACAGCTGAACAAAACTTATAAAAGTATATAAACAACTGTTGAATTTTGTAGATTATTAGTATAGAATAATATTGAAAGGAAGTGATGCTTTGAGTAAATATTATTCT
>ERZ1673737.2779-NODE-2779-length-14213-cov-4.097683_pt1 | contig 14213 bp, 9 predicted proteins | sample MGYA00580211_ERZ1673737 | MGnify/ENA primary metagenome ERZ1673737 (study PRJEB41218, sample SAMN15661789) | gut metagenome | host: Homo sapiens | place: Canada: London | collected 2015-08-20/2019-03-30 | study: EMG produced TPA metagenomics assembly of... | reverse complement strand
AGTGCCTATAAAAGTTATCGAACAGAGACAAAAATAAGTATATTCTGAATGGTTTATGGCGGAGAAGGGGAGAAAAGTGTACTATTTAAATACAAACATAAAAGATCTGGTTAGGATTTTTGATCAAAACGAACGGAAGGATTAATTACGCTTAGATTTATGAGAGTTTCAATTGGAGCTGAAGAATTTATGCAGTTTCTGTATGCATTATTGGAATTGGACAGATAGCGTGTCTAAGAAAAAATGAGGTTTGCAAATGGAAAAAGTGATAACATATGGCACCTATGATCTGTTTCATGAAGGTCATTACAGACTGCTAAAAAGAGCAAAAGAATTGGGAGACTATTTAATAGTCGGAGTGACAACAGAACATTTTGATGAATGCCGTGGAAAGCTGAATGTTGTAGATCCTATTTTGAAGCGGATTGAAAATGTAAAAAAGACCGGATTTGCAGATATGATAATAGTGGAGGATCATGAGGGGCAGAAAATTGAGGATATCCAAAAATATGGTGTAGATATCTTTACAGTGGGATCAGATTGGATCGGAACATTTGATTATCTGAATGCATTTTGTAAGGTTGTATATTTGGAAAGAACTCCCAACATATCTTCTACCATGCTTCGTGGAAATGCCTACAAGCTTATAAAAATAGGAATTGTGGGTACGGGACGTATTGCAGGAAGGTTTGTAGCCGAAGCCAGATATGCAAGTGGTATTGTGGTTTCTGATGCATATAATCCTGAAATAGAAAGTGCAAGTCAGTTTAAAAAGAAATACTCAGAATATGATATTGCTATTGAGACAGAGGATTACGAAACGTTTTTAGGTAACGTAGATGCAGTATATATTGCATCTACTAATGAAACACATTATGAATATGCAAAGCAGGCTTTAATCCATGGAAAAAGTGTTTTATGTGAAAAGCCTTTGGCATTTACTAAGAGAGAAAGCATGGAATTGTATGACCTTGCTTTGAAAAATTATGTAGTTTTAATGGAAGCAATAAAAGCTGCATATTGCCCAGGATTTCAACAGCTGCTAAATGTGGTTCTGAGCGGGAAAATAGGGAAAATAAAAGATGTGGAAGCATGCTTTACCAGAATTGCCAATATTCATTCAAGAGAAAGAACAGATCCGAAATATGGAGGTGCATTTCTAGAATATAGTGGGAATGTTCTTATGCCTATTATAAAAATATTGGGAACAGATTATCAGTCGGTTACATTTGACAGCTTTGACAATGAACTGGGAACAGATGATTATACCAAAATCCAGATTAGGTACAAAGATGCCATGGCAACAGCTAAAGTTGGAATGGCAGTGAAGTCAGAAGGACAGCTTATTGTTGCAGGGACAGAAGGATATGTGATTGCCCAATCCCCCTGGTGGTTGACGGAAAAATTTGATGTAAGATATGAGAATGAGACTATTGTTGAACACTATGAGCCTAGATTTGTAGGGGATGGATTACGATATGAAATAAGTGAATTCATAGCTAAAATACGGGGAACAGGAGAAAAATCTTATAAGCTGACAGCAAAAGAGTCTATTTCTATAACTGGAATCGTAGAAAAATTTGTTAAAGACAGATGTATTGAAAAATGACAGATAAGTTAGAATGAAGAATGATTTTTAACAAAAAGTTGAAAGAAGACTTAAAAATAGAGGAGTTGGAAATTATGGATCGTATCGATTATATTTTTAGTATGACATCAAAATTTGCAAATGGACGAAAGATAGTTCTTTATGGTCATAATGAAAGAACCAGAGGAATCAAAAGAAAACTTGTAGAAAAAGGGGTAAACATAGAATTTTTTGTGGATCATTCTCTTTATCAGAATAAAAAACCAGGGGTTTATGACAGCAAAATATTACAGGGAAGATCAGATGAATTTTATGTAATTGTTGGAATGCTGAATCGTTTAGATATTATCCAGAGGCTTCAGTCATTTGGATATTTCGGTAAAAAAGATTATCTGTACCTAGGAGATATTGAATACTGTGTTTTACGAGATGAAGATGGTTATTTTGAAGATAATTATGGAAATCAACTGATAATGAATAGAAAATTACGGTCACATATCACCTTGAATGGATTTAATTCTCGTGTAGTGATACCAGATAGCTGTGTTGTCAGCCCTGACTTCCATTTACTGATAACTGATGAATGTATCGTCGAAATAGGAAATGGAACATGGTTGGATGGAAATTTTACCGTTTTTGATCAAAGTTACTTTAAATGCGGAGAAAGATGTATATTTGCTAAAGGACTTTTGGAGGTTGAAGCAGCTAATGTCAGGATTGGAAATGATCTTACAACAGAGAGTGGTTATGTTATCCGCGCATCTAAAAAATCTTCTATTGTTATCGGTAATGATTGTATGTTTTCATATAATTTGAATATGAGAACCAAGGATGGTCATGTGATATTTGACGTCAAGACGGGAAAAAATATTAATTCAACAGATGAATTATGCAAAAGCAGGAATATTAGAATTGGGGATCATGTGTGGATTGGAATGAATGCCTGTATTTTGTACAATACGGATATTTCAGCTGGGAGCGTGATCGGGGCAATGAGCTTGGTGAAAGCAAAAATACCTAATAACTGCATTGCAGCTGGAAATCCGGCCCGTGTGATCCGGACAGATATCGCCTGGAGTAGAAAAGATAATCTTTCTACAGATATAGGTGAATGTGGTGCTGAATTTATAAAATGTACAGAAAACAGATAGTTCTATTTTAAGAGGGCAAAGAAAAAATGCCGAGTTTTACAGTTGGACCTGTTATGTCAACGGATGATGCCCTTGACTTTTCTCCAAAAAAGTTTTACTATCAAACTACTATTAGATAGTATTAAAAACTAGATATCGGGGTAATGTAAAAAGAAGTGGTTTGAAAGTTGAAGAAAGGCAGGGGCGATCAGGACATGAATAAGAAAGCATGGAAAGCGGGTGCGGTATCGGCACTGGCAGTTGGAGCGGGACTGGCGGCAGCGGCGTCGAAGCGGAAAAAGGCAGGAAAAGTGGTTAAGTCGGCTTCGGATTACCGGAATACGGAACGCGGCAGCCAGGAGAAAAACAGCAAGGGAATTTATTATTCGAAGGGAAATTATGAGGCGTTTGCGCGCCCGGAGAAACCGGCGGGAATCGAGGGCAAATCGGCTTATATCGTCGGAAGTGGCTTGGCTTCTCTGGCGGCGGCGTGTTTTCTTGTGAGAGACGCACAGATGCCGGGAGAAAATATCCATATTCTGGAGGCGATGGAGGTAGCTGGTGGTGCATGTGACGGTATTCAGGATCCGACCCGTGGATATGTGATGCGCGGCGGCCGCGAGATGGAGGATCATTTTGAGTGCCTGTGGGATCTGTTCCGCAGCATCCCGTCCCTGGAGGTGCCGGGGGCATCAGTTCTCGATGAATATTACTGGCTGAATAAACACGATCCGAACTACTCGCTCTGTCGTGCGACGATCAACCGAGGAGAGGACGCACACACGGACGGCAAATTCCGCTTGAGCCAGAAAGGCAGCATGGAGATCATGAAGCTGTTCTTCACGAAGGATGAGGATCTGTATGACAAATCCATTGAGGATGTGTTTGATAATGAGGTGTTTGATTCGGATTTCTGGCTGTACTGGAGAACAATGTTTGCGTTTGAAAATTGGCACAGTGCATTAGAGATGAAACGCTATTTTCAGCGCTTTATCCACCACATCGGCGGACTTCCGGATTTCTCGGCACTCAAATTTACGCGTTACAACCAGTATGAGTCGCTGATTCTGCCGATGCAGAAATATCTGGAGGCGGCAGGCGTCCAGATCCAGTTTGGCACCGAGGTTACGAATGTGCGGTTTGACATCCAGGGTGAGAAAAAGGTTGCGAAGGCGATCGAGTACGTGAAGGGCGGCGAGAAGAAGGAAATCGCGTTGACTGAGGATGATTTTGTCTTTATTACGAACGGAAGCTGTACTGAGGGAACGATCTACGGCGACCAGAATCAGGCACCGGTAGAAGGTGCGGAAGTGCGTACCAGCGGTTGCTGGAGTCTGTGGCGTCAGATTGCTGCGCAGGATCCGGCATTTGGACATCCGGAGAAATTCTGCTCGGATATCCAGAAGACGAACTGGGAGTCTGCGACGGTCACGACTTCGGATGAGACAATCATTTCCCAGATCCGCAAGATTTGCCGCAGGGATCCGAGAAGTGGACGCGTCGTAACAGGCGGTATCGTGAGCTGCCGTGATTCAAGCTGGCTGCTCAGCTGGACGATCAACCGTCAGGGACAGTTCAAAGCGCAGGATAAGGACGAGATCTGCGTCTGGGTATACAGTTTATTTACGGATGTACCGGGCGATTATGTGAAGAAGCCGATGCGCGCCTGCACGGGCAAGGAGATCACCGAAGAATGGCTGTACCATCTCGGAATCCCGGAGGATCAGATCGAGGAACTGGCTGAGAACCACGCGAACTGTACGCCGACGATGATGCCGTATATTACAGCATTCTTTATGCCGCGGCGTGCCGGAGACCGCCCGGACGTTATCCCGGATGGATGTGTCAATGCGGCATTTCTGGGGCAGTTTGCGGAGACCCCGCGTGATACTATTTTCACGACCGAGTATTCCGTCCGCACCGCGATGGAGGCGGTGTATGGCTTGTGCGGCGTAGACCGCGGCGTACCAGAGGTATGGGGAAGTGTCTACGATATCCGCGAGCTTCTGGACAGCACGGTCAAGCTGATGGACGGCAGATCGCCGCTGGAAATGAAGCTGCCGATGCCGCTTGAAGCACTCAAAAAGCCGATTCTCCGGAAGCTTGACAAGACGGTGATTGGAAAGCTGCTGCGCGATCACGGCGTGCTGAAAGACTGGATGGTGTAAGAGGCTGAGGAACGCAGGTGTTACTGGACACGTATGCGTGAACAGTAACACGCAGGTAAATATGGCTGCGTTAGATAAAGGAAGACAGGCTGTCACAAACAGAAGGCCCCGGACGGAAAACGTTCGTTTGGCATTCGTGTGGCAGCCTTTTTTGTGTAACAGGAAATTGTCGTGAGGCACATTCTTTTTCACTTGCCCGTTTTTCTCTGACATGATACAATAAAGATTGGCGTAAATGTAGAAAATTTGAGAAGAAAACGATTTTGAAAAGGATCGTTTGATAGATGTGAGGGAAAATAGATGGATTATTTACTTTGTATCCCGGCGCGGGAGACAAATACGAGAGAGAATTGTGAGAAAATACATAATGTTCTGGCGCGCATGTCCGATACCTACAAACTGCGGATTGTACCGGAACCGGTTAAGAATAAGCAGTTTCCATGTCCGCCGTATTACAAGAAATACCGGATCTACAAGCCGGTAAAGGAACGCGATACGAACGGAGAGGCATATCTGGAAAAAGAAGAGGAAGAGATGCTCTTGAGTTCCTGCAAGACGGAGGAAGAGCAGGAACTGATGAAAAGCTGTATCTATGCGTACCAGTATTCGGCGGCGATCGTACTTAAAAGCTTCCGGGAGAAGGAAAAGAAAAATAAGATGCAGGTTCGACCTCTTTCGGAGCGGACACAGGCGCCAAGAGGCGTAAGTGGTCCGAATAGGGGAACACGTCTGGAAACACCGGAAAAAGCCGAAAAGCCGGAACAGGAGCGCAGCGCACAAGAACGTCCGTCTGGCAGTGACAGACCGGAACGATCGGAGAGAAGCTATCGGAACCGTACAGCGGATCGTGCTGCTGAGGGGAATACTGAGCGCACGCAGGGCAGAGAAAGAGCTTGCTCAGAGAGAGAGAGGGCAGAGCGTGTTTCGGGAGCCGAGAGAGCAGCGGACAGACGTAGCGGAAACCGCGCGGTGCCGGAAAATGAGAAACGGGAAGACCGCCCGGCTTCTGGAAGGCGGGAGCGGTTTGAGCGCCGTCCACCGCGCAGAGGAGAACGGCCAGAAGTGGAGAAAAATGAGGTCGTGAAAGACCCAGTGCAGGGCGAACTTCCGTTCCGCGCTTACATGGAGACAGGCAGCCTCCCGGCGTTCCGGGATACGGCAGCAACGGTGACTGTACAGCCGATACAGCGGAAGAAAGAAGGTTATATGCCGATGGAGCGCAAACCGGCCGCGCAGACGCAGGAGCCGGAACCACAGGTGTAAGGTATGTGACAGAAACAGAACGATAAAATTAAATCACAGAATTTATAGAATGGCATCGAAACAATAAGAGTTCCGATGCCATTTGAGCATCAAACAGGACTATGCTTTCCATTTCTTTATTCCAACCATTCAGTTCTAATCCCCCCTATTTTCCGCATATGAATAAATGCAGTCTGTGAAAAGTACAGAACAGGGACAGAAAAAGGGGGAAATGCGTATGTATGAGAACCGGACGGTGGAAGAGGTGTGCAGGGAGTTTTCGGTCGATTTGCGGACAGGCTTATCGGCAGCGGAAGTGGAGGTGCGGCAGCGCCATTATGGGGAAAATGAGCTGCGGGAAGCACCACCGCGGAGTCTGATTGTGCGCATCGGGGCACAGCTTTGCGACTCCCTGATTTTTGTGTTGTTTGCGGCAGCCGGGATCTCCCTGCTTTTGGGCGAGTACGGCGATGCGGGGGTAATTCTGGCGGTTGTCGTATTAAATGCCACGGTGGGCGTGATTCAGGAGGGGAAGGCGGAGAAAGCGCTCGAATCCTTAAAACGGATGACGCAGCTGGAGGCGGTTGTGATCCGGGAAGGAAAAGAGCGGGAGATTGCCGCGCGGGAGCTGGTGCCGGGGGATCTGGTCGTGCTCGATGCCGGGCGGCAGGTTCCAGCCGACCTGCGTCTTACCGAGACGGCTGAAATGCGGGCAGAAGAATCAGCGCTGACCGGCGAGTCACGGGCAGTTGAGAAAAACAGCCATTTTGTAGCTGCCGGTGCGCTTCCGGTGGCAGAGCGTAAAAATGAGACATTTATGACTTCTTACGTGACGGCAGGGCGGGGAAAGGGAATTGTCATCGCCACCGGCATGAATACGGAGGTAGGGCGGATTGCCTCTCTGATCCGCGAGGCGCCGGAGGAGGAGACACCGTTGCAAAAAAGGCTGTCGGATCTGGGGAAACTATTGAGTATTCTTACGATCGGGCTGTGCGTTTTATTATTTGCCCTCGCCGTCTGGCAGAAGCGCGACGTGATGGAAATGCTGCTCACTGCGATTTCCCTGGCGGTAGCTGCCGTGCCGGAGGGGCTTCCGACGACGGTGACGATTGTGCTGGCGCTGGGAGTGACGAAAATGGCGCGGGCTGGCACGATCGTGCGCCGTCTTCCGTCCGTGGAAACACTGGGGGCAGTCAGCGTGGTCTGCTCAGATAAAACGGGGACGCTGACGAAAAATGAGATGACGGTGACGACATGTTATGTAAATCGACAGGAGTATACGGAACAGGAATTGGCGCGCTCTAAGGAAAGAGAAGTGGGAAAACGGCTTCTGGAGGTATTTGCGCTGTGCAGCGATGCCGGGGAGACGGTGGGGGATGCCACCGAGCGGGCGCTGTACGGATTTTGTGAAAACTGTGGTGTTTCTCCGGAGCATCTGCGTCGGAGATATCCGCGGAAAGGGGAGATTCCCTTTGATTCGGATCGGAAGAGAATGACGACGGTGCATGAGCAGGGAGAAAACTGGATTTCTTGTGTAAAAGGGGCGCCGGATGTGATTCTTAAAAGGTGTCGTTATGAGATGGAAGAGGACAAAATTGTGCCGCTGACCAGGGAGAGGCGGACAGAGATTGAGGCGGAGATCACGCGTATGTCCGCGCGTGCCCTGCGAGTACTCGCGGGGGCGTATAGGGAGCTTCAAACAGGAAAAATGCCGGATGGAAAGCGGGAGAAACAGGTGGGACAGCTGGAGCAGAACCTGATATTTCTGGGTCTGGCAGGCATGATGGATCCGCCGAGGGAGGCAGCAGCTGGGGCAGTTGAGGCATTTCGCAGGGCATCTGTGCGGACGGTCATGATCACTGGAGATCATGCAGACACGGCGCTTGCGATCGCCAGACAGCTGGGGATTGCCAAACGGCGGGAAGAATGCATGACGGGGGCGCAGCTGGAAACGCTGGATGAGGGAGCTCTGGAGGAACGAATCGGTTCTGTATCAGTCTTTGCACGGGTGTCGCCGGAACATAAAGTCCGGATTGTGCGGGCTTTAAAACGCGCCGGGTGCGTGACGGCGATGACCGGGGACGGCGTAAATGATGCGCCGGCGCTTAAATCAGCCGATATCGGGATCGCGATGGGAAAAGGCGGCACCGATGTGGCGCGGCAGGCGGCGGATATGATTTTGACGGATGATAATTTTGCGACGATCGAGAGGGCAATTGAGGAAGGGCGCGGCATCTATGAAAATATACGAAAATCTATACTGTTTCTGCTTTCCTCCAATCTGGGGGAGATTTTAACCATGTTTGCCGCCGTTGCTATCGGAATACCGGCGCCGCTGGGAGCCGGGCACATCCTTTGGATCAATCTGATTACGGACTCGCTTCCGGCGCTGGCACTCGGCATGGATGGAAACGACCGGGAGAACTTGATGCGTCAGCCGCCGCGCCGGACGGGCGATTCGCTGTTTGCCGGAGGCGGGTGGTTCTGCATGGTATTTTACGGGTCTCTGATTGCAGCAGTCACGCTGGGGGCATTTTTCAGCAGACAGGAGCTTTTGCGGGCACAGACGTATGCATTTACTGTTCTGGGGCTGTCGGAGCTCTTTCATGCGGTCGGCATGCGCTCGCTTACGGGCTCGGCATTTTCACGCAGTCTTGGGAAAAATCCGCTGATGCTTGCGGCAGTCCTTGTGGGGATTCTGATGCAGGTTGCAGTGACGGAGATTCCTTTTTTGATGAAACTCCTTCACACGGTGCGGCTGCACCCGGCAGAGTGGCTGGCGCTTCTCCTGTTATCCGCCACGCCGCTGTTAGTGCATGAACTTCTAGCATTTCTTCTTCGGAAACGGCGTTGATACAGCGAAAATGCAGTTTACAGACAAGTGATTTTGAAGCTGAATGCATTGGCAAATTCCGTTACTGGGCACGTATGCGCGAACAGTAACACGCGGCAGGAGATTGGGCAGATTTCGAAAACAGGCTTGTTCTTTTGGACAAAAAAACTTATAATAAAAGGGAGTCTAAGCTGATTTTGTCAGAAAAGTATAAAAAGTTGCTGTCCGCAGACAGGCATTTTTGAAGTCTAAGGTGCCGCATGAAAACAGAATGGAAGCAACCATAGATACATAGGAAGATGAGGGAAGAGATGAGGGAGAAACAGACGAGAGAGGACGCCTTCGGCGTTCGAAAGAAGCCGGCAGCTTCATCCGCACGATCTTCGGGCAGGCGGGGCACCGCAAAGAAAAGCGGGAAAATCGATGTCGGCAAGCAAAAGAAAGCGGGCAAAAATAACAGCCGGAGCGGTGGGCAGATCGTGTTCCATGCGATGGCAAGGATCTTTGGAACCATGTTCAAGACGCTTCTGGTGTGTCTGGTACTGCTGGTGATTGGCGGTGCCGGATTTGGCGCATATAAGCTGATTCCGCTCTATGAGGACTATAAAAGCCAGATAGAGGGAGTGGTGGAAAACAGTACGCCGGATACGTTCCGTTTGCAGGAGGCAAGTTATATTTATGATTCCAACGGTAATGTGCTGGCGAAGCTGACGGGAGACGAGGATTCCAGTTATTTGACGTATGACCAGATACCGCAGAATGCAGTCAACGCATTTGTGGCGATCGAGGATCGGACGTTCTGGGAAAATCCAGGCATTGATATAAAAGGTATTTTCCGTGTCGCAATCAATTACTTTTTGACTGAGGGAGCAGAAAAGCACGGCGCGAGTACGATCACCCAGCAGTTAGCGAGAAACCGTTTTCTGACCCGCGAGGTGTCGATGGAGCGGAAGATCAAGGAGATGCTGATTTCCTTAGATCTGACGAAGAAATACACCAAAGAGCAGATTATGGAGTTCTATATCAATGATATCAGCTTCGCGAACACGTACTACGGGCTTCAGGCGGCTGCAAGAGGTTATTTTGGCAAGGATGCGGATGAACTGTCCTTGAGCCAGACGGCATATTTGTGTGCGATTCCGAACTCGCCGACGTATTACAACCCGTACCGTCATCCGGAAAATGCGCTGACACGCCGCGATAAGATTCTGGAAGACATGCTGAGTATGGGATTTATTACGGAGAAAGCGTGCAAAGAGGCAAAGGCGGAGGAGATCACGGTCAACCGCCAGAGAGTGCCGCTGCACAACTATGAGACGACGTATGCGATCGACTGTGCGATTCGCTATCTGATGCGCCGTGACGGCTTTGAATTCCAGTATGGATTCCGCAGCGACGAGGCTTACAAAGAGTACAATGCCAATTACAACGAGGTGTACAACCAGGAGCGCGATGCGCTCTATACGGGCGGCTATAACCTTTATACCTCGTTGGATCCGGACAAGCAGACGATCCTGCAGGATGCATTAGATGGAGTTCTGTCCTTTGATGGCAATACATCCGAAAACGGCGTTTACAAGCTGCAAGGCGCGTCCACCGTTATTGACAACAAGACGAACCGCGTCGTGGCGATTGTGGGTGGACGCAGTCAGGAGACGGATACCTACACATTAAACCGTGCGTTCCAGAGCCCGAGACAGCCGGGAAGTTCTATCAAACCGTTGATCGTGTATACACCGGCACTGGAAAATGGTTACACATCGGAAACAAAGATTCCGAATATCAATATTGACGCGGCGAAGCAGAAGGGCGTGGATGTGAAGTCCCTTTCCGGCGAGAGGCTGGTGCTTCGAAATGCGGTCGAGCGAAGTAAAAATGGTGTGGCATGGTATATCTATGATGATATCACACCGGATGTCGGCATGGCATATTTAACCCAGATGCGCTTCGCGAGCGTGCAGGCGGCGGACTATTATCCGGCGACTTCCCTGGGCGGCTTTACCACCGGTATGACGACCGAGGAGATGGCGGGCGCTTATGCGGCGCTGTCAGACCGGGGACAGTACCGCGAACCGACCTGTATTATCAAGATGATCAATAACCAGGGCAAAGATATTTTTGAAGATTATGAATCGGTTCAGGTTTACCAGGAGAGCAGCGCTGTGCTGATGACCGATATTTTAAAGGGAGTTGTCACAAAAGGTACGGCGGCGTCGATGGGTTGGAGCGGCAATATAGAGGCGGCCGGAAAGACCGGTACGACCAACGGCAGCCGTGACGGCTGGTTCTGCGGCATGACGCCATATTACACGATGACGGTCTGGGTTGGCTACGACCAGCAGAAGACACTTTCCAGCCTGTACGGCGGCACGTATCCGGCGAAGATCTGGAAAAATGCGATGGAAAAGATGGTAGAGGGGCTTCCGGCGGCGTCCTTTGATACCCCGGAGACGGACAATGGACGCGGAGAAGGAACCTATCTGGCAGGTCATCCGGATGCATTTGAAATCACAACCAGCGGATATAACGCGGCGAATTTCAGAAGGGATCATTTGCTCTCGGATGAGGTGGCGAAGCTTCTGGAGTCTGCAAAGAGCGGCGATTCCGGTCGCAGCAGCAAGGAGTTAAAAGAAGACGCCAGCGCCAAGATCGAGCAGATCAAGAGCGAATCCATCAAAGAGCGGATACAGCGGATCTACAAGACGGGTACGGCAGGAAAACGGTATTCAGCCCCGGCGGTGGTGCCGGAAACAACTGCCGAGACAGTTGAAGAACCGGCAGAATCTAGCACGACGATCGTGCCGGCAGGACCGGGCAGCGACATTGGACCAGGACACGGTCCGGCGCAGGAACCGGCAGTGGGTCCGGCGGCAGAGATTGGGCAGTAATGAATTGAAAAATGGCACACCGCATTCTCGTTACTTTAGTGATGAGAATGCGGTGTGCTATTTATTTTAATAAAGTGCAGAACATGCGTCGATGAGCCGTTGGGATGTGTATCAGAAAATGGGATTTCTGTGCGAAACGGATTGGATGTTTGACATAGCGATATCAGGATTGGAGGTGTATAAAGCTGGAATAGGAAAAACGGTACATTTATTTCTATGAATTTCACTTTTCCTCTGGACAAACAAGATAAGTTAGTGTATACTAACTTCATCAGCAGTTAGACAGAGCTAACTTTCGGAGGATAAAATATGAGTGTTGTAATTGTAGGTGGTCATGACCGCATGGTCAGCCAGTACGTGAAAATCTGCAAATCATTTAACTGTAAGGCAAAGGTATTTACACAGATGACGGCGGATTTCGGCAAACAGATCGGAGCGCCGGATCTGCTTGTACTCTTTACAAGCACCGTTTCCCATAAAATGATTCGGACGGCGGTTGATGGTGCAAAGGGAAGCCGGACAGAAGTTGTCCGCTGCCACACCAGTAGCAAAACCGCGTTGGAAGAAATTTTGCAGGAACACTGTGCAGCTTGCTGACGTATTTAAATGCGAAGCCACGGCAAATTCCGTTACTGGGCACATATGCGTGAACAGTAACTCCGTCGGTTTCTGGAAACGATAGATTGATTTCGATATGGTTTGAAATATTCTTCCAAATATGGTATTCTAGTATATAGTATTATGGTAACTGGTCGGCAGTTTGGGAAGACTATTCTGCGGGAGACGGGAAGGCACGAAGCCAGGTCGGTTATGTGTTAGAAGTTTGGAGGGAATCACTTTGAAAATACAGCAGTCAGCAGAGGATTATCTGGAAACGATTCTTATGTTAAGCTATCGCAAGCCGATGATCCGTTCGATCGATGTAGTCAATGAGCTGGGGTATTCAAAACCAAGCGTCAGCGTTGCGATGAAGAATCTTCGTGAAAACGGTTATATTTCGATGGATCATGAGGGATATATCACTCTGGAGCCGTCGGGACGGAAGATCGCGGAGATGATTTATGAGCGTCATACATTACTGACAAAGCTTTTGGTAGCATTGGATGTGCCAAGAGAGGTGGCAGTGGAAGATGCCTGCCGCATTGAACATGTGATCAGCCCGCAGAGTTTTGAGGCAATCAAAGAATTTGCAGCCGCGCATCTGGCAAAGATCGAGGAAGCAAACCGGACAGATGAGCCGGAAAAATAGATGGCTGTTTAAGATTCGGACAGTTATATTCTCATCATAAATTTATAATTGCAGAGGACACGGAAGAGAGACCGCACGCGTGAACGTGGCGGTCTCTTTTTTCATAGGAAATTACGTCCTATGAAAAAAACGCTCCGCGGGATGTGCACTCGCGTGAAGAGGTTTTTCTCAAATAAAAGCGATCAGGCGTTGAGCATCTGCACTGAAAAATCATTAAAAGTACCCAGAACCGCCAGTGTGTAGCTGTAACCGCTGCGAACCCGGATATTCGTGTTGACGATGGCGAAGCCCGGATTGGTCCGGCGGTAGACGGTCAGCTGGTAGATGCCGGGGATGATGTGCATGTAGCGCGTATAATTCATGTAATCCAGATCGGATACGACCAGACGTCCGTTCAGGTAGATATCGATCGGTTCGCGGATGGAGGCGGCATTGTAGAAACGCAGGTGCGCGATCTCCGATGAGGTGGAAAAGAACGGCGAGAGAATGCCCCAGGTCCAGAGCGCGCCATTTGGAGATGGCTTCCAGTTGGAACCGCCGCAGTTTATGCAGCCACCGGTGTTCGGGCGGTCATAATTATTGGACGGCAGGCTGGGCATCACATCCCCGAATGGTCCGAAGCCCGGAGATACCTGAAGATCATTGGATGAGCTGTCCGGATATGTTAAGATAACAGGAGGCTGAGAACTAAATCCAGACTGTGCCGTATCACTGGTTCCAGCTGCTGCCGCATCCGTCTCCGGTGCCGCCGCCGGAGTCGTGTCAGCATCCCCCTCAGGCACTGCTGCTGCATCGTAGTTGTATGTTTCCATAAAAAGATACCTCTCTTCATATTGGCTATATTGCAGTATATGAAGAAGAAAAAAGGAGAGTTACTATTTGCAGGCAGGAATTTTCTGGACTGAAAATCCTGTTCGATACGGTAGAAAAGTGGATTTTGCCGATTTGGAATGCGGAGCATCGGCAAAATTCAGTTATAGTTTACATGATTTGGTGAAAGGTCAAGAATGAAGAAAATAAAAAAGAGACTCGAATCTCGAATCTCTTTCCAGTGACCTGTCCGGGAATCGAACCCGGGTTTACGCCGTGAGAGGGCGTCGTCTTGACCGCTTGAC
>ERZ1673737.2775-NODE-2775-length-14229-cov-4.322774_pt1 | contig 14229 bp, 8 predicted proteins | sample MGYA00580211_ERZ1673737 | MGnify/ENA primary metagenome ERZ1673737 (study PRJEB41218, sample SAMN15661789) | gut metagenome | host: Homo sapiens | place: Canada: London | collected 2015-08-20/2019-03-30 | study: EMG produced TPA metagenomics assembly of... | reverse complement strand
CGCTGGCGTTCAGCCTCTCCGGTTCAGCTGGTTTTCCATTTTCAGCAAATATAATGGTTGGTTTCGTCAGATTCGCAAAAAACGCTAGATTCGCAGTACCGCCTGCCAACGTATCTGCACTGACGACATTCTCATAATTCACCGCTTTTGTCAGGAATTCATAATAGTAAGAAGCATTGTCTACTTTATTGGTATTGACTGCTGTGCCTGACAGTAATCCGGTTCCCACAATAACCGGATAGCCACTCTTAACAAAATCCAACAGTTCCTCACATTGCTGTGCCGTCATGTCATTACCTGAACCTCTGAAATAACCGCCGCCATTTTCACCATAAGTATTAATGGGTGAAAATCTCCGTATACCACCGCTGCCAACCCAATTCTGGTCATATTCAACATCCAGCTGGCCAAGTAATTTCAGTAAATTAGCAGGTTTATTCGCAGAAGTAATTCCCTCTCCGGCTCCCACATGACTGTAGCACAGTTCTCCGGAACCTGTAAGAAAAGAATTACTGCTGCCGTTCTTTGTGCCGTCTATATAGACCATATCGTACTCAGAGGTGATATCATCCACATGTCCCACAAACTCAGCCGCTGTCATAGAAGTCACCTGTACATTGCCATATAAAATACCCAGTTCAGCGCAGGAAGCACAACGGTTTTTTCCACCATCTACAAGTGCGCTGTCGAAATACAATTTCATTTCTTTCACATTTGCAGCCGTTTCATCAAAATTAATGGTCTGTGTTGACCTGTTCTCTTCTGAACAGGATGTTGTTCCGCTTTTTGTTTCAATTGTACTGCCATCTTGATCCAGCAATTGAACAGTCCAATTCTTAAGAACACCATTTTGTTTGCCGCTCCAGCCGCTGTCCTGCCTTGGCGTATAGACAAAGCCGCTGACATCTACCGGCTGCTCAAAAGTCACTGTAATAAAATGCTTTCCTTCCGGATGGGTAAGCTTGTCATTTGCATTATTATTATACTGCGAATGCCAATAAGAACCCGTATTTGAATCAGAAAGATTATTGACGCCAAAATAATTGCCCTTATCATTGGTCTGCTCACAGCAGACTGTAAACGTCGCCTTCGGTGCCTTATCCTCCAAACCAAGCCACTCATACACTTTACTGCTCAAATCCGTGTAGTCATGACTATTATTATCCGGCATGATCTCCAGCACTTTAATCTTGTCCTTGCTGACAACATTTCGCTTGTACTGATAGTTGATTACATATTCCATGGCTCTGGCCATTGACAATTCCGTGCTGAGCGGTTCCAACCGGCTGCTGTTTCCCTCTTCATCCTTTTCACCCAGGGCACGATACTGATTTTCCTGCTCAATGTACTTTGTGATAGGCTCAAAACCAGCCGTCTTTGTTCCCTTAAACTGCGTTTTCAGATACTTATTCACCAGACTTCTGCTGTCTGTTTGCTCATCGGAGCTATCCGTGGCTGCTTTTGCAAACAGGTTTTTGTAAAAGTAAAACTGATAATTCACATAGCTGTCGTCCGCATCATCCTTTTGCAGATAAGCTGCAAAGGTTGTATTGAATAGATCATCAATGGCACGATCTGCATTGACAATACATGCAATCTGTGATTCGGCTATCTTATCGGCTGTCTCCGGAGATAAACGTCCATTAATATAAACAAGATCATAATCTTTCAGATCAATATCTCCGGCTTCTTCCAGAAGTGTCTGCGAACTGTCTGAATCTATCCCAGGCGCATAAACAGCCTTTGTCCAATCAGAAGCACTTCGCGTATCAACTTCTATATGGAATTGATCAAAAGCAGCGGCATTCTCCGAGGGGTCCAGATAGAAAACATAACGTTTCAGCCAGTCATTATTTGCATACCCCCCCTGATAATAAACCTGATTTACCTGAACAGAGGCCTCGGTATCACCGCCTGGAACGAAATCATAACTTCCTGTCCCCGGTGTCAGTGTATATTCTGCTGCTGAAATATAATGGGTTGCAGCCCATCCGTCCGCCACTGTTACCGGAAGGTAATTTTCTTCTCCTGATGGATAATTCGGATAATACCAACCATAATAACTGCAGGCCCCGGGATCATCAGCCGCATCTTCACTTGCCCTGCAGCAAAACCACGCCTGGGAAACCCTGTAATAATAATTATAGCCCAGATTATCCGGCAGCTTCTGAACATCATCACGGCTGACTGCCTGTCGTCCTGTCACAATAGAAAGTACTGTTTTCGACCAGCTGCCATTCTCTGCATTGTACTCACAATACCAGTACTGATCGTCTTCCCGTGTGATCTTCACCTGACTTTCTTCCGAAGCCTCGCTGGTTGCCGCCTGAACCACGTATTGCAGATCCCCTACAAGTGCATACTGGTAGTATGGATAGGTATCTATATTTCTTCCAAGATAAATATACGGATTTTCCTGTTTCCCTGCAGTACCGGAATCCACGATGCCGCCTAATGGCTTCACCGCGGCACCTTCCTCAGATGCCTGTGTCGAATCAGCCTTCAGAGCAATCGCTTTGTTTGTATCCACCGTCGGATTTTCCCCCGGAAACGTATACTGGCCCTTGATAATATGCTCTGCCATCTCGCTGTTCAGATCAGCATAGACATTCTCATAATACCCATATTGCCCATCGGCATAATCATAGGCCGACTGGATCTCCTGCTCCGCTGACGAAGCTGTCTCCGGATCCTCTGAGAAAGCCTGATTAATGGTCTCATTATCCACAGAAGCAAAGGTCAGATAATAGGGTGCCCGGTCATTATCTGCTTCAATATAAGAAAAATTCTGAATATTTTCTCTATACTTCTCTGTTTGTCGGCTGTCGTTGTCCGTATCTTCACGGATCGGATAATACTGCTGCTCTTCTTTTGTATAGTCGCCGGTACCATCCTTGTTTTCCTTATATACGCCCTTTGTTTTCACTGTATCTGTTCTGGATTTTCCCTGCATATCAGTCAGTTCAATTTTTTTCCAGTCATCCGCTTGATCAGACGATTCCAAAAAATATTTTTCTTTATATGTTGTATAAGACAGCGGCGCACTATCCGAAGCCTCTGCTGTCCTATTTATACGCTGAATCCCTGTGCTCCCGGATTCATCAATCGTTCCATCTTCTTTCAGGCGCACATTCATGGCGAATTCTTTTCGTTCACTCTCAGGAAGCTTGCTAAGACCTTCCTCCAGATTTTGAAAATGAACATTCTGAACATGGCCCTCCTCATCTTCATACTGATAGGTATACAGTTTCACAGAAGGTTCCTGCCCGGAAACATAATACCCCATTTCAGCGTCTGCGCTGTTTTCCACCAACTCAAGAATCCTGAACGGCTGATCTTCTGAATTGTCTTTGATAATCGTCTCAATGCCCGGCATGGCTGTCGCTGCCTGAACAGACATGGTCGTCTGCAAAAGAAGGCCGGTGACTGCAGTCGCTGCCAATGCCAGCGATACACCTTTAATCATTCTGTTTTTCACTTTGTGCTTCATACAGAAGCCTCCTTTATTTCTGTTTTCATCTTTCTATCCTGTTTCTTAAGATTCCGAATTTATTTTTACCTTGTTTCTTAATGCCGCCGTATACGTCTGTGATACTGTTTCTCCACGTTTCGTTATGGTTAATTGAAAATGTACCACGCCTTCCGTTCCTGCCTGACTGATATCCACATTGAAACCGACCACATTGTCCGCCAGCACTTCACCGTATGTCGTGCCCTGTTTTTTGGGATTGCGTATATAATACAGCTTTTTTTCATCCGGTCTCCATCTCAGTACATCTACAACTTCATTCTCAGCCCCGCTGCTGTCTTCACGGATACTTTTCATCACAAGCAGCTTTTCTGACTGATTTTCCTGGCCAAAATCATTCTCTGCAACCACGCCGCCCACCTGATATTTGATCGTATCATTCGTATCGATCACAAGGTTCTCGATACTTTCCAACGTATTCTGCATACTTCTCTGCACGGCAGATGTGTCAGATACATGCCTGTAAAAATTCATACCGGATGTAATAAATGAGGCTATCACCGCTCCAAATATGCCAATAATGGCAATGGCTGCAATTAACTCTACCAGGGTCAGGCCACGATTATTCAATTTTAATTGTTGCTTTCTGTCATCCATGTTCATTTCCTCTATTGACCTGTTTTCACATTGACAACAGTATAAGTCCCGGCCTCTTTATTCAAGTCAATGCGCTTCGTACTGCCGCCCCCTGCAATTGTAATAGACCGACAGTAACTGCCGCTGTCATGGAAAGCGATATCTTTCCCAGCAGCAAGCTGCTCCAAAATTTTTTCCTGCCGAATCGCTTCAGTCTGAATCTGTCTAAAACCGCCGGTTGCTCTGTCATAGGTCAGAATCAAAGTGGTGTTGCCCGTTTCCCACATATTATGACTCTTTCCTTTATCATCTGTATAGCTGATCCTTGTTTTTGCCGGAGCAATTTTTTCTGCCTGATCTTCTTTGATATTCTCATCCGAACCGCCGGACTTTCCGCGATCCAGATAATAGGTAATATAATAACCATCACCCTCCACATATGAAAGTTTGAATTCTGCTGCCAGACGGTTCATTGCCTCTGTTTTTGTCCTGTCCAATGCTCCGCTGACAGATTCCGTTGTTCTTCTCACATGAAATCCAAGGATTGAATTCAGGGATGGGATCATAATTCCCAGCAATATTGCAAATATCGCTACAACAATAATCACTTCAATCAGCGTAAATCCTTTATTTTTCTCCGATTTCTGCCTTTCTCTGCCCATCATTATTCTTTTCTCCAGTTCTCATAGGTAATATAGTCTCCCAGCTGATAAGTATCGGATGTACTTTCACCATCCTCTTTGGTTACATTGCTGTTGCCAAGGACATATTTGTCTCCTTCCCAGAAAAAATCTTTCGGTGAAATATGATTATCTGTTTCTACAACACTCTGGAACACTTTAGCAGCTTCCAGTGGGGCTGATTCCAGAGATGCGCCCGCTTCAAGGGTAATTTTACCTTTTGCCATAATAATCCCCTTGAAATGGACGCCGGATGCAATCACAACATCCCCGGTACAAATAACCAGCCTCAGATTATCTGTTTCTGCCATCTGCTGCGTGATCTCCAGCGGCTTTCCGGTTCCCTTAACAGTCTTACTGCCGTTTAAAGTCTGATAAGTGCTGCTTGCGCCATTATGTACCATAATCGCCTGAAGACTGCCGTCATCATCACTGGCTGTAAACGTATATTGAAGCTTATCTTTATTCTTTTTCTGCAAAAACTCTACCATCTGCTTTTCATTCACCAGATTGTCAAAAACACTGCGTGTATAGGAAGCCTCATCATGGCTGATGCCTTCACTGTCTTTGACACCAGTATTCAGCAGATCCACACTTGTAATCATCTTGCGATTCAGTGCATACCATGTATTCTGCATATTTACCTGTTCCTGCTGCAGCTTTTCATCTGAAGCCGCATTCGTTGCATCTTCCAGACTACCTTCTGCATCATTGCCATCATAAGTCAGAATGTTGCCGTTTGTCACATAGCGCACATAGCTGTCACGATCTGCAACTGTGATGCCCGAATTTTTACCAAAATAGAAAGACAGATCCTGATTCAGCTTATTCGTACTATTGGCCGCATAAGTCTGCATAAAATCAGAGGCCTTTTCATTGTCTGTAAAATTCAGATAGAAATAGACATAACCGCCGCCGGCGTTGTCGTTATAAAAAACCGTCTGGATTGGCTTCGACTTATCTACGCCGATTTCCGAAAGACTTTTTCCACCCCATGCGGATACTGTTTCATCCCAGTCAACCTGCTGATCATCATCTTTCTTCATCAGGTCACTTGCACGATAATCATCATAATTCATCGGATTAGAGGCACTTACCTCGCTTCCTGTCTTTAAGAGTGCCGCAGGAACCAGATAAGCCAACTGTGAACCTTTAACGGACAAACTCTCACCCAGCATCACATCACTGTTTGCGTTCTCCGACGATCCTTTAACACCAGATACAGCGATATAATTGCGTCCGGCCAGAAGAAACTTCTTTACGCCTGACAAATCAATGGTCGTATTCCGGCCATTAATAACAATACCGCTGCTTAAATCCGCATCACTAAGCGTATCATACAATCTCGGCAGATCATTCTCCTTTGTCTGTCCTGTCTGAGTATAATTTTTGCTCTCTTTCGCCGAATCCGGAGAACCAAAACCATAATATTCCCCTGCAATTACAACCTGACTTCCATCGCTACTTTTCGCATTTTTCTCCACCGTAAGATCATCTGCCACATAGGTCGTCCCACTCAAAGTCACATTTCCCTCTGTCATGCGGACGCCATGTGTCCAGAGTATAACACCACTTTTTGTGGAAAAAGTACCCTTTTCATCAACTGCAATTTCACCGGATGTTACGATTTTATCTCCGGATGCAATTGAAAGTGCTGCATTTTTTTCAATCTGTATCGATGTCGACATGGAATCAGAAGTATTGGAATTCTCCAAATTTCCAGCATAAATACTGCCTGTAATTGATGTCAATGCTGCTGATGCCGTGACACGTTCAGAAGCCTTGCAGACAATGCCTCCCTGCGCCACCACAACCATATTCATCAGATCCGGCAGTGTAGACGGTGTCGGAAATTGTATTTTAGGAATACCTAATCGAATATCTGTTTCAATGATCGATGCATACCCTTTTGCATCCACATAAATCACTTTAAGATTTTTTAGTAATAGGCCCTTTTCTGCATCCGAAGCAATAACCGGGGTCCTTCCATCTGCCGTTGTGACTATCAGTGTCTCTGTTGACTTATTAAAATCATCCATCTGATCCAGATCTACATAACCACGCAGATAATCCATAGAATACTGGTTCAACGGCAATTCTGACTGTCCATTTTTCTCAGATCCCCGGACACGGGCAGTCAACATCTCCAAAAATGTCTCTTCAAATTCTTTTTGCCTCAGTTCATCCAGCACTGTATCTGCTGAATCACTTTTCTTATTATAATCCTCCATGACTTCAATATAAGCAGCAGACATTGAAGCACCAACATCCTGCTGAAGTCCCAGACGGATTTCTTCCAGTGCCTGTTCCGCTGTATAAAAGCCGTCTTTTCCTTTGATGCCTGCTGTTTTCATATTAAAATTCTGAAGAGCAATATAAAGCACCAGCATACCGAGGATACCAATAAATGCAACAGCTATAATCACTGTAACCAATGAAAATCCTTTATTGTCTTTCATTTTCTTCTCCATCTCTGTCAGTTTTCCTTTGCTCCTTCTAATACAACAATCCTGTCACTTTCCGGAAAATCATTCTGTGCAGCACCTGCTTTAAAAATCTCCACTTTTGCCGTGTAAATCCGGTCTTCTGCTTCTTTATCATCCAATCCATTGACAGCCAGCACCTGTCTGGCACTCTTACCGCTGACACTCCTGCCTTTCTGCCCATTGGCATCTACCGCCTGATAGACCAGCTTCATCTGGTTGACACTTGTTCTGTCCGAAGCGCTGTCTGTGCTGATGTCCTGATCCAGATTCGTACGAAGCACTGTCTGTGCTCTGTAGAGACTCGGATTCGTATTCCAGTTAATCTGCCCCAATGCCGCCGGATTTTCTTCCACCGTCAAAGACATCCTGTATTTCTGTTCCTGCGTTGTCGTTGGAAGAGAAACACCTGCATTCTGGCTGTCTGGGCGCTGTTTGGTCACATAAAGCTGAACAGGGTAGTTGGATGTGTTTTCAAAAACAATTTCATCTAACGGATGCACCGTACTTGTTGAATTATAGTTCGGATAGTAGAACACAAACAGATTCTTCAATTCCGTTCCGGTCTCTGAACTGTAAAACGGTACATAGGCGCTCTCATATGTACAAAAGCATGGGTCTGTTCCATTTGTTTTTCCGGTTCCATTACATGGGCATATACTCATGCTTTCATATTTTTTTCCGCCTTTTTTTGAGTAATTATAGGCATTTAATGTATATTTTGCCGAAGCCTTCACAGTGCCGCCGCTTTCCTCCACCTTAATATACAGCGTACGTTTTGTATACTGATAAACTTCATCTGCATCAAGAATTGTTTTATGCTCATCTGTCGCATTAAAAACCTGATATATTTTATTCGCATATTCAGTTTGTCCCTGAACAATCGCTTTCATTGCGTTCTCATCCCAATTCTGCGGCATGATCAAGAAGGCATTGCTCTCTGTATCCAACTTGGAAATATTCGGTACTTCATAATCATTTTTCTGATTTCCGGAAGTCGTTCCAGACTGTTTCTTATAGCCGGAATCCTTGCTGCCGTCAAAGGTTACCAATGCATCAAATGTATGATCCCCGCTTGCAAGTCCACTGATCTGGAAATAATATTTTGATTGATTTTTCCCCTTTGTCCTTGGGTTAAACGTTCCTGTTTTGCCATTGTCTGTAGAGATAACCGAGGCTGTTACTGCGGATGTATCTTTATCCGATGCACGATACAACCGCACATCTTTATAACTTGAACCGTCTTTCAAGGTTTCCTTCAAAACAAGACTGCCATTTTCCAGATGTGACGCCTGATCTGAAAGAAAGCCAAGCCGGATGGTTTTTGTCACAGGATCAATAGGATAGTTGAATGCCATCGAAACGTCCTCAAAACTTTTGGCTTTGATCTCTTCCATCAGATTCTGTGCCGCTGTGGATGCATCCAGATAAAGTCCGGATTTTTTATTGACCCGCCCGGATGTAACAAAGGCCTGTAAAAAAATAACTGCTGCAATCGCAAATATACTGACTGCAATAATCAATTCCAACAGTGACATACCTGCATTATTGATCTTTGTTTTTGTGAATTTCATCTGCTTTTCTCTCCCTGAAACGGCCTCCTGCCGTTTTTACAATACATAAACACTCTTCCGAAAAACACAGATAGAGGGGTCTTTGTATCCCCCTCTACCCCTTATTCATCTTTCTGTTCTTCTGTACTGTCCGATTTCTTCTGACTGGATGAAACTGTTCCAAACAGGTTCTTATTGCCGGATTTCACAGGACTGGTATTCGGCTCCGTGTATTCCTGGCCTGTACCTGTCATGGCATACATATCGACAACGATGGTTCCGCCAAGTTCCCCTGTGGAGGATGAAAATGTTACATTGACACTGTCAATTGTCATTCTCGTCTTTTCTGAGGCAAGGAAATCAACAATATTCTTCAGTTCATCATATGTACAGTTAAATGTGATCGTATTCTGCATACGATACAGTGATACATCCTCCGATGATACGTCGATATCTGTCCGTCCCGACTCACTCTGATCCATTGTTCCCTCAATCTGATTGATCTGATCCTGTGTCGGCTCATTGGCCTGTTCAGATAATGTCTGCTGATCATCCTGACTGCTGTACGAAGCAGAACCGTCCATGGAAGCAACCAGCTGCATATCCGAAAAATCCATACCTGCAGCAGATATCCCCAATTTATCTTCCATTCTTTTGCCAAGTAAAATGGCGTCTTCCTCTTTCACATCAACCGGAAACATTGCAAGATAAGCATTCACCTGATCATTATATTTTGCCGTTTCAGATACATAAAAATCTTTATTCTCTTCAATTTCTTTCAGCTCATTCAGTTTCTCTCTTAACGGCACATTTTCAGCCCGAAGGGCTTCCGCCTTATCCATCTGCGGATGAAAAACAAGAAAATAGCCAAGGGCAAAGACAGCAATGCCCAGAAAAATCAATAATAACTTTTTATCTCTCATTGACAATTTTGTATTCATTCTGTCGCTCCTTACTGTGCATTACTATCAACGACTGCCGGCTGTGCATATGTGCATGTCACGGTCATTGTAACCTCACCATTTTCGCCCTCTTCCAGACTGTTTGTTGTCACAGATGTCAGACTTTCAAAGGTTCGCATCTGAATCAGTACCTGTGCTGCTTCATTCTTATTCGATACATGCAGATCAAAGCTGACCCCTGTACCATCCGACGTAAAGCTGTCCAGGGTCAGATCCGACGGCATTTTCTGTTCCATTTCTTCCAGGAAATCCCGAAGCTGTTCATTCGGTGTATCTGTATAAGCATACAGGCCTTCATAACTGGCTGTTCTTGATTTTGCACTGCTGTACGCGTCATAGATATCCTGAATATCCTGTTTTGCCGCAATCTGTTTCTCCAGACTGGCTTTTGTCAGATTCTGATAAACATGGCTGCCGATTCCCACTGCTGAAAGCAGCACACCTGCACCAATACCGATAGCCGCGATCACAAAGGCACCGCTTAACGTCTCCTGTTCACGTTTTTTCTTCTTCGTTGCTTTTTCCATCAGGTTAAGGCCTGATACAGAAGGTGCAGCTACTGCTGCATACAAATAAAGCTGTTCGCCGTCCCGGACTCTGTCTGCACCTTCAAAATTTTGAAGGATCTGCACCTGCTGGGCCAGTTCATGGCTGAACAATTCCGCAATACCTTCAATGCCTGCACCGAGACCACAGCACGCCACAGAGTCAAAAACAGTTCCCGGATTTCGGGATATATAGTAATCCATAATCCTGGATATATTTCCAATCAGATATCGAAAACTCTCTGTGACTTCCGCTTTTGCAGCCGAAAGCTCCGGCATCCCCTCAACGGGTGCCGCATCAAGCTGTGTATTGAGACATTTACCCGTATACAGTGCATCCAGGGCCTGCCACTCATTCTCAATTTCACCGAAAACCGTTTCCTGCATTACTGTATCAATGGCCATATCCACGCCATAATTCACCATTCGCTGCAGGGCCAGATCACCATCTTTGATAATACTGATCATGGTATACTTCTTCTCAATCTTCGCCAACAAATGGACGCCTTTGGCATAGATATCCCGAACCGCCTGATACAGGCTGTCACCAGTATAACCAATGCCCTGTATCGTCAGTCCTGCATTCTCAGCCAGCTCATTATAAGCCGCAGAAATGGACTTTGGTGCTGCATAGACCATCAGATCATACTGTTTATTGCCTTTATTTCGGGCATTCTTACGATCAGGATTGGTTCCTTCGCTGCTGTCTGCTTTCTCACTGATCTCGCCGAGAATCGTATAAGATAAAACATATTTGCTGATATCCACAGGAAAATATTCACTGCTGTTTGTCTGGATCAGTTCCTGTATCTGATTCTTTTTCACCATCGGAAGCTGGATACGGCGACTGGCAATACGTGAAGAACCCGCCACAAAATAAATCTTTTTGGATTTAATAGCATGGGCTTCCAATCCCTGAACAAGCAATTCTGCCAGGTTTTTGGTGTCACGCACTTCTCCGTCCTCTGTCATTCCCTGAGGCATCGGGATACTGAAGCACTGAAGTATTCGCTCTTTTCTTCCGACTTCTTCAATTTCCGCCACCCGCAGCTGGGAAGCATCTATTTCAACACTTATAAATCTCGCCATTTTTTGTCTCCTCATAAAAATGTTCAGTTGCAAAATTATATTTTTTATTTTTACCATCCTTATGATGTGTACTGCTAATGCAGTCATTCAGATGCCTTCAAATAAACCATATAATTTTATAACTGAAAAGAATTGATTCATTTTTCAGTTACTTTTTGTGATATCACTCTGCCGGATACTTTCATTAGATTCCAAGCATGCCCATATACCAGTGAATCCAGCTGTTTCCCCATAATGCGGCTATAAAAATGCCCGCTGACAGATAAGGCCCCATCGCCAGCATATGCCCGGCCCCGCTGACCCGTATACGAATCAGATGGATCACAGAGCCAATGATGCATCCAAGGAAAAATGCCAGAATGATCAGCTGCCATCCAAGGATCAGACCACAGGCTGCCATCAATTTGATATCGCCGCCGCCAATGGCTCTCCCGCCGCTGACCAGATAGATCACCAGCAAAATACCGCTGACACAAAGGGCTCCGACCAAATGCGTCATCCATGCTTCCGGCTGCACGACAACAGCCGCAATACCCAGTATACCCAGGAAAACATTAACAGATATCGGGATTTCATGTGTCCGCCAGTCAATCAGACTCAGCACGATAAGGGCTGACGTCATCAGGCAATAAATCGCACTCATGCCATTAAGGCCATTCACTGCACATACCAGGACATAGAGAGCGCCATTCAGCGCCTCTATGACCGGATACTGTGCTGAAATTTTTGTTTTGCAGTTCCGACACTTACCGCCGAGGATCAGCCAGCTGAATACCGGCACCATATCATACCAATGAAGCCTGCTCCCGCATGTCATGCAATGGGATGGCGCTGTCACAATGGACTCGTGAAGCGGCATCCTGTAAATACACACATTGAGGAAGCTTCCGATGGTGATACCGAATATGAAAATGACGATGTACGGGATAAGTTCTAAAAAAAGAAGCATAGGGGGGTCCTTTCTTATAGCTGCAAAATTTGTTTGTTGGGCGAAACGCTTCCCAAGGGCTTTGAAAACATAAAAATTAGCAGTCTCACAGCAGGCACGCTCGCGCTGCCCATCCCTGGCAGCGGTACATAAGGTGCTAATTTTTTATGTTTATCCAAGGGTGATGAGCGTTTCGCAACACTAAGATAAAAATTTTAGTATGTAAGATCTACTAGTTACCAGCAGTATCTTTAAGAGTTGTAGGATTATATGTAACTGTGACAGAACCATCCTCCCCAACTACTACTTTGGCACTAATTTCAGTAATGGCTTTTCCCTTATCATCCGTCCATTTCTTAGATTTGAGTTTTGTATTAGCCCAATCATTCCCTGCAAAATTATTAAATACAGTTTCTAATGCAGTTTTTGCAGTCTCAGGAGAAGCAGTAACTGCTACCGCCGCATTATTTGAAAGTGTAATTGTATATGTACCAGCTGCAATTGTATCTGTGCTGTCAGAAGCAGCTGTCTTCATTACTGTTACCAAGTTCTCAAGGTTTGAAGCATCGGCTGCTTTTCTTGATTTTTCTACATATTTGGTATACTGTGGTGCAAGGATGCCAACGAGGATAGCCAGGATTGCTACAACGATAACAAGCTCTACCAGAGTGAAACCTTTATTGTCTTTCTTCTTGTCTTTAAGAAATTTTAACATACGTTTATCTCCTTCTTTATTTCTCTTTCTTTTATGGATGAACACGGTTCCCTATGCCAGCCGCATCACCTTCATGTTACTGTCGGAAACTTTTTACGCGGTTCCCAATCGCGTATTCAAATGCTTTTCGCAAAGAATCCATTAATTACTTTTAACTGCTTTGAAGTACAGAATAACTGAATGATCTTCTACAGGTTGTCCAGGCCTTCATACATAGCGCCAATCGGCAGGATGACGGCGATGACCAGTGTACCGACGATCAATGCCATAAAGACGATGATCAATGGTTCCATGGCTGCCAGAATACTCTGGGTCGTCATCTCGACTTCCTCATCATAATAATCAGCCAGTTTCTCAAGCATCTCTTCCAGATTACCGGTCTCTTCACCAATGCCCGTCATATGATAAACCATCGGCGGAAAAATGCCCGCTGTCTGCAAAGGTTCAGAAAGAGGGATACCTTTCATCACTTCTTCCTTTGCCTTCAAAAAGGCATTGGCATAATGAACATTCTTCATAATGCCCGCAACAATATCCAGACAACTGGTCGTTGAAAGTCCCGCTGACAAAAGCGTACTCATCGTCCTGGCAAATTGTGCACAGGCCGTTTTTACTGTCAGTTTGCCAAAAAGCGGCATCTTCATCTTGACATTGTCTATCGCAAGTCGTCCCTGATCGGTCTGATAAATCAGGCGATAGGCTGCAGCTACAATAGCCGCAATGATCAGGATCACATACCAATGGGATGCCATCCAACTGCTGGTACCCATTACCGCAAGGGTAAGGGCAGGCATCTGCACATCCAGATCTGCAAACATATCAACAAAAATAGGAATAACAAATAGCAGCATCACTGCCACGACGCCAATGGCCGCACAAATCAAAATAATCGGATAGATCGTCGCTTTCATGATGGTGGCCCGCAGTTTGGCCTCTTTCTCAAAATGGGTCGCCATACGTGAGAAAGACAGTTCCAGACTGCCGGATGCTTCACCGGCCCGAACCATATTCACCAGCATTCCCGGGAATATATCCGGAAATGCCATCATGGAATCCGCCAGCGTATTACCCTTTTCTACATTAGTCAGGACTTCCGCAATCGCCCGTTTCAGCCATTTATTCTCTGTTTGCTCTGCAAGCATCTGCAAAGCCTCTTTCATCGGAACGCC
>ERZ1673737.2774-NODE-2774-length-14233-cov-6.436098_pt1 | contig 14233 bp, 11 predicted proteins | sample MGYA00580211_ERZ1673737 | MGnify/ENA primary metagenome ERZ1673737 (study PRJEB41218, sample SAMN15661789) | gut metagenome | host: Homo sapiens | place: Canada: London | collected 2015-08-20/2019-03-30 | study: EMG produced TPA metagenomics assembly of... | reverse complement strand
GAAGTGAATTCCGATAGGGATCAGCACTGCGAACCCACTGAAGCTAGGTAGTAATCTAAGCAGTAGGAATCCCCTTGCTTTAGCAAGGGGAGGAAGTCAAGTTGAGGATTTTTAGGAAGGTTAAAAATAACGGTAGCCTTAAATAAGGCTACCTTTTGAAACTACTTAGCGTTTACAACTTTCTTAAGCTCGGCACCTGCGCTGAAAGACGGAGTCTTGGTGGCAGGGATATTGATAACCTCACCAGTTTGCGGGTTACGACCTTCACGAGCACTACGCTCAGTTACCTTAAAGGTACCAAAGCCTACGAGCTGAACACGATCGCCTGAAGCTAACGCATCGCTTACGCACTCTAAAACAGCCTCTAAGGCTTTACGGGAACCGGATAAAGGTAAACCTGAACGCTTGGCAATCTGTTCGATAAGTTCTGACTTATTCATCTTAAATTTCCTACTGTGTTTTTTTCCGCAATAAAGGCGCTTTTTGCAACCTTATAAAGAAATCAATTGATGCTGTTATAAATAACTTTTTAGGTTTTTGACCTAACTTACAACCGCATTTGTGGTCATATAGTATATATTGACGCTTTAAAAATTTACACAAAAAATACTTTGCTTCACAGATCTAAAATTAAATTTTTTATATTTTTTTTGTATATTTTTTAATCAACTTATTGATTTTTAAATATTTTATTAAAAAATACCCCTAATAAAAAAATATTTAAACAAAGTAATTATTTTGTTAAAAACTTCTTAAATTTGCTCTAAAAACGTGATTTAATCCCCAAATTTGCAATTAAATTGATAAAATAGAGCATACGCTTTACCGGATAAATCCGGTTTTTTCATCAAAAGGAGCTTATCTTAATCATGGAAGAACTCTTACGTCCCATCCGCCGCGCCCTTATCAGCGTTTCTGACAAGACCGGTGTTGTCGAGTTTGCCCGTCAATTACAATCTCGCAATGTTGAAATTCTGTCTACTGGTGGTACTGCTAAATTACTCCTAGAAAATGGTATCAATGCTGTAGAAGTTTCCGACTATACCCAATTTCCTGAAATGATGGATGGTCGTGTCAAGACTCTCCACCCTAAGATTCATGGCGGCATTTTAGGTCGTCGTGGCATTGATGAAGAGGTTATGACTGCACATGACATCAAACCTATTGATCTTGTAGTAGTCAATCTTTATCCGTTTGTAAAAACCGTCTCTGATCCTAACTGTCCTTTAGAGAAAGCCATTGAGAATATTGATATCGGTGGCCCGACTATGGTTAGAGCTGCAGCTAAGAACAATCGTGATGTTGCTATCGTAGTTAGAAGTTCAGACTATGAGCGTGTTTTAGCTGAGATGGATGAGCATGATGGTTCTTTAACCTTAGATACTCGTTTTGATTTAGCTATTGCCGCTTTTGAGCACACTGCCTCTTATGATGCTGCTATTGCTAACTATTTTGGTACTAAGGTTCCTGATTACGGCATCTCCGATGGTAGCAAGTCTGTCTTACCACGTACCTTAAACTTAAGCTTCATTAAAAAGCAAAATATGCGTTATGGTGAGAACCCTCATCAGAATGCCTCATTCTATACTGACCTCAACTCTAAAGCCTCAGGCATTAGCACTGCAATACAAATTCAAGGTAAAGAATTATCTTATAACAATATTGCCGATACTGATGCTGCTATTGAGTGCGTCCGTCAGTTTGAGGAGCCTTGCTGTGTTATCGTCAAGCATGCTAACCCTTGTGGCGCAGCTTTAGGTGCTAACTTAAAAGAGGCTTATGAAGCAGCCTTTGCTTGCGATAGCGAGTCTGCTTTTGGTGGCATTATTGCTTTTAACAAAACCTTAGATGGCCAAACTGCTAAAGCTATTATCGACAATCAGTTCTGTGAGGTTATCGTAGCACCTGATGTTACCGAAGAAGCTATAGCTGAAGTTGCTCGTAAGAAGAATGTACGTCTACTTAAGACTGGTGAACTTTCTTGTGAGGAGCCACGTCTTGACTTCAAACGTGTTAACGGCGGTCTTTTAGTACAAGAAGCTGACTTGGAAGTTGTTAGAAAAGAAGACCTCAAAGTTGTAACCGAGCGTGCCCCTTCTGAATCAGAACTCTCTGAAATGCTCTTTGCATGGAAGATCTGCAAGTTCACCAAATCAAATGCTATTGTTTATACCAACAACCGTAAGACCTTAGGTATTGGTTGTGGTCAAACTAGTCGTGTCTTCTCCGCAAAGATTGCTCACTTACGCGCTCAAGAGGCTAATTTATCCTTAGAAGGTGCTGCTTTAGCATCTGATGCTTTCTTCCCGTTCCGTGATGGTGTTGATGCTGCCGCAGCTGCTGGTATTAAGTGCATTATCCAGCCAGGTGGTTCTATCCGCGATCAAGAGGTTATTGATGCGGCTAATGAGCATGGCATTGCTATGGTCTTCACCGGCATGCGTCATTTCCGCCACTAATTTAGGAGTTGTCAATGAAAGTATTAGTTGTAGGTAGCGGTGGTCGTGAGCACGCTTTAGCTTGGAAAGCAGCTCAGTCTCCATTAGCCGATATCGTTTATGTAGCTCCTGGTAATCCTGCTACTGCTCGTGAAGAAAAAATGCAAAACATCAATATTAAAGTTGATGATATTGCCGGATTAGCAAAATTTGCTCAGGACGAAAAGATTGATCTTACTATTGTCGGCCCTGAAGCTCCTTTAGTTGCAGGTATTGTTGATGAGTTCTCAAAACTTGGTTTAACTGTCTTTGGACCATCAAAAGCTGCTGCTGCTTTAGAAGGCTCCAAATCCTTCACTAAGGATTTCTTAAAGCGCCACAACATTCCTACTGCAGCTTATGAGGTTTTCACTGAAACTGATAAAGCTGTTGCCTATATCAAAGAGCAAGGTGCTCCAATTGTTATTAAGGCCGATGGTTTAGCCGCAGGTAAAGGCGTAGTAGTTGCTATGACTGAAGCTGAGGCTATTGATGCAGTTCACTCTATGCTTGACAATCACGAGTTTGGCGATGCTTCTGCCTCTGTAGTTATTGAAGAGTTTATGGAAGGTGAAGAAGCTTCATTCATTGTTATGGCTGACACTAAGTTTGCCTTACCAATGGCTACCTCACAAGATCACAAGCGTGTAGGTGATGGAGATACCGGCCCGAATACTGGTGGTATGGGTGCCTACTCCCCAGCTCCGGTTGTAACTGCTGAAGTTTACCAACGTGTCATGGATGAAATCATCAATCCAACCTTAAAAGGTATGGCAAGTGATGGTATTCCTTATCGTGGCTTCTTATATGCAGGTCTTATGATCGATAAGAATGGAGCTCCTCGCGTAGTTGAATTCAACTGTCGTTTTGGCGATCCTGAAACTCAGCCTATCATGATGAGAATGCAATCAGATTTAGTTGAGTTATGCCTTATGGCTTGTAAGGACGGTGGTCTTGAAAACGCTACAATTAAATACGATGAACGTCCTGCTGTAGGAATCGTTTTAGCAGCTCACAACTATCCTGCCTCCCCACGCAAGGGTGATGTAATCACAGGTCTTGATTCTGCAATAGATAAAGACGAAAAAATCTTTGAGGCTGGTACTGCTCAAAAGGGTGATGATATCGTTACCGCAGGTGGTCGTGTTTTATGTGTAACCGCTTTAGGCGATGACATTGCCAAGGCTCGTGATAAAGCCTATGCCTTATGTCAAAAGGTTCACTTTGACGGTATGTTCTACCGCAAAGATATTGCTTGGCGTGCTTTAAATCGTAAATAAACTAAAACTATTAAAAAAAACTTCGGGCTTAACCGCCTGAAGTTTTTTTTTCTCAAATATTCCTTGAAATCAACCATATAAAAATCTGGAGCTTTTATGACCGAGGAGATCATTAAACAAGCTATCTTATTTATAGTCTCATTTACAGCTAATTTATTTGCCTCAGTTTCAGGCGGTGGCGCTGGTTTTATTCAATTCCCTTTATTGGTACTTCTAGGTCTACCTTTTGCTACAGCCTTAGGTACCCATAAAGTCGCTGTGGTCTTTTTAGGTCTCGGAGCTCTTGCTCGTAAGGGTAAGCTTAGTGAATATCGCTTTGATAAACAGATCTCCTGCATTATGCTCTTTTTAGGAGGCCCTGCAGTTATCCTAGGCTCACTTATTATCATCAAACTACCGACACAAACTGCAGAAATTGCCTTAGGTATTATTACTATTTCCAGTGGTATTTATACGCTCTTTAAGAAATCTTTTGGAGCTAAGACTATAGAACATCGTTCCTTACAAAGAAATATTATCGGCGCCTTGTTGATTATTTTAGTGGGTTTATTTTCAGGATCTTTATCTTCAGGAGCAGGTCTATTTTCCACACTAACCTTAGCTGGCGTATTTGGTCTAGAGCTTAAAAAAGCCATCATGCATACCATGATCTTTGTTGCAACAATCTGGAATGCTATTGGAGCTATAACTGTTGGTTCTTTAATGGGAATTCACTGGCAATGGGTACCTGTAATGATTATTGCAACCTTTACAGGCGCCTGGCTTGGTACCAATTTATTGCTGTACCTGCCAGTACGCATAGTAAGAATTATTTTTTCTTTTGTAGCTATGTTAAGCGGAGTAATCCTGCTTTGCGAAGCCTTCTAAACTTATACCAATATTGCTACTGCCGTCTTGATAAGCCATATCTAAAAGTTTCTCTGTAAGATCTGGACCTCTTTTAGATTTTTTCAAAAGCTCCATCATCTCAATTTGGAAATTAACCTCATTATCAACGGCAGGAACTTCACGTAATTCCTCATCTGAAAGCTCTTGTTCTTGTTGCTCAATTTTACGAATTACACCACCTAAACTTGCACGAGAGGCAATTTCAGCTTCATCTCCATCATGTAAAATGATCGCATCTGCGGCGGCTGATAAAGATAGACAAGCATCTAAACCAAAGAGATCTCCTAAAAGCAAATCCTCTTTATCATCTTTAAGCATAAAAGGCTCAACCTCATCGATAACTTTTTCCAAATCAATATGGTTATTCTTATCGCGATGAAATTCCCATAACTGCTTTAAAGCACGTTCAAAAGCCTTTACGCCGCCTTGAATCTTTTCCATCTCACACCATAAAGCATAATTTGGTAATTGACGTTGCGCTAAAACTAGAGCAAATAAACTCTGTCTCCAAGGAGACATTTCACCTAAGAGTTTGTAGTAACACTCGCCAAAAATCATACCTACCCCTCAAATGTAAAAATTTATTAAAATATATGATTATCTTACGAAAAAATTGTGCCATAATAAAAGCATACAGCAATAAATAATAAATATAATTCTCTTAACAAAAGCTTTTTAAGCAGCATGTTCTTTTACAAAAGATAAGCCTCCTGTTTAAATTGCTGAAATCTTTTTTTGATATAAACCAACATGATTTCAGAAGACTACGTATCCGTGGAGGCTATTGCTTCCTCCTCGTGGCATCGGCCTTTTTCAAAAAAAAATACCATAGGGATCACTGCCACTTTATTTGTAGCCCTGTCTTTATCCTTTGTCATCTCTCAACATTTTGATGAAAGAATTAAAAACGCTTTAGTTGATGGCAATACTGTAGCAGATAATTTTGATTTTTCTCAACCTGATACTAGTAAACCTTTAACTGAAGCTTTTGGAATTGAATCTCCTAACACGGACAATACCAAAGAACCCGAAGTTACTGTAAGTACAGAACAAAAAAATCTCGACAATTTCGACGATAACTTACCTGAAAATGTTCTTGCTGATGCTGACTATGCAATGGATCAGCAAGTTAGAAATTTAGCCGCTTCTGTCGAGAAAGATTCCTCTGTAAGTACTGAAGGTCGTTGGCTTACTGAAGATGTACAAAAAGGAGATACTATCTCCTCTTTATTTGAGGATTTAAATATCCCAGCTTCAGTGATGATGAATATCCTTAAAAACAAACAAGCTGCTAAAGAAATCAATCATTTACAATTAGGTGATCACCTAGCCTTTTTGTTAAATGATGATAGTGATCTTTTAGCTTTTGTTAAGCCTTTAGATGACAAAAAGCAATTACGTATCTATCGCAATGATGTTAAGAGCAATGATTTTACCTATGCGATTGAACCTGTTGGAGCCCATTTAAGCGATAACAATGCTGTACCTGATGATGTTATTGCAAAACTTGAGGAAAACGATAAGAACAAAGCTGAAGACAATAAAAAAGTAGTCGCACAAACTAAAACTGAAAATAAAGATCAGCAAGAAAAAACTACAACTATCGCTAAAAACGAAGAACCTAAAGCTAAAATCACCACTGCCGCAAATCGGGGTAAATTAGTCTTAGTAAAAATTAACAAAGGCGAAAGTTTCTCTACTGTAGCTAATAAAGCCGGTATTACTTATGCCGAAATCAACCGTATTTTGCAGATGTTTAAAGGCAGAATTCAATTCTCAAAGAATATTCGCCCAGGTGACTCTATGCGTGTGCTGTTTACTGACAGTAATGGTAAAGGCAAGATCGCCGCAGTTGAATTTAATTTAAGCCGTGGTGGCAAGATAAGTTCTTATCTCAATACTGCTGATAATAAGTACTACGATGAACATGGCTTAAGCTCCGTTAAGAGTTCTTTTAGACGTTTCCCGTTTAACGCCAAAGCCAGAATTACCTCAGCTTTCAATCCAGGACGTAAACACCCCGTCTTAGGTACAGTTCGTCCACATAATGGTACTGATTTCGGTTTACCTGTAGGCACGCCGATTTTAGCTCCGGCTGATGGTGTTGTAGATAAAGCCACTTATTCCCGCTCTGCAGGCTATTATGTAGTGCTCCGCCACCGTGGTGGTTGGTCAACTGTATATATGCACTTATCTAAACTCCACGTCAAACAAGGTCAACGTGTAAAATTAGGCTCTACCATTGCCAGATCTGGTAATACCGGTATTTCCACAGGTCCCCATTTACACTATGAGTTACGTATCAATGGACGCCCTGTCAATGCAATGCGTGTAAACTTAGGCTCTCGTGATGTTGAGGTAAATACTCGTCAAAGACAGCGTTTCCAAAAGAGCGTTGCTCAATACAAACGCGATTTACATAGAGATTCACTCATAGCTGGAAACTAAACATTTTGCTACCGCTTTAAGCGGTAGCTTTTTCTTAAATCCATCTCAATGTAAGATGTCTCTCAAATTTTTATCCCCATTGCTGTCTATTTCTCAAATTAAGAGCTTTATGTGATATGTTAAATACATAAACTCAAAGCAAATCTTAATAAGAGGAGCGTAGCGATGGCTGTAGCAGAATTAGGCGGATTTAACACAAAACTTCAGAATGTTGATGAGCAATATTCTTGGATCAATGACATGATCAAGGCTAGGCAAGAGCTTGTATTGCTATATATGAAGCTTCTGAATATATCATTGTCACGAAGCTCTAATCGTAATGATGAATGCTATCCCTCATATGAAGAAATCACAACTTTTTGCGACCATCTTATCGATTACATTTCTCACGGCCATTTTGACCTCTATCCTAAAATTATTGGACTTATGGAAAATGCCTCTGGCAAATCTCTATCAATTGCCAATCGTGTTATGCCTAAAATCGAACAAACCACAGAATATCTGATGCGTTTTAATGATAAGTATGCAGAGGATATGGATGAAAAAAAGATTTTATCGCTAAAAAATGATCTAAGTGAAGTTGGCAAATGTTTAGAAATCAGATTTAGAAATGAAGATCGTCTAATTATCAGTTTACGTCTCGTTCACTCGATAATGTCCTCAAACTAATGATGAAAACGCGCCCATTCCTAATTTTTTGAGAAAGATGGCTTCTAGCTGATTATGTAAAATTTAAAGCAAAAAGCTCGCTGACACGTCTAATGCCAATAACCTCTATCCCTGCTAAAGTTTGGCGTGGGAGGTTATCATACGGAACTATCGCTCGAATAAAGCCTTGTTTTTGAGCTTCGATAATACGCTCTTGTCCATGAGCTATGGGACGAACCTCTCCTGTAAGACCAATTTCGCCAAAAGCAACTGTACCTCTATCAATAGCTTGATTTTTAAAAGAAGAGATCAAGGCTAAAACCAAAGGTAAATCAGCTGAAGTATCCTCAACTTTGACACCACCCACTACATTTATAAAAACATCTTGATCGGCTAAATTAAATTCAGCATGTCGATGCAAAACTGACAATAACATCGCCAAGCGTCCAGAATCGGTACCTAATGACAAACGTCGCGGATTACCATATAAAGATATATCAACTAATGCCTGTAATTCCACCAATAAAGGACGAGTTCCTTCCCAGACTACCATAGCTAAAGATCCTGGCGCTACTTGCTCTTGACGATTTAAGAATATAGCTGAAGGATTTTTTACTTCAGCTAAACCTGTATCAGTCATCGCAAAGACTCCAAGCTCATTAACAGCGCCGAAACGATTTTTTTGACAGCGTAATGTTCTAAAACGCATATCATTACCAGTTTCAAGCATTACTGAACAATCAATACAATGCTCGAGAATTTTTGGACCAGCAAGAGAACCATCTTTAGTTACATGTCCAACCATAAAGACAGCGATTCCCGTCCGTTTGGCAAATTGCGTTAAAGCCGCAGCACCTTCTCGCACCTGACTTACAGATCCAGGCGCAGATTCAATACCTGTAACATGCATAACCTGAATTGAATCAACCACCAACACATGTGGTTGCTCCTGCATAGCTAAAGAACAGATATTATCAATAGAAGTTTCAGCGGCAACTCTCACCTTTTGTGTAGGCAAACGCAAACGAGCTGCTCTTAAAGCTACCTGTTGAAGCGATTCCTCACCTGTAATATATAAAACTTTAACTTTATCAGAAAGACGGCATACAGTTTGCAATAATAAAGTAGATTTACCTGCACCAGGAGAACCACCAATTAAAACGACCGAACCTTTTACGATACCGCCGCCTAAAACGCGATCAAACTCCTGATAACCACTTGATATTCTCGGGGCATTTTGTACATCAACTGCGCTTAAAGCTTGAATACCTGAGCCACTTGCTCCAGCAAAACCGCTTAAAGCACGATTAACAGCCAATGCTCCTGCATTTGGAGCTTGATTATCAAAGGTTTCATTGATAGTGCCAGCTTCGCCACATTCTGAGCAAATACCTTGCCAACGCGAATACTTAGCGCCACAATTAGAGCAGATATAAATACTTTTTACTTTAGGCATAAATAGTCTTAGCAGCAATTTTTAATAATAAAACTACTGCATTTAAATCACTTTTATTTAACGCATATTGAGCCTGAGCTTTGACCTTAGGTTTAGCATGATAAGCAATGCCCAAAGAAGCCTCAGAAAGCATCTTTAAATCATTAGCACCATCGCCTAAGACAATTACCTGAGATTTATCAATATTATATTGAGACATCAAAGATAAAACACCTAAACGCTTAGCCTCAGCATCTACAATATCTCTATCAACCTTTCCTGTAAACTTGCCCTCAACGATTTCTAAAGAATTGGCACATACCATTTCAAGCTTATATTTTTGTTCTAAAACTTCAATAAGCTGGACAAAACCACCAGAGCAAATACCACGAGCCCACTTATTTGCAGCAGTAACTGCCATCAAATTATCAAGGCCAGAAGTTTCAACCATGATCTCTTTAACTTTAGAAATAACTTCGGCACTGCCATCTTTTAACATGCTTACTCTTTCTTTTAAAGAGGTAGCAAAATCTAAACCGCCATGCATAGCTTTTGAGGTTATAGCTGCAACTTTATCAAAAACTCCTAAAGATCTAGCTATCTCATCAATACCTTCAATTTGCACTGAGGTCATATCCATATCTAAAACCACAATGCCAGGTTTATTTAAATTAGGGATAGCTTTTAAGGCAAAAATATCAAAATCATATTTTTCCTCTAAATTTATCTCCCGTAAGTTTTCTAAAGCTTGATCTTCACAACTATATAAAGCGCAATAATGACCGTAATCTTGAAGCTTGCCGAAAAGATTAAAATTCACAGAGCACTCACAAGCTAAAGCTTCCACGCTCTTATCTAAAATATTCTGCTTTCCCACCAAAAAGACGTAAATCATGTTTTTTTCCTAAAAATAAAGTGCAGAGATTGTTATAGAGCAATGCTTCTGTATCAAAAGAACTAAGCTTTAAAAGTGATGATAATAAAGCATATTGCTTATCTATAAGCTCAAAATCATAGGGCATACTGTTTTTATAATCAGCATCAGATTCCAAAAGTATACGGTCTTGCGGTATAAATTTCAAAAGCTCAGGAATTTTGGATCTTTGTTGAATAAAATTACGACCAAAACTTAAATAAAAGCCCTGATCTAAATAAGCACGAGCAATCTCTTTTGAAGAAGTAAAGCCATGAATAAGTCCTGAAAGCTTACCTGCATATGATTTCAAAATCTTTAGCATCTGATCATGTTGTTTGTAGACATGCAGACTTACAGGCAAATTTAATCTTGAGGCTAGATCTAATTGCTGTTTTAAAATTGGAATTTGTATAGAGTTATCAATATTCGCATCCAAGCCACATTCGCCAATACCAACGCAGGTAGACGCATTTAAAAGGTTTAGAAAAAGATCTTCAGAAAAAAGATCTGCTTTAGCATACCAAGGATGGATGCCTACCAAAAAAGGAAAGGGAATTTTTGTAGCAAGATCTTTATTTATAGATGCATCTGCAAGATCGCAACTTACTCCTATAGGTAAGCATTTCTCTTGCAGAAGCTTTAATAAAAGTTGTTCCCGATCTGGGAACAAACTTAAATGAATATGCGCATCACAGCGCATCTTAATGCTCACGAGTTGAGTTAAAGGTAACCTTAGGATAACGCTCCATAGTTAAAGAGAGATTAACCCCTGAGGAAGCCAGATAAGTTAAATTATCGCCACCATCTAAAGCAAGTCCCTGAGGAACACGATCACGCATCTCTTCTAAAGCTTTAGGATCCGTTGCACTCAACCAACGTGCTGTAGTAACACTTATATTTTCATAAATAGCATCAACATTGTATTCATGTTTTAAGCGCGATACCACCACATCAAACTGCAGCACACCCACAGCACCTACAATAAGATCATTATTGATAATCGGTCTGAAAAGCTGTACTGCACCCTCTTCTGATAACTGCATTAAGCCTTTTTGTAACTGCTTTTGCTTAAGCGGATCACGTAAACGAATACGACGGAATAATTCTGGAGCGAAATTAGGAATACCTGTAAAACGAATTTTTTCGCCTTCAGTAAAAGTATCGCCGATACGCATAGTTCCATGATTATGTAAACCAATAATATCGCCGGCAACAGCTAATTGAGCTTGTTCACGTTCGCCTGCCATAAAGGTTACCGCATCAGAAATCAGCATTTCACGGCCTAAACGGACATTGAAAAGCTTCATACCCTTCTTATAAGAGCCAGAAACGATACGCATAAACGCAATACGATCATGATGCTTAGGATCCATATTAGCCTGAATTTTAAAAATAAATCCAGTAAGCTTATCCTCATTTGCCTCGACATTGCGCACATCGCTTTCGCGACTTAAAGGAGATGGAGCCCAGCTGGTGAGACCATCTAACATACAGTCAACACCAAAATTACCTAAAGCAGTACCAAAAAATACAGGTGTTTGTTTACCTTGTAAAAACTCTTCTTCAGAGAAAGGATTTGAACCGCCTTGGACTAACTCTATCTCATCGCGAATTTGAGCACTTAAATCCTCACCTAAGACCTCGTCTAACTTAGGGTTATCAAGACCTTTGATGATATTTTTATTTTGAATATGAAAACCTTCACCTGAATGGTAGAGGATAACCTCATCTCTTAATAAATGATAAACACCCTTAAAAGATTTACCTGAACCAATTGGCCAAGTTATAGGCGCACAAGAAATTTTAAGTTCATGCTCTACTTCATCTAAAAGCTCTAAAGGATCTCGTGTTTCACGGTCAAGCTTATTCATGAAAGTTAAAATTGGGGTATTGCGAAGACGAGTAACTTCCATCAACTTACGTGTACGTTCCTCAACACCCTTAGCCGCATCAATAACCATTAAACAAGAATCAACTGCGGTTAGAACACGGTAAGTATCCTCAGAGAAGTCCTCATGTCCTGGGGTATCAAGCAAGTTAACCATACAATCATTATATGGAAACTGCATAACTGAGGTTGATACAGAAATACCACGCTCTTTTTCCATATCCATCCAGTCAGATTTAGCAAAGGCACCGGTAGAACCACGACCTTTAACCTCACCGGCTCTCTGAATTACAGACCCGAATAATAAAACTTTTTCGGTGATAGTTGTTTTACCGGCATCCGGGTGAGAAATGATAGCAAAGGTACGTCTTTTAGCTATCTCGTTTAAAATTTTTTGATCTGCCATTATATTCTCTGAGAAAACTTGATCTGGCTATAGCTATGCATAACTTTTTAAATTGCTATTTTAACTTATATGCAATTTGAGCTCAATCTAATATAAAGCCTTAAGTTTAGATAAAAAAAAAGAGCCTTAAGGCTCTCTTATTTAGGTAGGATTCTCAATGGTGCCCAAGGCGAGACTCGAACTCGCACTCAGTTACGAACTACCCCCTCAAAGTAGCGTGTCTACCAATTTCACCACTTGGGCTTGCCCATCGAACGCAGACTATTTTACCAAAACTTTATGCTTTGTAAACTGTTTTTTTTAATTATTTTTAATATAGAAGCTATTTAATTGATTTTATTCATAAATTTACAATAAAATCCCCAAAATACCTCTATATTTAGCTATATATTATTGTTAATAATTATAATCAAGCTCATTTGAAGAGAGCAAAACACCTTCTTTACCGGTCAGAAGCTTGTTATAAATTGCATCATAAAGCAAAACATTCTGCACGTATTTGCGAGTTTCATTAAAAGGAATATTTTCAATATACATAGCACTATCGCGGAACTTACCATCCTTAGAAGCCCATCTTAAAACACGACTAGGACCTGCGTTATAAGCTACTGCAGCTAAGATACGATTATTATCAAATTTATCTAACATATCCTTTACATAAGCTGAGCCTAAGCGAATATTGTTTTCAGGATATACCAATTCAGAAACACCTTTGTAAGCCCAATTATTCTTCTTTGAAACATGATGAGCTGTTGCCGGCATAAGCTGCATAAGTCCTATAGCTCCAGCTGGAGATTTAACCACCGGATTCATCATGCTTTCTTGACGAGAGATTCCATATAAAAAGGACAAGGAAACATTTTGAGCTCTAGCATATTTACGATATAAATCTAAATATGCTATGGGGAAACGATAACTTAAAGCATCCCAGCGCTTACCTATAGCAATACTTGAAATTGCATAATTTACATGGCCATTGCGCAAAGCCCAATCTGCCATCAATAAAGCCTCATCATCACTTGCAGTCTTAGCAATTTCACGCCATTCAAGAGATGCGTTAGAATCGCCTAAAGCATTTAATTCAAAAAAACGTCTAACCGCTTTATTTTTGGCCACAGCTTCAGGAAAACGTACACTCTTAGACAATTTCTTATGATTAAAAGGCAGTTTACGGTCTAAAGCTTGTGCAGCTAAAAAACCAAAGAAAGATCTATCAGTGGCAACCTTCTTTAAAATACGTTCGCCTTGAGATGTTTTGCCAATTTCAAGTGCTGAACGGCCTTTCCAATACTGCCAATTGATCTCTTTTTTTAATGATGCTGGTAAATAATCAATTATGGCATAAAGATTTTTCCATTCTGAATACCAAATCGCCCGACGAGCTCGCATCTCTTTAAGATTATCAGTCCAGCCTACAGCCGGAAGATTCTTATCCACCCAGGCTATTTGTTTAGGATCACTTAATCTTCCCAAAAAATTGTTAGCAATAATTTGTTTAATTTCTAGAATTTCTGTTGCGCTTGGTTTATAGATCTTCGAAAATTTAGCAAAATTTTCAGCAGCTTCATTAGAATTTAAAGAGGCATAGCGTTTATAAGCTAAAACAGCAGCACGTCTGCCTTCTACATTTCTAGGCAAAATCTTATCTAATACAATCTTAGGATTATCATACAAACCCATAAGTGTATCCACACGTAAAGCAAATTTACTGTTCTGTAAAGAATTTGCCAAACTTCTAGTTAGACTTTCGTATCGTTTTGAAATATAAGCTTTTTCAAATTTCTCCATTACAGTTTTATTAGTCAAATAACCTTTTTGCTGCCATAAAACCATCAAAGCAGTACATT
>ERZ1673737.2768-NODE-2768-length-14258-cov-4.037950_pt1 | contig 14258 bp, 11 predicted proteins | sample MGYA00580211_ERZ1673737 | MGnify/ENA primary metagenome ERZ1673737 (study PRJEB41218, sample SAMN15661789) | gut metagenome | host: Homo sapiens | place: Canada: London | collected 2015-08-20/2019-03-30 | study: EMG produced TPA metagenomics assembly of... | reverse complement strand
CGGTATCTCTGTTTGATCTTCATCTACCATGTCTGATCGCAACCCTGTCCCCGCAGATCCCTCTGCGTCTGACGCGATGGGGGACCTGCGTCCTGCGCCCTTCGAAGTCTACGATCCGCGAATTCTTATTGTCTTTGAAAACCCCGCCGAGCTGTCCTCGGACTCTGACTCGGATCAATCCTTGACTCCTCGCGCCAATTCCCCGTCCAGCTTCGCAGCCTTTTATGACACCAACCTTGCTGCCGCTTTTGAATCGGGATACTCCGTCGGCGAGGGTTACCAGCGCGCCTATTTTGGCGTGTATGATCTCCGTATGCGGCGTATTATGCCCACTTCTGAGGTTACTGGGGGACAGATCCAACTTCCTCCTGGCACTCAGGATTCTGATGGCCACGATGACGTCGAGTCTGTGACTGAAGGTGCAAGCTCTGTTTCTTCCCACACTGTCGGCAACAGTCCTAACGTTATGTCTGAAGCCAAAGAATCCGAGGCTTCTCGCGCAGTCGGAGACAACGCCGGTTTCGTGTCTGAGAGTGAAGGATCTGAGTCCTCTCGCACCGTTACTGACAGCCCTACTATGCCTGGACTTTAAAGTCCGAGGCTTCTGTACAGTCGGAAACAACCCTGGTGTCATGTCTGAAAGTGAAGGATCTGAGCCCTCTTGCACCGTCAGAACAACCCCGGTGTCGTGTCTGAAAGTGAAGGATCTGAGAGTCCTCTTGCACCGTTGCTGACAGCCCTACTATGCCTGGAGTTTAAAGTCCGAGGCTTCCTGGCCCGTTGGCGACAGCCCCTATGTCGTGCATGAATACGAGATTTTGAGTCCTCCTGCAGTGTTGGTAACAACTTAATACTATGACCGAAGTTGCCAGCTCTGTTTTTTCTATCCCCGCCGGTAACAGCCCTAATGGCATGCCTAAACCTGAAGAGTCTGAGACTTCTTGCACTGTCGGCAACAGCCTGTGTCTACTACTGACATCGGAAACAACCCTAGCAACACCAACAATCAGGAGGTTACCAACAGAAACCAGAAGATAACCACGGGAAAGGAATTTGAATATTTACGGGAAATGCTAACTGACTTTGTACAGATGATGTTTGTCTCTGGAGAGACTGCTGAACCGTCCACTGAAACCACTACTTTGATTGAAGACATCACTCGCCAGCAGGTCCTTGAAATTGTCAGTACTAAGAATCTCACCTTTAACGCGCTGTTCACTAACAATTATATAGCTTTCTCGCAGCACCGCTTTGGCAACTCGCCGCGGAGTGCGCTCCATTTCTACTGATGACCTTATCTTCTTGATCCGCCACGACAAGGCCAAGGTCTCTCGCCTCCGAACTTTCCTTTCCTGGAAAGATGTCCGCAAGAACGTCAAGGACTCTGACGACAAGGGTGGTGGTGACGCCGCCGATTTCGCCGCCGCCGACGATGCGGCTGGGGTTGTTGCAGGCCCTCAGGACGTGGCCTCCAAGCCCAAGAACAAGAAAGCACGTGTCGGACTTGCCTGGGACGTCAACAGCTTCTACTCGGTCCAGATCCCCGAGCGCGAAGACGAGGAAGACGAAGAAGAGGAAGAGCAGAACTACGCCACCCTCCAGCGTCTGGCCGCCGCCGACGAGCGCACGCGCCACATGACCAAGGAAGAGTACGTCTTCTGGTCCGAATGCCGCCAGGCATCCTTCACCTACCGCAAGAGCAAGCGGTTCCGCGAGTGGGCTGGATTCGGAGTGGTGACCGAGTCCAAGCCCAACGACGACATAGTCGACATCCTCGGCTTCCTCACCTTCGAGATTGTCCAGACCCTGACCGAGCAGGCTCTGCGCGTGAAGGAGCGCGAGGACAACGAGAAGAACCGCCGCGGGGGCGCCGACGCCGGCGAAAACTTGAAGAAGCGCAAGCGCGAGACCGGCCTGTTCGACCCCCCCGAGGAGGGTCGCACCCCCATTGAGCCCCGCCATGTGCGGGAGGCCTACCGCAAGCTGCAGGCTACGCCTCGGTCGCAGACTGCTATGCTGTTGCACAACGGCAGACTCCCTGCCCGTATGCCCCTCGTCCTCATCTGAGGGTAAGACAACCATACTTGGGCGTCATTAGGCGCTTTTCATGATTTATGCGCTCGGTAGCGGGAGTTTCGCGGTCAGCTAAGGAGATACCCAGGTTTTGCTTTCTATTTGTTTTTATTTGTGGCAGTTCGGGAGGGTGAGCTCCTTTATTTGCCTTGGTCAAGGCTTTCAGTTAATGTCTAGATCCTCGTTAGACCTGACAGGTCTGACCCTCAGTCTTGATATCAAAAAATCCCCATTCCATGAAACAACGTAGTGTAAGTCCTAGTAAGCATTAACTTATCTTGTAGGGTGCCCTGGAGGTAAGAGATATATGAACAAGGCTTAGTATTACTTATATAAGGGAGCTTCACTATGTATAACAGAGAAGATTGTATTTCTAAAGAGAAGGCCACATAGCATTAGGGCTGTTGCCGACAGTGTAGGAAGCCTTATGACTCTTCAACTCTGCCTAGGCATCGGGGTTGTTTCCGACGGCGTCGGTGGACATAGGGCTGTTTTCCACAGTGTAGAAAGGCCCAGAGGTAGCACCTTCAGTCACAGATTCATCGCCATCGTGCTCAAGATCCGAATCCTGGAGTTCAGTGCCAGGAGGCATTTCCATCTGACCTCCAATAACTCAGCGTTAGGCAAAACGCGCCGCATACGCAGATCATACACGCCAAAGTAAGCGCGCTGGTAGGCGTATCAGTGCAGGAAGCCTCAGACATTTCAACTTCATCGATGACGTCGGGGCTGTTACCCATTGCTCAAGAAGCCTCGGACTCTTCAACTTCAGACATGACGTTAGGGCTATTGGCTACAGTGCAGGAAGCCTCAGTCATTCCAACTTCAGGCTTGACGTAGAGTGAGGTCTGCTTCCGAAGGGCGATGGAGAGCCATGGGGTGGTCTTATATGGTTGGAGGGTCATGGGGAGGATGGGGGTCGCTGGGGGGAGGTTTCGCCCTACTTTAGCCTCTCTTTTTTCGCCTCTTTTTTGCTCATTTTCGAGTGCCTCGGGTTAATCATCTAACTCATATAAAGGTTAGGATGTGGAAGGACTTATGACCCCTGTTGTATGTCCTCGCAATGAACTATACAATCCTTACAAACGGAGCTACATCTTAAGAAGCAGTAAGAAAAATATGATGACCATGTAAATGCGATGACAGCTGAAGTAAGCAGCTATGCCGTAGATTGATAGTAGATATCTCATTAAGTCATGCAACATAACTCAAGCCAAGTTCCCGGCACATGAAAGGCAAAAAGGTCTTAGTTCTGATGCGTACGGCGCCCTATAATCATCGAAGTTAGCAAAACAAACATCCAAAACAATCCAGCAAAGAGAAAAGGAAAAAACCTACACTCAGCCAACTCCTCTCCAGTCAACTCCCGAATCCCATTAATGTGAGGCACATTACCCTGCACAGCACCCTTAACAGTATTATACGCACGACCAATAATCCCCTTCTGGGCAACAACATGTGTAGCCAGCTTCGCTTCCAGCTTGATAACGCCAATGCGCGGGTCGGACGGCCCGCCGTCGTGCACGCCGTCGCCCATGTCGCCAATCCACGCCTTCAACATGGGCGAGTAGTACTTCTCCACGATGGCCGGGTCGCCGATTACGGATGCTGTTCCTGAGATTGAGGCCCAGGCGCCGCTGACCGGGTCTAGGAAGGACATGTTTGTTTCTTTGGGGTGGACGGTTAGGTCCATTGTTTTGCCTGAGAAGAGGTTTGTGTGGAAGATTAGGTCAATGCCGCCGTTTTCCTGTTGGGATTTGGTTAGTATGACCTTTGTAGTTTGGAGGGAGGGAGGAGCTTGGGATGGTTGCTCTCGGCTTTGCTCTGGTCGTACCTTTGCGGCGAGGGCCATGCATCGTGAGGTTAAGTAGTCGCCCTCTGATTGATGGGTTGTCAACATGCCGAATTTCACTTCGGAGATGAAGTTGACCAGATCTTCGATCTTCTGGGGGAGAGGAGGGTCTTCGAAGTTCTGGGTCTTGTATGGGTCCACGGAGTGGTTGCCCGTGGAGGTGTTGATGGAGGCATCGGCAGACATATTTGTTCAATGTTCAACTATGGGGAGATAGGTGGAATATTGAAGAGTTCAAGCAGAGAATTGGAGGGGATTGCATGTATATATAGGTAGAGCTCTGCAGTTTTCTTGGAAGTATACACAGCTTCGTCAATGTGACGTCAGCGATAAGACCCGGATTAGGGCTTCAACCTCACGTCTAGTTGGACATCATTCACAATTTCGATCATGAACATGAATTAACAAGTAGAATATATGTTACGCTCTTGTCTTTTCTTTACCTCACGCTAAGCAACCTCACTTACAATGAGATATGTACGTCAAGTCGCAATGCCTCTCAAAAGAGGCAATCTAGTTCAAGGCAATAAGGAAACAGGCCAACTACTTTCTATTGCTCTTTGAAACAATTCTTTCAAAGAACCAGTGGGCAACAATTGAAAAAGAGTAACATGTACTATGCTTGCGCCTAGAAGCACTTCAGTTTAAGGTTGTTACACCATGTGGGTCTGGAGTTCAAGCGTCGATCCCTAAGTCTGAGCTGGGGCCCTAACTATATAACAGTCGGGTCTTAGGTCTCAGTGGACTGCGATTCTAACTGGTGAAGCAGAACCGCATTTGAAATGACATAGAAACAAAAGCTGTAAGCTGGTTATGTTTATTTGACAAATTGAAATCTATGTAGTCTGTGTGTATTGGGTCAGATATTTCCTGCCGATGCATTGATGATTTTGATACATGGTCACAAAAAATCCACAACGCCTCCGTATGCCTCATGTAGGGCTATTTCTTAAGATATGCGTATGAACACTTATTCTTTCTTGCTCGCCGACGGCTTCTCACCCGGAGCCGCCTTGCCACCCGAAGCCGCCATGCTTTGGGCCTTCTTGTGCTTGTCTCGCTTCTCCTTCATGTAGGTCCAGCTCTTACCGATTCCTGCAGTAAGGGGCGCTTTAATGGTCTGCACAGTGCTGGGCCAGCGGATAGTTTTCTCAATGGACTTGGAGACTTCCTCCTGGAGGGAGTCATCTCCGGCAATCCGCTGTTCGAAAGGACCTCCCTGGGGCCGGCGAATAATATCTTGAGCGTCATTGTTCTCTTTCATCATTTTGTCGAAGTCGACCCGCGGGATCTGGAAGCGGGACTGGTACTGGAAGTACAGCTTCTGCCGGAATGATTCAGGCAAGCGACGAACCATGTTGCCACGCTTCACTGGATCCATGTCCTGCGCCATGGCAAGGATGGCATTCGGGTCATCAATCCAATCTTCGCTACTACAGCGGGGGTCCTGGAATGTGACGTTGGGCAGATTCTCAATGAGGGGCGCGTAAAGCCGGCGGAAGTGTGCCATCTGTCCAGAGACGATGTTGCGCACCTTGCCGGGGTCTTCAGCCGGGAGTGCCATGCGCAAGTCTCCCATGTAGCTCATACCGGCAATTGTGCTGTAAAGCTCAAACTCGCTGAATCTCTCGGGGAGCAAGAGAAGTGCGACTCGCAGAGCAGACAGCAAGTTCATCTGGTTTGCCAATCGCACCTTCGGGTGGTCCCGTAAGATTTTCACGGGCTTGTGTAGCCGACCAGCAAGATACAGGGTATCCCACTGGGTGAGGTCCCGACATAATGTATCCAAGTTAACCACTCCGTACTTGATCATTGTGCCGTTTACTGTAATATAGGGATGGAAGTAGACGCCAGCACCGAACTTGTCTTGCACCTGAGAAACCACATATGACCCAAGAGAGCCCATTCCAGAATAATGATCCCGATGCTGGTGCAAGTTCAGGTCATGCCAATGTTGGGAGTATGAAACTCCGAAAATAAAGTCAATCATTTTTCCAGAGCCCTGTTGCATATTTGAGATGGCTGAGGGTGCCGAAGGATGTAATGAGCTAGCCGGGGTTGCACTTCCACTCTGCGGGAAAACACCGGACCCATAGGCGAATGCATATCGAATTGGCGCTTTGAATTGCCAAAGGATCTGTCGCAATGCTTCCTTGAACTCTTGGTTTATAATCATATGCTGGTTAACTCCGAAATCCTTGGAGGGAAGTTCCGAGAAGTTGGAGATTGCCAAGTTCGGGTTATGGTCCCAGTCTGAGTCGGGCAGCGAAGAAAATGAAGAGGTCGAGAAGGAGGCGGTTGAGCGGCCGGCGGTGGCCTTGCATAACAGCTGCGATGTCGATGAGCTGTGATTCGCTGACAGTCGGCTATGATACAGAGTGGTCGGGCGACAATTGATCGACAGGCAGTGGGCCGACGCAGGAACGAAAGAACGAGACGAAAGGAGGGTGCGAGAGCGCCAGAAAGAGCTGGGACTGGCTCTCCGAGAAGCAATCATCTAGCCGACAAGTTAGTGAGATCCCTCGGGCCGGGCGAGATCGGACGTACTGTTACTCCCGGCATGGTTCTGAGTGGAAGATGAAAGGGAATGGGGCGCAGAGCGCAGAAACTGAATCAGATCAGAACATTGATGTTTCAGAAAGAGAGAGAGAGAGAGGGTGAGGCAAAGGGATTGAAGTTATCCGTCAACATTTCCGGGTCTGACGTACCCCGTCCTGCCTACCACTTCGGGTGCTGAGTAAGATGTCATGTGATTACGCGCGCCCATAACAACGATGTAAACAGACGCGGAGGATCAACAACAGCGACACTTTCGACAAAACCACGCCTACCTCGCCCACGAAGGCGTCGTTGCATATCACATATTGGGGCTAATTGTCCCAAATTGCTTGATACCTCGCCATGGGCTCCGAAATGGACACTTTCGCCGCTCGCCTGGCCAGCTTCGATCTAGTGCTGAAGCCTGAAAAACGCAGATCTTCCGGCGCAAAAACACCAAAAGCGATTACATGGCCGCACCAGCGACCTTCGCCAGCTGAGGTGCGCAGTCTTGGAGCACTATGTGTATCAGTTCTAAGATGATCGACTGACGGAATTCTAGTTGGCGCACGCCGGATTCTTCTACAAGCCATACGAGACAAATCCCGACAACACAACATGTTTCGAATGCCACAGGGCGCTGGACGGCTGGGAGGAGGAAGACAACCCCATTACCGAACATCTCAAGCATGCGCCCGACTGTGGATGGGCTATTATGATGGACATTCAACAAAACAGCTCCAACCCCTCTTCTATCGAAGACCCCACAAACGAGCGTATCACACAAGCACGAGCGTCAACATTCGGGTCAGCCTGGCCCCATGATGGGAAGCGAGGATGGGTATGCCAGTCAGAGAAGGTAATGCGCCAAGTCAAACTGTTTGTTTCTTCTTAGCTCACAATGGCACAGATGGTTGAAGGTGGATGGTATTTCTGCCCGACGGAAGAGAGCAACGATTTGGCCAGCTGCGCTTATTGCAAGCTGTCTCTGGACGGATGGGAGCCCAAGGATGATCCTTTGTAAGTGTCCATCGCTCTTTCCGGGTGAATCTTGCTAACTTGTCCAGCGAGGAACATTACCGCCGCTCTTCGGATTGTTCATTCTTCGTATTTGCCCAGCCCCCAGGAAAGAAGGGCAAAGGGCGTGCTAAGAAACCTCGTGTTTCTAAGGCATCTTCTCGACTTTCAACTCAATCAGTTGGCACAGTTGCCTCCGAAACGCCCGAGGTGGACATGGACGACTCAATGCACCAGAGTATGATGTCTCAGTCCACCACGAAGTCGAAACCTACAAAGAAGGCATCCAAGGGAAAAGGCAAGGGAGCTAAAAGCAGGAAAGAAGAACCAGCGGAGGCCGAAAGCCACATAGAGACCGAAAGTGCGGAGGTTGCCGAACCAGAGCCTGTCAAGGCCAAACGTACAGGCCGGGGAAAGAAGAGGGCCAGTGAGGATATCACTAAGGAAGAACCTGAGCCAATCGCCTCGGAGGAACCAGAGCAGGCACAGCCGCCTGTAGAACCTCCTGCCAAGAGAAGGGCAACAAGAACGCGAAGCAGCAGCATTTCTCGTAACTACAACTACGAACGCAGTGACTCAGCGATGCCAGATGCAGACACTGTGGATGACGGCGCTTCAGAAGAAGAAACCAGGAGGGGCCGCAAGCCCACAAAGAAGGGATCTTCCAAGGCCCGCAAGGTCTCCGATATCTCCGTTACATCAAAAGCCCCGTCAAAGGCTCGTGCTCCTCGTGATTCGGAGATTGAAGCAGAAATCGAAGCAGGCCTCGATGCTGACATCCCCGAACTTCTCGAGGCTCAGCCTGAACCCGAGCCAGAGCACGAGGCAGGGCCAGAGCCCGAGCAGCCACGTGCCTCAAAAAAGGCCAAAGCAACCAAAAAGTCCAAGGCCGTGGCCAGATCCCCCGAACCCGTCCTGCAGGAGCAGATACAGGATGCTGTTGACGAGGATCATATGCAACCTCAGGCTGAGCCAGTCCCCGAGGAGGTACCTGAGCCGCCAGCTCCCAAGACCAAGACAGCTAAAGGATCCAAAAAGAAGGGGACAAAGAAGGCAAAAGCCGAAGAGACAAAAGCAGAGTCACCAGAACCCCAAGGATCTTTGGAGCCTATGGTAGCTGATGACAGAAATGACCCGGAGCGCCATGAATCTTTTATCTCTGTGGAAATTATCAACAAGGAGCACGAACCTTCTCCTGAGCCTGAAGAACCTGTTGCTAAACCGAAGAAGAAAGGCTCCAAGAAGAAAGACGCATCAACGGCTAAGGAGAAGAAATCCAAGAAACTTGAGAAGGCGGAGCCAACTCCACCCCCCAAATCACCGATCTTGGAACAACATGATGTCGAGCCATCAGTTGACGAACAAGATGATGGATTTGAGACTGCGGATGATTTGCCTGATCAGCTTGAGGTAGTCCAACCCCCTCAAGAGTCTTCTCCACAGCAGCAACGATGGCATCGAACAACACCCAACTTGCCACCAAAAACCGCGAAAAGATATAGTGATATTCCCCAGGAAGAGCATCTCGCAGAAAGCATCGCCCATTCTTCCCCTCATGATACACTGCGCAACTCTCGACAATCTAACCGGGCAGTCTCTCCACTTCCATCGGCTCACCGGAGCACGCCCTCGATGTCTCCGCAGTCATCAGATGCCGAGAACAGGCCTCCATCATCACGACCTTCGGCATCTCGTGCACACGATCAATCAACACCCAAGGAGCCAAAATTCCGAGCCGCTCTCACAGCCAGTACCCCATCGCCATCTAAGCGTAATGCCAATGCTGGATTTGGGCCTTCAGGTCATCCGTGGACCCCAATCGACATCGATGAAGCCCTCTTCGGAGACAACAGCGACAAGGAGAATGCCGACCTGGCTAGCCTTTTCAAGGGTGTCAAGGGCGGACTGACCAGCCCGGAGAAGAAGATGACGGTCCAAGAATGGATCGCATGGAACGCAAAGAACGGTGAAGAACGCCTGAAAAGAGAATGCGAACGACTTGTCGGTCGATTTGAGAAGGAAGGTGGCCGAGCAATGCAACGGATAGAAGCGATTGAGTGCGTCGACTAACTTATGAGTGATGCCACATTATTTTGGATGAAATGAACCTGCATGTTAGGCGTTGTGGGGAATCATTGTTAGATCTTCGGTCTCAATTTGGATTTTTGCCAAGTGCAATTTTATTGACATCGAAGAACATGCTAGTAAACAGAAAAGAAACATGCCAAAACACCATGGGTATCAAATGTAGAACGCACCCCCAAGCACATAGGACATCTCTCAAGAAATAATGCCCAACCGTCCCTCCCAGCTATCATCCTCTTGCTTAACCTTCCGCCGCTTCTCATTCCGCTTGCGCCTCTTCTCCTCCCTCTCCTTCGCATCCTGCTCCTCCCGCTCCTTCAACCGAGCCCCAAGATCAAGCTGCCAAGCCTTACGCTCCTCTTCATCCCGAACCCTCTTCCGATGCGCCAACGCCCGCAACCGCATCCGCACCTCTTCAACTGTAGCCCGCTTAACCTCCCCACTTTGTCCCGTCGCAATCAAATGCTGCTTGCTATTCAAATGCTCGACAAGCTGCAGATTATCCTTGAAGGTAAGATCGCAGTCCTTGCAGTAGAATCCAGCGCCGGCTCCGCGCTTGCCCATTGACGCGCCGGCTGGGACAATTGTCGTCTTGCCCACCATCGAGGCCACGTCCAGTCGCTGGTTCCGCGCTGTTGTCGCTTCAAGCGTACTGAGATCGACCGGGGCATGGTATTTCTTGCCTAGGAGCTTGGCTTCGTATCGTGCTTTGCCTTCGGCTTTGCGCTTGGCTTCTTCGTCCGCTGCTTTTTTCGTGTATTCTTCTCGGTCCCATGTTTTGCGGAAGGCTGTGTCGGACACCGGGGTGCCGTAGGCGTTTGGGCCAGACATAGCTGTGGTTTTTTTGTGGGTTGATTGGGGTTTGAGTGAGTTTGAAGGTGGAGGTTTGTCTGAGTGGCGATCTCAAAAGTTGGAGTCGAAGCTTCGGGCAGGTCGCGTTGATTACATAAGCTTCTGATCGATCGATCATTCCAATGTCATCAAACAGAGCTTCTGTCTCTATTTAGCATTTCATTGATTCAATAGTGTGGCTATGAAACAATTCTTCCTCTTGATACGATAAGTGTTTATTCTTCACTTGTGCCTGAAACTCAGGTGTTGCCTAGGCCACAAAGTAAGCAGGATCCACACAGTGAACACGGCTATAAGCATGGCAACAGGCAACTACATCAACTTCATCTAGTCAAATTTCCCAATTCTGGCCAGTGTTAATTATCATTTCAAGAACCCAGCGTGGAACCTGCAGAGTTAGGCACCAGCTTATCCCAAACTCAGACCCAGCTCTATAAACAAGGCACATCCTCAAGTAACATATCAACCAACACTTTCAACGCAAATCAACAACCATGGCAAAATCAGACTCTCCAGTGCAGATAGCACCCCTCAGACCCAACAGATTAAATCTGATGGCCCTCCCATCAGAACTCCACATCCAAATAAGCACATACCTCTCCTACCCAGACGCCCTAGCCCTAAAACACAGCAGCCGCCATTTCTACTCAATAGTCTATACAGGCGTGCATCTCAAAGTGGATTGGCTGCTCGAACGGTTTGAGCGCAAACTCGAATGCCCCATGGAGAAATGCTCGTTTCGTACCGATGAGTCCTTTTGCAATCGGCGTGTTCGTCGTATTATGGAGCGCCGCCGTTGGCATCTTGAGTGTCGCCGGGCTAGGGGTGGTTGTGTTGTTATTTATGGGGGTACTTGTCAGACCGATTTGTTGCCCGCTTGGTTTAAGATGCAGGGGAAGAGGAGGGCTGTGAGGATGGTTGGGGTTTGGGGGCAGGAAGGTTTGTTTGTTTTCTTCTTTATGTGGTTTCTTATTGTGTCTGGATGGCTGACTTGGTGATATTTCATAGTTATTCTCGTTGGGGCTATGGCTTTCCTGTTGAACTTGCTGTGGCAGTTCTATCGGGGGTAATAACCTATCTGTTGATTGGTTATCGTATACTATAATGGGACTTTTCGAGGAGTTTGTGATTTGTATATTGGTCAACAGGCTCCTCATTCGGAATGTATATAATTGACTATCTGAGTCGCTGGATCTTTCAGGATTTGTATTCTATATGACATGAGAATCAAATAATATACTATAGTGCAGCTGATTTGAGGCAATGTTCGTAACATATGCTCAGGAACATCACGGGTATATACTTCTACACGATTGCCTTTTAGATATAACTAACACTCTGTAGGTCCACGTCAATCCTCTTCTTATGGCACATTTCAGTAGACTTAGGCCAATGACTAGAGCCAAGCCCATGGGCTAGATGATGAAGCCAAATTCATAGACGCTGTTCCCGATTAGGAATGGCTGTGGAGAGGTCGTCACGTGTTTCCGGCACTGATTTGACTGCCCGAGTGCCTGCTCACTTCCAGGATATACATCTTGGCAACATCTGTCTCAGTCTCTCTCGGCTTATCAAGTGACATTCCATGACTACTCAACCGAGCGTTTCGGTGCCTGGTCTTCCGGGGTATCAAGTGGCACCCCGACGCCAGAAGCGGGTCCAGGTGGCTAGGGCATGCGATGAATGCCGACTCCGACGCAGGAAATGCGATAACAAAGTTCCTTGTTCAAACTGTACGGCAAAGGCACGAACATGCAGTAACAGTGGAGCGCCCAAAGCATCAACGCTTACTCAAGCCTCCGAGGAGATTGAGTGGCTCAAGCAGAGAGTCCAGCAGCTAGAAGCAGAGCTCGAACAGCGATCCAACGAGGGCAATAATCTTCCCACGCCAACAGGGTCTTCATCATCGCCACCTCAGGTCTTTTCATCTGCAAGGAACTTTGAAATTGCCGACTCGGGCGATTTGAAAAAATACTGGGGCGGCATACAGCTTCGCCCTGCGAGATCATCCAATGATACATGGCTTGGCCCGTCATCACTGCATTCTTTCATCCAGCGTCTCAGCGCGTTTCTGAGTCTCAATCTTCGACAGACACATTCTGCAAATAAATTATTTCCCATCTCAGCAAGCGATAACAAATTGCTGGACAGACCAGCAGGTCCCGACATAGACCCAGTCCGTCGGCTGGTCTCAACGGGGAAACTCTCCACTGCTGGTGTCTATCTAAACCCGATACAAGAGGAATATTTTATCAACTTTTTCTGGCAAACATATCACACTTCATTATTCCCCATATTGGATGAAACCCAGTTCAAGAAGCATTACCAGTCTCTATGGGTGTCTGGTGGCAAAGAACGAAAGCCATCAGCCCTCGTCGATGTCATCATTGCCATGTGCATGCAATATGGCATTTCAGCCCTACCCTCAGACACCCAGGGGCTCCTCGTAGAAGGCAAAGATGCCTTGGTCGCCGGCCGATGGCACTTTTGGCGTGGGCAGACATTGCTCACATACGAGCTTGAAAGTCCCTCGCTATCAACACTGCAATGCCATCTACTCTGTTCAGTCTATCTGTGCGGTGGGTCTTTCCACAATATGCTGGACAATTCCATCGGTCAAGCTGTGCGCACTGCTTACGCTCTGGGCCTTCATTTGGACCCCTCGCCGAGCATGCCTGAGCAAGACCGCGAGATGCGGAGACGCTTATGGTGGGCGGTCTATCTTATGGATAGTAAAGCCGGAATGAAGCTCGGTCGCCCCTTCATGCTGCGTGATACTCATGTTATGCCGTACCTACCAAGCGACAGCTTCGAGGCTGCAAGGATGTCGGGATCCGCTTTTGCACCCATTGGCGACAATTCTACTTGGCTGAGTTTCAACCTCCACCAGACTGAGCTATATATCAAAGCACGAGCTGCCTACACGAGCTTCTATGACCAGGAACTTCACTTGCGGGATGGTCAGGCGATATGGGATCATTCTCATGCCCTCCAAGCCAGCGCAGAAGTTTTGTTCCCGCATATTCAGATCCTCCAAGAATGGAGCGACAGCCTACCAGAGGCTCTAAAGTTGAAGCGTCAAAACAATGGCAATCCTCTTTCCACGGATGGCACACGCCTGTTAATTGAGCAGTTTGCTCCACTCTGGCTCCAACGGCAGCGTGTTCTCCTCGAACACTCATATCACCACCTCAGCATCAACCTATACCGACCCCTGATCTCCTTCTCTTCTAAGCCGTCGCCAGGATCTCGAGCGGAGGAGATCGCTATGCGCTGTGCTTCCCATGCTATCATGCTATCGAAGATTACGCAACAGGTCCTTGCAGATACTTCCATCCTCGATGGGTGGCATGAGGCTTTCCACTGCCAATGGAATGCAGCTATGACACTCATTGGCTTTCTCATGGTGTATCCGGATGCATCATTGACCATCGAAGCCAGAAACGCGATCGACCTAGCAGTCGCTGTATTTGATAACTTCGGTGCCAAGTTTGCTGTTGCGGCGAATGCAGCCAAGATTATGCGAGATCTATGCACCAAGGTTGATTTTCTGGCAAAGCATAACCAGTCCCAGCGTGATTCATTGAATGGCCTCCAAACTATCTCTATGGATGGTTCTATCCCACAAGATCTTTCTTTTGACTCTTCCCCAAGTTCAACACTAAGGGATTGGAGCTCATACGCGAATGAGCCTACTGCACCAGATTTGAGCTTGTTCGACATGGCTGTTGATGTTGATTTCTGGAATAATCTTGATGCGCTATGGCCGGAAGCTGACAATTTGTCTCAATACCAATCGGAGATCTGAGGATCTGAATTTTCGTTCGGAAACATAATGACC
>ERZ1673737.2762-NODE-2762-length-14272-cov-4.740100_pt1 | contig 14272 bp, 12 predicted proteins | sample MGYA00580211_ERZ1673737 | MGnify/ENA primary metagenome ERZ1673737 (study PRJEB41218, sample SAMN15661789) | gut metagenome | host: Homo sapiens | place: Canada: London | collected 2015-08-20/2019-03-30 | study: EMG produced TPA metagenomics assembly of... | reverse complement strand
AATAGGCGTAGGCTCTTCAAGTTCGAACTGTGGAATAACATGTTAGTAGGGACCATAGTGTATTGAATGTAGGGAGCTTCTACCTTGCGATAGACAACACTGCCCTTTTTATAGATCTCTTCTTCATTATTGTAGTTGATTCCGAAGCGCTTGAAGAGGATTTCGTTCTTGTCTCCTGATACAGTGCCCTGTAGCAAGTAAGTAAATGGCTGCACAGGAACTGTGAGAGTGATAATGATGACGAGGAAGGTACCTTTAACTCCTGCTCCGCATCCGTGTTGCTCATTCCACCCTGTTGAACCATCGTCCAGAAGGTAGTATTGTAGAGGTTATTGATATGACCTAGATACGACTATTAGCAAGATGCACACCGAAAATGGAATCGAAGTCAAGCCACTCTCGATGGAGGCAGATATTCACTCACAATCAACCTGTCTCCAACTCATATAATCGCGCAAAATCCGACTATTCGGATAGATAACAGCACGACCATCAAAAGAAGGCAAATACGGAGGCTGCAGAGGCGTAGAAGGGAAAAACTCGCTCCACTTGAAGATGTAGTGTGCAGTGAAAGTAGAGACGATCGTTGTTACCAGTTTCCTGAGGAGACATCATTAATAGCTGTCCTGCCACCACTAGTCGCTCATTCAAAGCAAAGATGGACTACTTACCCGTTTCGCCGCTCGAATAGTTGGCAACTGGGATGGAAGACGAAGCTAAAGCGATTTAGTGAGCAAATTGAATACTTTGATGTCAGGTTGAACAAGGGTATAGTATACCTGAACTCGTCGCTGACTCCATAGCCAATACATAGATCCGGGAGTTCTTTCATGACCTCGACGGCTGCGGCATTCATCAAATCGAGTGCGCGGCGGTCATTTGGTTTCACGAAGGCATAGTGATCGGAAAGTCTGGTAAGGTTAGATTCTGCTCAGAGTAGACATATTGTTCGAGACGAGTAGACAGGACAAGACAGGTATAGAAATAGATAGATATATGTACATATATATCTCACTTCTGTATATATAACATGGAATGCATAGCATACGAGTACCAGTGCGGGAGGGACTCACTTGTGAAATCCTCGTCCATCAATGCGGACCACAATCCACGTATTAGGAAGTAGCACGTCCGGCTGCTCGAAGGACTTGACGTATTCAAATCTGCATGATATTAGTATTTATATTTATCTGAAGGCTCTGTTTATTACTTACCTTGAGTTCGCCATGGTTGGTTGAGTGACGTCTGGGATAGACGTTGAGTCATTTTGTGCGATTTCTGCCCGCCCGCACTGCCCAATTCAACCAGCGTCTTGAGATAACCCTACTTGACAATGGGATTGATATAAAACTACTACATTTTAAGATTGTAACTGACTACAGAATTGTCTACAGGTTCTAAAAACTGGAGAAATATGGTAGAAATGGTTATGAACCAAGGAAAACCGTTTGGGTGTATAATGCTCAGAATCTAGGAAATAAACAGTGGACAGGACGCTCAGTCCATAGAACTTGAATCACGGTGCTTCAACCTCCTCCGGAATCTCTTCATCACCAGTCTCACTAGCGCGTTCGCTAGTCTCACTGGCCTTGTCGGATCTGCGGGACTTGCGAGAAAAGAAGCCCAGACTGCTGCGAGTCGAGCGGTCGGCAGAGGGCACACTGGAGGCAGTGCTATCAATGCTCTTGCCGAGTTGCGCCTCGCTAGCCGCGTCTCCGTCGATATCACCTTGCGCGGAGTCTGCTTTCTTGGAGAAGAGACCCGAGCGATCTTTCCATGAGCTGAACTTGCTGGAGCTGCCCTTGCGCGTGATCTTGCGGATAAATGATTCCTTGGACCCGTTGTCGACGGAAGTTCCCGAATGCATGCGCTCCAGAGACTCATATGATTCTCTGGTGAAGTGAGAGAGGGAGCGAGATGTGCGAGGTTCTGAAGGAGAACGATCAAACTCGTGCAAGCTGAATGGACTATCAGGGCCCTTGGGCTTGTCCTGGTCATTGGGGTTCTCGCCCGTGAACACTGCAGTAAATGCCGGTGCAGCGGGATTCAGCTTCGGTGTAAGTGGCCGATGGGAGGACGAAGGACGAGTGCCAATAGGTGCCTGGAGTGGTCGGTGAGGACGTTCGAATGTGTCTTCCATGAAATCAGGTTCACCGCTCAGGCCCAGTGGGAGATGACCTGATGATCCATATTGGATTGAAGGTCGCCGAGAAGGAGCACGAGACCACGTTGATGGTGAGGCCCAGTCAAATCCGAGTGGACTGTTGCGGTGTCCAGCATTCTCGGTTAACGGCCATCCGAAATGGCGGTTGTCCGTAGACGGATGAGGGAGCTGATTCTGGTTGTCGAACGAGACAGACGAAGGCCGTGGGGACAAAGATCCCCTTCGAACACCGCCAAGAAGCGAAGATGGATCGATAGGGTCATGACGAGGACTGAATTGGTTATAGCCAGTGCTGAGATCGGAGTTCCCACGGGCGCCAGCACCGCCGAAGCCAAACTTGCTGGATGAGAAGATACTTGAGAAAGCAGCTCGCCGGGAAGGCGCATGATCAGACGAACTGTCCATAGTAACGCCAGTGGTGTTGCTTCGAGGGAACAATGACATCGGGTTTGCCCAGTTTCCAGTATAGCTCGATCTGCGTCGCCGTGAACCGATTGGGTCCAGCTCGTCGATGTTGCGCGGGAATGATTGACTCTGACCCGGTTTCAATGTGCCGAGCATGGGTGACTCGTCTGCCAAAGTCTTTCCACGAGGCCGATGAAAGCCGAAGAGCCCGGAGAGTCTCCGGGATGCGCTTTTCGGAGCATCCCCAGCAGCAGACAAATGAACACCTTGGGACTCGGATTCCTGTCGTATTTGAGTTTCCATTGGACTGGCAAAGATACTACCCGCTCGACTGTCGGAAGAAACGGGCGATACTGGACCATGACCGAAGCCGTCCAAGGGAGGACCGGGAGTCTCCAGAGTTGAGAATCTTGGACGGGTAATAGATCGTGGGAATTCTGGTGATTCCTCATCACCAAGGAGATCAGATGGCAACAGCGCGTCTGCGCGGGGACTCATTTGCGGGTTATTGAAAGCAACCTCCGCATCTGAACGCATGATCTCCGGGGGATCAGACAGACCGGGAAGAGCCATGCCATTGTTGATGTTGAAGAATGCAGAGCTGGGAGCAAACGTAGGCGAGTGACTTGCGGCTGGGTTGTAACCGAGGCTACCTGGGAACGACGTCTCAATGCCTGGGAAGTTCACAGGGGAAGACACGTTGCTGACAAGTGAGCTGCGATGGCGACGGGGCCGAATAGTGGCAGTATTCGACATATCAAGATCGAGGCTCGGCAAGGAAAAGGGCCCCGAGCTACCGGGTCGTTGGGCTGTGAGCCATTTCAAGCGCTCTTGGGCTTCCTGGTATTGTTGTTGGGCTTGCGCGTGAAGATTCACCAGAGACGTATAGCGTGCGTGTAGGTTGCCCAACTTGTGCTCCCATTGCCGAGCCCGCTCATTGTCGATGCGATCCAACTCCTTGCCATCCTCACTGTCGCCTTCTTGCAATCCCATTCTCTCTTCTTCAAGTTTTTTGACCCGTCCTCCTTTGTCTTGGATCTCATCATCGATCGTCTTCATCTCTCCTTGCTCTTTGGCGATCTTCTTTCGGACCTCCTCTGCGCGCGCAGCCATTTCCTCCTCAATCCGGGCTTTATCCTCCTTCGCCTGTGTAGCATCGTTTTCCATGCGCGCAATCTTCTCCTGCCACCGCAGGATGTCATTCTTGCGCTTCTTGCGCTCTGCCTCTTTCTGCTGAAGAAGTCTCAAGCGCTTTGACTTTTCGCCTTGCACTGTTCGATTGACGCTTTCCAGCTTGTAGACGTGTTTTTTCAAATCGCCGCTTGCCTCGTCCTTTTCTCGAACACGCTTTCTTAGCTCACTGCGCTGCTTTTCTAGGTCTTTCAGCAATGCGATATGTTCATCCTCTTCCTCTGTCGCTTGCTTCTCCACATTCTCATTTTCCTGTTGTAGTGACTTCAAGCGGTCTGCTAGTTGTTCCAGAGTCTCGTCTTTGGCGCTCTTTGCTCTGCTCTTTTGGGTCTCATCGAGATGGCCGTGGGAGACGTCAATTCCAGCAGCGGGGGAGATTTTCCGCCCAGCAGAGGGCCGCTTACCAGGCAGCTGGCCTGAACTGTGTTCGCGCGACATGACAGGGGCAGATGGCGTAGGCAGACCAACTGTTGACCTGGGAATGAAGGCGCGAATGATTGGAGCACCGACATTGCCATTTTGTTGGGCCTGGGACAGCGGAAGAGATTTCGTTCGGACATGGAGGATCGCACTGGGAGTTTGGAAGTTCGCGGCGCTGAGAGAAAGAACGCAAATGTGGTAAATGTTTCCAGGTATGAGATTCGAGATTTCCACCGCAGTTTCAGCACGCTTGGATTCTCCGACTAGGTGCTGTTAGTACCTGGCTGATTGACAGGGATTAGTTTGCCCATACCTTTAATATTGTTCACCTGAATGATATGCTTGTGTATTGAGTTGTGAAAGTCTGGTTGTTTCCAGGCAAGGCGGATTTCACGGGCTGTGATCTCCTCGAGGGTCACCTCTGGCGGCGGAGGAATGTCGAGACCCAGCTTCTCAACCAGGACCTCATTGGAAGTCTGACAGACCTGCCATGCACGGTAGAGTAGCCTTCAAACAGTCAGTCAGGCACAGAGCGACCACGGGGCGTAACTCACCAGATCAATGCCCACAGGATTGAACCAGCCAGGAAGAGAGCCATGACACCTCGAACCCTCACTCGGGGGACCGCAGCAGGGTAGGCGTCAAAAGCAAAATATAGCGGCTCATACATCCCGTCAATGAACGGACGAGAGTCCAACGCAAAGAGACCTCAAGCCAGTGGGATAGCGGGTCCACGTGATGAGGATCGGCCGCTTACCACATGGAGCCTAGCGCCGTTCCCGGCAACGCACGTGATCTCGGACCGGGGCCTCGGCATAGCTCAAAGCGTTGGGAAGTTGGAGGTTGAATTGTTGATGAACCCTAAAGTGGTTCGAAATTACTCATCTGCTCTGTTGCATCTACTCTTTTGATATTCATTTTGGTTTCTTACTGATTTTGCGGGCATTCCGGGGCTGTTATTCCTTGTTCACTGAAGTGTCACATGGGCCGGCCGTTTGGAAGCGGCGGGCTTTACAACACTTCCGGTTCTCTCCCACCTGTCTCACTCTTTTTTGATCACCCACTGCCTTCTGCCTTTGCATTTCCAATCGTTTCGTTGTATTGAATCTTCCTTACAATCACAGTCAAAGGTGCTCGACACCGTTTGGCGGCATGCAGTACGTTCGGAGCATCAGCGGTTCCGTCTCCAAGACATGGAATTCGATCAACCCGGCCACCCTTAGCGGGGCTATCGACGTTATTGTCATAGAACAAGAAGATGGTACCTATGAATCCATGAGGTTATTCTCCAACCATACTAATTTCGCTTCTTGAAGGCACCCTCGCCTGTTCGCCCTTTCATGTCCGTTTCGGCAAGTTCTCGCTCTTGCGTCCCTTTGAGAAGAAAGTCGAGTTCAAGGTCAACGGAGTCAAACAAGATTACGCTATGAAGCTCGGGGAAGGGGGCGAGGCATTCTTTGTATTCGAAACGACCGACGACATCCCCGCATCGTTGCAGACTTCGCCGTTGGTCTCTCCAGCAGCCAGTCCTCGGGCTCAGAGTGAACCCGATATCCCGCCTTCGCTGCAGGAACCTGAGTTTCTCGACCTCGATAAATCAAATGCGGACGCATTGTCAGAAGGCGCGAAGACTCCGCCGACCATCCCCATATCGAATAAGGCGCGGGCCCACACAGATTTAGGTAGGACTTGTCTGCACTTCTCATAGATGACTCGTTGTTGACGCTTCCAGGGACAATCACACCTCTGTCGCGATCGCCCGACGAATCCGATATTCCCTCACGACATGGCTCGTTGAGTGGCAAACCACCACTTGACCACACTGTCTCGGACAATGTACTTCCAAAAAGCTCCCCTCGGCACTCTCTGACCGCCCCACCTGAGGCCGGTGGCCATGGCGAGAACGAGAACGAGGGTGAAGCAATGGGCCGCTCTCGCAGCCCCCCTCCCATGTCTCCTCAGGAGGCGGTGTCTCGTGCCATCTCGCTTTCAAAGAAACTGTCCGGCTCCAATATTCCATCGCATGTCACAGAAACAGGTGATTTGATGCTGGATATGACCGGCTACAAGAGCAATGAAGAAGATGCCCTTCGTGCAGAGGTTGTTGCGCGCAAGATTCTTGCCGAGGAGCTGGAAGGGAGCTATGACATTGGTGCTCTCATTGGAGCCGACGAACACGGCAATTTGTGGATCTACAGCAGCGAAGAAGCAAAGGATTTGGCTGACCGCAGAGCCACACTCAATTCGATGCGGCCGGAGACGGCGTTGAGCGATGATGCACTATCTGACCCAGGATATCACAGCGAGGGCGACCACGCTATCTCGGAACCGTCTTTGACAGCACGCCACCACAGAACCAAATCGGATATTCAACCTGGATTCCCCACACCCCCAGACTCGCCATTGCATGATGGTTTCGCAGTCGAAACCCGGAACTACGCCAAAACTCTCCGGCTGACGAGTGATCAACTCAAAGCATTGCAACTGAAGCCAGGCCCCAACACAATGTCTTTCAGCGTCAATAGAGCCATCTGCAGTGCAAACATGTATCTCTGGAATGGCAATACTCCAATCGTGATTTCGGATATTGATGGAACCATCACCAAATCTGACGCGTTGGGCCATGTTCTTAACATGATTGGACGTGACTGGACACATGCGGGTGTCGCTAAACTATACACCGACATTGTCAACAACGGATACAACATTATGTATCTTACCAGTCGATCGGTTGGCCAAACAGACACTACACGAGCCTATCTGCATGGCATCTGCCAAGATGGCTACAGGCTCCCTAGGGGACCAGTGATCTGCAGCCCTGATCGCACAATGGCGGCCTTGCGGCGAGAGATCTACTTGAGAAAACCCGAAGTTTTCAAGATGGCATGTTTGCGGGATATTCTCAACCTCTTTTGTGGCAAAGAGAACCCCTTCTACGCTGGATTTGGAAACCGATTGACAGATGCATTGAGTTACCGCTCTGTTAATATTCCGTCTACTCGAATTTTCACGATTAATTCTAACGCTGAGGTTTCGTTGGATTTACTGAGTCTCAACAAGTACAAGAGCAGCTACGTGACCATGCAAGAGCTGCTCGACCATTTCTTCCCGCCAGTCACTCTACTTGTGCATTCTGGAGGTGAAGAATACACGGACTTTACATACTGGAGAGATACGCCGCAAGAGCTTGAAGACTTCTCTTCGACCGACAGCGAAGACGAGGTAGATGCCGATGAGAATGTTGCTGAAGAAGAAGACGGGGATGATGAAGAATACGACGACGACCTGAGCGAGGGTGAAGGCAGCGAATACCTTGATGAAGCTGAAGCCGCCGAGGAAGATCTCGGTGCGAGCTACATGTCACAGGACTCAGCTGTCATGTCAAACCCGGCAGGTTCAATCCTGGAGTCAGTGGAAGGTGATTTGGACATTGAAGAAGAGGCCATCGGCGAAGAGGAGTTGACTCCTGTGGTTGAAAATACCCAGGACCGTACCGAAAGCCCTGCAATTTCTCTCCCCATCCGTTCCAAGTCGCCCCAGAACCCTTGAACATACTTCATCGCTATGCCTTGATATGATTTGATCGATTCTTGGGCATTGTTTCTGCGTCATTGATACCCGTCTTGCGAGTGCTTACCATGTCAGATTCTGCATTAGACTGCTCTGACAGCGATATACTATGTTCAACACTACTGCATGCACCTGGAGTTAGAGACTGCATTACACGGCCATATTTGGCGACTGTTCTAATCCATGGGCATTGATGGCGTTTCTGTTTTAGTTTTTGTACGTTCATGGCGCATATAGTTGGGAGGAATTTGTGATGTATGGTTTGAAACGAAGAGAGTAACTGAATTTAATGCGAATCCATTCAATAATTGAGACAATGGCTTCGATTCAATCAAGAATCTATTCAATCTACGCCCTAAGGTGGAACGGGAACTCGATTACCAAAAGCGGTTAGCGCAATATCGGAGCTCCTACGCTTCTTTTCGGCCTCACCAAGCCGTCACTTTCCCCCTCCATCCTAACGCTCAACGCTGCTCGTCCATTTCTTGCTCCTAGCTTATGAGCAGCTAATTGTGCCAGGAATGATTATTGCACAAGTGCTCCTGGCTTGATTGTCGCTCGACCCACCATTTCGACCTCACTTGCGCAACACCGCAATACCCTCCTCCCTCGTGATCTGTGATCACCATCTCCAATCATAATGGCATCCCCAAACCAGACACAAGGCTCAGCGCCTCCGACACAACCCGTCTCACCCCCCGCAGACTCCGCGACGAACGGGGTCTCCGCACCTGCCGCGACCCAAACCCAGGTCAACGTCCCATCGGCACCCCCTACAACCTCAACAAACCCACAACCGCCACAAGTGCCAGGCACATCCGCTCAAGACAGCGGCAAGTCACGACGACCACGCGACGTACGGCTGGTACACATGCTCCTAGCCTCACTAGGCGTAACCTCCTACCAAGACCGCGTCCCCCTCCAACTCCTCGACTTCGCATACCGCTACACAGCCAATGTCCTGCAAGATTCCGTACATCTCGCGACAGAAGGCTACGCCGCTGCAACGGACGGCAGCTCTGGCGCAAAGGGCAGCTCCGAAGTGAATAGTGTTACCTTGCCGGCATTGCGGCTGAGTATCGCCTCGCGCCTGCATTTCCAATTCCAGACCGGATTGCCGAAGGAGTTCTTGATGGATGTCGCGTCGGAACGGAACCGTATTGCTTTGCCTGGTGTTTCTAGGGGATTTGATCCTACTGTCGGGGCTGCTACCGGGGCTACTGGCGCCGCGAACCAGAGTATTATGATGGCTGGTATGCGCTTGCCTCCTGAGCGGTTCTGTCTTACTGGTATGGGGTGGAATATGAAGGATGAGTGGGACAGTGAAGGCGAGGAAGAGGAGATGCCTGATGCGACGCAGCAGGGGTCTGGGAAGGGAGTTGGTGGTGGTGATGGGGCTGATGATGGTGAAGAGGGCGGCGAGGAAGATGAAGATGATGGCAAGATGGAGGACATATTCGGCGAGGATACGGCCATGGGCGAGGCGGATGACGAGGACCGCAAGATGACTGATGTTTAAGGGCATACATTCCGGGACAAGGTTTCATTTGCGTTGGCCGTGGTCGTGGTGTTTCTGGCGCTTGGAGTTGATTCTTTTTAATCCAAACCGAACGGGACGGCGTTCGGGTTTACATGGAGAGGATATACTCATGTCTTCTACAATCTGGGTATCTTACGAATGAACTGCTCTGTCCTGTCCTGTATATTGGGACAGGGTTAAAGGAAAGAATAGAAAAGACATCTTTCTGTGGTCAATTGAACCAAGATATGCAATGATCTGTGTATATTGTACATAATTCAAGTCAATCCCATCGCTCCGCATTCGGGACGGTCATGCAATGTAATCGAGATGCCCAGCAGAAACGCCTGCTTGTCTGCCCTGTGCGCCATGAGGAGAGAAGATATAAGTTCGAGTCTACTTGAGTAGACAATATCAGAGACAGTCGTCCAGCAGGACGACTATGATATCCACCAGTGGAAGTGGGAGGGGAGGCTGTATCAGAATTGCTGATACTCGACCAAGTAATCTGGCACTACCCGATCAGGAAGCCTGTTAAGTCCGAATCGAAGAAGATCCCTCCCCTGCAACCACACTCCTATCCAAGAGGAAGCACTCACACCGCCGAGAAAGGCAAAAAGCGAAAGACCCAAAACGCCCAAACCCATATAGACAAGAAGTACAAGCACAGATGAAGAGAGGAACCAAGACGAGGAAGCAAACAAGCAATCATTTCGCCTCACCCTGTCTCCTCCGTGCTTCATCATTGCGCATCATGCTAATAACCTCAGCACGCCGCGTCTCAACACGAGCAAGCTCCTCATCACGCGCACGACGGCGTTCCTCAAACGAAGCGAACCACTCCTCGCGCGCGCGATCCTCCTCTTCTGGCTTAGCGTGGGCGACCATGCATGAATTCATAGCGAGACGCTGCTGGCGGCAGATCCATGTAGCAGTGACAGTGCGGTTGACGGCGCACTCGGCGAATGCTAAATCGGAGTGGGTTAGCGGACTGCTTGATAAAGAGGTGGGAAGGAAAGTGGATTGGGGTCACGAGGGCGGAACTGATCTTCCGTTTGACACCCAGACCCAGAACCATTTTTGGCAATTGGAGAGTGCAACATTGTCTATAAAGAGGTAGGTGCCTTGTGAAGGCTATGTAGATTACATACCCTTAATCTCGGGAGCGCAAAGGGCCCGTACTCGCTTGTAGTACAGCAGCTTGACTTCTTGTTCTTGGGGGGCTGAGAGCGGAAGCGGGTTGCGGAGGTTATATTTCTTGGGTTCCCGTGCTGAGGAGGTATCGGGAGGTGTGGATGGTGTAGCCATTGGGACTGAGGAGCTCGGTCTTTGAGATCGAGGTTATTCGGTTCGAGGAGAGTATGGGATGATCAATGCGTCGGAGAGTTTGCTGTGGAGAGGGGTCGATCCCAGCAGTCTAGAGACAGTGGATGGGATTGCTAGGTAAAGCAAGTCCCAGGGATGAGAATTAAGAAGAAAAACCAGAAATTCAATGCGGTGTCGTTGTTGAATCGTGGATTGCAAAGAAGATCAGCCGAGTGGGAGTGTTGATGGCGGACCGCGAGACCTCGGGCGGAGATGGCCTGCAGAAAAAAAAGTTCTCCAACTCTTTGGATGATTGTTCTGTCTACATCACCTTGATCGGATCAGAGTCCTTGTATCTTTTACAAGGTTGACGACTTTATTTTGTCTCCTTGAGCTATCTTCTTTTCGAACCCCCAGAATTATCAACACAACAGCCCAGCATGTCGAGCATGCGTAACGCCGTTCAACGGCGGAACCACAAAGAGCGTGGTCAGGTCTCAGGCCGTGAGAAATGGGGTCTTCTTGAAAAGCACAAGGTCAGTTACCGCGGGACTTCTTTTGGAAGAGATTTTCAATGCTCCGACCTTGTCTCCAGTCAGCTTGAGGATTACATTCTAACTTTAACAGGATTACTCGCTTCGCGCAAAAGACTACAATGCCAAGAAGGCTAAGCTGAAGCGCCTCGAAGAGAAGGCACGCGATCGCAATGTCGACGAGTTCAACTTTGGTATGATGGGAGGCAAGAACCGGACCCAGGGCAAGCACGGAAGTGGAGTAGGAACTGCTCGCGACTCTGCCGCAGCACAGGGCCTCAGTCACGATGCGATCAAACTCCTCAAGACACAAGATAAGGGATATCTCCGGACAGTTGGAGAGCGAGTGCGCCGCGAGATCCAGCGCCTCGAGCGGGAAGTGGAGTTGCAGGAAGGAATGGACAAGTCGCTGGGCAAGAAGGACGGGAAGAATGATGAGAGCATGGATGAAGACGAATTCGACGATGATGACTTCGATTTTGGTGCTCCTCCGTCTCAATCCAAGCCACGCAAGACAGTGTTTGCCGATGATCGACAGGAACAATTGGCTATGAAGAAGCGGAGGTTACAAAAGGATGAGTCTGGATCAGATGAAGAAGAGCAGACAACAACCAAAGGCCGCAAGACTCCCAAGCAGCTCGAGTCTGAGCGGCAAGCACTTGTGGAAGCTCGACGGGCTCGCAAGCTCCGCAAACGTGCCTTAGAGGCCCGTCAGAACAAGTTGACGGCACTCCATAAGCAACACGCAGAGATCCAGACCGCAGAGAAAGAACTTGACTGGCAGCGGTCTAAGATGGACAACTCGGTTGGAGGCACCAACAAGGACGGCATCAAGTGGAAGATCCGTGAGCGCAAGCGCTGAATTTCATGTTTCGGAGTTATGAGTGATGACTCGCCATCTTTTTGTACATATTGATACCAAGGGAGTCTACAGTTAACAGTCAATGCTGCCTAATCGAGCATAGTAACCCGCTGCATTAGCGTAGCACTGCGAACGCGGAGTCGGAACAAGGGCCGGTCAGGAGTCTCCAATAGTGTGCCATTCACAGAGCCACAATTGATAATCAGCCCCTCTACAGAGTCATACTCTCCGAAATCGCAGACTAAAGCCACTACAGTAGTTCAAAGTAACTAAAAGTAGCGTAACAACCCGTCTCCGCGGATCTAATACATCGCCGCTGATAGGACCTGGAGAGGATAGCCGCTTATTAATAGTGGGATTACTAAAGTTATCTTTTCTATATCGCCACCCCTCCTCACCTCTCTTTTCCCTCTTCGTTCAGCTCCTCCAGTTCCATATCCCCTTCACAATGGCGCCTTCTTTTATGACCATTGACACCAACGACATGGACCTGACACCGTCAACGCCAATGTCTAACACAATGCGCACTCTCCTTCTCGCGCCCCCCTCCATTGCCGCCCAAGAGGACAAACTCCGCGGCCTCTTCACGACCTTCGACCGCTCCACCACAGACCTTCAAATGCTCGACCGTCTCTCTGCCGGCTTCGTCTCTCTTCCCGCATCCACATACGACCTCGTCCTCATCCTCACCGACACAGACGGCACACGACGCTCCGAGGCCCTGAAACTTCTTACCCGCGATGTATACACCACCCTAGTCCCCGCCATGAAGCCAGGCGCCAAGCTCCAACCCCAAGATTCCGCACTTAATGCCTCAGACACAATGGAAGCTGTCCTGGCGGGCCTGGTTCAGTCAGACAATGGATTCGAGAAGCCCAATTTCGAGCCCTCGGCGGCTGTCCCATTAAAGTTCGGCTTGAAAAAGAAGAATAAGACTCAAACCCCAGCCCCGGCTCCGGCTTCAGCACCCGCCCCAACTGGCATTTCAACTCTTCCCACTGGATTTGGATTCGACGGGCCAGGAATGGACCACGATCGCGATAGCGAAGACGAACTCATTAATGAAGATACACTCCTCACCGAGGAAGATTTAACAAGACCCACAATGCCTCGTGCGCACCCCCCATATACAAGTCCACACATACAATTTCAATTGCTAACATACTCCCAGCCCCGGAATGCCAACCCAAAACCGGCCGCCGCAGACGCGCCTGCAAGGACTGTACCTGCGGTCTAGCAGACCGACTGGAAGCGGAAGATAAAGAGCGCCGCGCAAACGCAGATAAAGAATTGAACGTGATGAAGCTGGACACGGGCGACCTGAACGAGCTAGACTTTACCGTCGAGGGCAAGACAGGCTCGTGTGGCAGCTGTGCACTTGGCGATGCATTCCGCTGTGACGGATGTCCTTACATGGGTCTTCCTGCCTTTAAGCCCGGCCAGGAGGTCCAGATCTTGAATGATATTGCCCAGTTCTAGGGGTACATGTGGGCTTGCATACGCGATGTTCGCGCCTGATATTATTTCGGTGTACCTTGCGATAACGGAAGAGGGGTTGCATTTGGAGTTTTGGGTTTTTATTCTTTTGGTTACTTTCTATAGTGGATGAACAAAATTATACTGGGGCGTTTGGCATTCATGTTTATGCAATGATATCATTTACTTCATTTTCATTCTGTGCTTCTCACCTGTGACTCATATGTAAAATGTCTATCAAATGTAGGCTTTTGCGTGCTCAGGAAAAAAATCTCGAGTGGATCCAAACGTCATTGGACACTCCGCTAGAGGGAATTGAGTCATGATCTTCGCTTGCCCTACGATATCGGCAGTGGGATATTGCCCCTCTATGTACCTGGCTACCATTATACAATATACTTCATAGACAAACTCCAATATTTAGCCCCGAAAATGACGTAGTTACTTTTGGCTATGGTTCTTCATGGCACATCCCATCATGACAAAAACAAAAAAGCGCAGACAAGAAAATGTAAAATGTAAAATGAAAATGAAAATGTATGAGACAGGCCTATGACCTGTCCTTCTGCATCTGCGCAACACGAATGCTCACAGCACGCTTGTGAGCCTCAAGACCTTCCACGGCAGCGAGGGTCTCGACAGTTTTTGCGAGACCGAGGAGGCCGTCTGCGGTGAGGTTTGAGCTGGTGATGTGCTTCAAGAAGGAACCGAGGTTGACACCGGAGTACTGCTTGGCATAGCCGTAGGTTGCTGGATATAAAGTTAGCTGCAGGACGATCGAATTACGAGGAAGAAGGACTTACGCAAGGAGTGGTTGACACCGGCGG
>ERZ1673737.2760-NODE-2760-length-14283-cov-4.263495_pt1 | contig 14283 bp, 16 predicted proteins | sample MGYA00580211_ERZ1673737 | MGnify/ENA primary metagenome ERZ1673737 (study PRJEB41218, sample SAMN15661789) | gut metagenome | host: Homo sapiens | place: Canada: London | collected 2015-08-20/2019-03-30 | study: EMG produced TPA metagenomics assembly of... | reverse complement strand
ATCGAGCCCAACGGGTTCGTTGACAACACGTCGGCTTCTGATCTACGCACTGCCTCTGAAGGCGCCCAGTTCCCTCCTGTCGCCCCGTCTCCCTTCCAATCCCCCTTCCCACCTCCTGCTACTCAGTCGTTAAACCCTTTTGCGCAGGCTTCTACGTCTGCTGTGCCATCTCCGTTCTCCTTCTCGCAGTCGGCGGAACCAGCTCAGAATGTGGAGGCTCCTGCTGTGACTACTTCTGCGTCTCCTTTCTCGTTCTCGAAGCCTGCGGAGACTCCTGTTGCGAATACTGTCTCACCCTCTCCTCTGGGTGGTTCCTCGAACCCATTCTCTTTCGCCAAACCAGCCGAGACTGGCCAGAAGAACGAAACACCTGCCGCCCTATCTCCTTTTGCTACCTCATCGTCCCCGTTCTCCTTTGCGAAGCCAGCTGAGAAGACGGATCTACCTGCTGCAACCCCTGCTGCCCCATCTCCTTTTGCCCCTGTGTCATCATCTATTTTCTCGTTCCCCAAGCCGGCGGAAGTAGATCAAAAGGCCGATGCTGGTACCGCAGCTACTCCTACAACATCCTCGCCCTTCAAGGCTAGCAGCTCTTCAGAGACTTCTGCGCCGAAGAATCCATTCGCATCTTTGAGTTCCGGCACGTCTCTACCATCCTCCCAACCAAACCCATTCGCCGCCTCTCTATCCGCGTTCAAACCTCCAGATACAACCCAGACAACGGAGACACCCGCGGTGACTGCTGCTGCGCCGTCTTCGATATTCAAACCCAGCACTTCCCCACCGGCGTCGTCGACTCCGGACTTCTCCTTCCTGAAACCTTCTTCCTCTCTACCTCCCTCCACCGCAGCTCCTACCGCCGCATCTCCGTTCAAATTTACAAAGGCACCGGAAGCAAGTCAAGCGGAGACACCTGTGGCAACATCCACTTCGGTACCAGCTTCGATATTCGCGACCAGCAATACATCTGAGCAGTCATCAACCGCATTCAATAACCCTTTCGCATCTCTGACTCCCAAGACATCAATTTCATCTTCGGGTCCGGGGACAGTTGCTCCCTCTGCTGCTCCCTCTGCCTTTTCACAGCCCTCGGAACCCAGCGAGAAGGCGAAGGAGCCAGTTACGGGGTCAACCACTGCGAAGCCCCTCTTTAGCTTTTCAGCCGGTAGCACGAATGCCGTTCCTCCAGTATCGAATGAGGCGGATTCTTCATTCGTAACTCCAGCACCCCAGCCAAATGGGAAAGTCGATTCTTCTGCAGCTGTATCATCTACGCCACCTACATCTCCTCCGCCTGTTCCTGGAAGCCTCTCAACTTCACCCAAGACGAGTGATACCCAGCCTGCGAAAAAGCGTTCCCTCGCATGGGAACAATGCCCCACACCTGAGCAAGTCTTGTCTTCTTTGTTCAACTACACAGGCACTCTCGCTTCTTCCGCACACGCCAAAAGTTCATCTCCTAGCCAGTCACTTTCCTCACAATCTGGGCAGGCATCCAAGCTCTTCGACGCCAAGTCCTCTACGTACAGCCCTTTGACTAATCCAACGGAGTCATCGAAGCCTTTGTTCCAAGGCTCAATTGCATCAGGGTCTTCGGTGCAGCAAGCTTCGTTAAAACGGCCGCATGATGATGACACGACCAAGCAGCGCAGGCGCTCTTCTCTGAAACGCCAGTCCACCGATGCATCTTCAGGGAACCCTTTCAAACGCTCCGTGCATTTCGAGGCACCCTCCACCCAACAGTCACAGGAAATGCAAATGAGTCTCTCGGAGCTCTCTCAATCGGATGGTAAGTTAGGTAACATTTTACTTTGTGGTATCTTACTGACTGTTTTTCTAGCCCGAGAGCCAAAGGCAAACGTATCTCAAAAGCGTTCGCAGAGCAAGACGACAAGCGTACACAAGAAAAGATCACTGGATGAATCTACCGAAACCAAGTCGAACAATGGCCCGAGTCCCAAGCTGGCCAAGGTTTCGGACCCCCCCACGTCAGAAGAGCCACTTTACCCCAGATTCTCCCTGTCTAAGGTCCTGAGCGAGCCAATGCCGAAGCTTCCAATCCTGGAACGCCTTGAAAGAAAACTCGCAGAAACAAAGGCTCTAGTTGAACCCAAACCCCTCACCGATCAAGAGAAGAAATGGCTTGAGGAACAAAAGCGGATTCGAGAGCGCCAAGTCCAAGAAGACGAAATCCTGCTATCCCGTGCGCGGATCTTAGCCCACGAGCTGAAGAACGGACCCGGAATCTTCGATATTCCAAAGGACTTGCCGTACTCCCCACCGGTGGATCCCCCAATCAACCATCGTCGTGCTGCTTTACTCGAAAAGGTTCGCCAACTCATGTCCCAGCCTAGAGTACCAATACTGATTCCCCCGCGCATTGAACTACAGTCTAGCCCTCATGGATACACACTCAATTATGCACCAGATACACCTGGCCGTGCATCATTTTCCCCTAGTCGCTCCACGCACTCCACGCACCCCCGCGTTGAAGCCAGATTCCGACGCACCGCTTCTCAAGGATCGAGTTCTATCTCTCTGGGGATTGAGCGCTACAGACGTGAGAGAGACCAGAGGGCTGAAGCTGAGAGAAAGAGAAAAGAAGAGGAGAAGCAGAAAGCAAAGAAGGAGAAAAAGCTGAAGAAAGAGAAGGAGAACCAACGTGTGGTTTCGGTTGAGGATGATGACGATGTGGTGTGTTTGGACTGATTCCCATGCACCCTCCTCATTCGTCTTCTATTGTTTTAATTACCTTGAGTGTCTTTTTTTTTTCATTGAACATTGTTTACTTACGCATTTGTCGGGACTTTCACCTTAAGTAGGTGTTACATGTTTGCATAATGTGAAGGCGCTTTGATGTACGATTTCTTTTCCATTGAATATCCATAGGAGGAATTTTAGCTTATCATTTACTCCAATTTTTCCCTGGCCCGAGGGAACTCATACGGTGTGCCGTAGATGTGTACCTCTACGAAGTTGCGGTATGTCAAACCCGGAACATAGTGGGAAGAAAGAAACATATCCTCGAGCTTGACCTCTGTTGAACCGCCGTCTGTATAAACCACATAAGAAGGTTCTTCCATGCCCCAGTCACCCCAATCCTGATCCTTCATCAGATATTCGCAAGAAGCAGCGAAGCCAAACAAACAATCTAGATGATTCGTCATGAAAGATACTGGGCTGGCGTGGATAAGCCATGGTTCTCACAGCGCTTTTGCAAGTGGATCTAGTCGGTTAGGAATCTCTGGACTTGAATGTCCTTTTGTATCTCGCTTCCAACGTTAGTGCCTGGGCGTCGAATGACTCAAGTATCGGAACAGCAGACGTTCAAGCTAAAGCAGAACTAAGGCTGCACCTTGCTCTTTCTTGTTGTACCAAATCAAATGGGTCTTACCGTCCATCTACTGTATAACAATGCCATTAGCTGGGTGGAGGTTGGAGACTGAATCCTCAGGCAGCATTATTTATAAGATCCTCGGCACGGCAGTTATCGACGCCTTCCACAACATCCCACCATTAATGTTTGCTGTGATGGCCGGGGGCTGAACCAAGTAATCAATTGAATCATCTTTCGGGTGTGCTCAAGATTTACCAATCACCATCATTCTGGCCAACATTCTGCCCGGCTGCGTCCGCGTTGGGGCCATAACCCACGGACTTCATACCTCGACCGCGCCCAGGGTATCAGCGATCTCACGCGCATACCCCTCAAGGCCCACCAAACATCCCGACACAAGGCAAAACAAGTTCCATTTATTCATCCGAACTTTTTCAAGTTCGCAAACCCTCGAGATGAGGATCGCTACGCTTCAATTCGACCCGAAGCTGGGCGATGTCAAGGGCAACATCGAGACGGCCAATGCATTGCTGAAAAAGGGCAAGACCATCTCTATAGATAGGGAGCAACCTGGACTCGGCCTTGGTGTGGACTTTTTGAAGCCTGATGTTCTGGTGCTGCCCGAAATGGCCTTAACAGGTACGTACCTGGATGAAGCGAATACCCTTTCATCGCGAGTCTGCGATGGGAATGGCTTCAACTGACATTGATTATTAGGCTACAACTTCCCTTCGTTGGAAGCAATCACACCATACCTTGAAACATTTGGTGATGGTCCATCTTCCTTGTGGGCGCGTGAAACCGCCAAACGTCTGCAATGCATGGTTTGTGTCGGATATCCAGAGATCGAAAAAGATCCCCAAAATTCTGGCCAAACCACATGCTACAATGCCCTTCTTGTTGTTGACAAGAATGGCGATTTCATCCATAACTACCGCAAAAGCTTTTTGTACATGTGCGACGAGCCGTGGGCGGCCGAAGGTGATGTCGAGCGAAGCTTCCGTGAGCTCAAATTTTCTTCCCTAGAAAGGTTTACCATCAAGGAAAATCAGCTGTTTCCCGAAACGAACGAAAAGCAGGTTGCAACTTCATTTGGTATCTGCATGGATATCAACCCGTACAAGTTCGAGGCGCCATTTGACAAATGGGAATTTGCATCTCGGGTCCTTGACTCCAAGTCCCAGCTCGTTATCTTGTCTATGGCGTGGACCAGCATGCTGAGCCCTGAGGAACTCGAGGATTTGAAGGACAAACCTGATATGGATACCTTCAACTATTGGCTGCAGCGGTTCTGGCCGCTGATAAAGAGGAAAATGCAACACGAGGTGGACCTGGACGGCGGAGAGGCGCCCGATTCCCCAAAGAGGATCATCATTGTCTTTGCAAATCGGTCGGGGGAGGATCCACCAGCAGACGAGACCAAGCCACCGGTGCAATATGTGGGGTCCAGCACCATCCTCGCCATTACGCAACGACCGGAGAAAGATGCAGATGCAGGGTCAGGTGCCTCAGAAAGTGAGACAGAGGATGACCTCCCATTCGACGTGAAGATACTGTGCTGGGACATGCTAGGCGCGAGGGAGGAAGGTATTTGTTTCGCAGATACTACGGCAGATCCAAAAATGGTCTTTGCCCTGAAGCGGGCATCCAAGTAATTGAGGCGCACACCGAACGCGTCAGACTCTCCTACAGATAAAGCAGATTCTATGAACGGGGCCAAGGTCGACCCTGCTCGGGTTTCCGTGATACATCACTCAGAAGAATTATACACGGTGTATATCTGTTCAGTGTTATGGCGATACTGGGACTGACTGGTTGCCACAGTCGCATCATGCGCAGATGATCCATGTGACAGGGACTTAACCTTGACATCCAGACGAAGATCATCGAGATCGTCAACATCTTCAGGCAAACGCTCAAAGATTCTGCAACAGATGCAGTCTCATGATCACTGGATCTTCATGAAGAGCACTAGAGACTAGTGAAGACCTTTCTGTCTAATGCAACCCTTTGGAGATGGTGTGAAGGATTTGGGGGGAATATTAATGTCTCTGAAACATGTGATTCTCTCCCCCACCCGTAAGAATGAGGGGGGACCAGATGTAGACTGAGAATAGAACTAGGAGTAACCTAAAAGCCCCGGGTGGATTGAAAGCGGACTTCTATATCACAATTTGAACTAGGTCATCCCACTTTGTTCACAGTGCCCTGCATCGGGAGAATCCCCTTGATCTAGGCCATACATGTACATACATGTAGGTTTCCTTCGACGGTCCGACCCCTCGCAGTCCAAGACCCGTGAGTGGCCTTGGGATATACCGGCACGTGATCCGGGACTTCCCCCCGGCATCCGACGGCCAATCAGATCATGCGAAAGGGGGTGTGCAGCGGAGGGGCACGGGATCGCTACACATGACTTGCAGAGGGAGGCGACGAAGCATTTCAGTGTTATCTTCAGCTCGATTTGTTCCTGAACTTCCCCGGTTCTCTTTGGTTGACAACCGGAGGAACTGGAGGAACGCGTGATTACCTAATATCAGGTGACTTTTCTGCGCTGTTGGTCCTTCTGCCGGGACGGACCCTCTTCGCAACCACATCTCCTCGCCACGTGAGTTCCGTCTTGACTTGCCTACTCTACATCTCCAAGAATCCTCCCCCTCTTCAAGTAAATTTGCCGTGTTTCGATACATGGTCAAATCGATACCACCGCTGGCTATCCAATCCATCAATTTCTCAACTTTCCAATTTCCGTGCCCCAATTTTCGAGATTCGGGGTTTCACTGACAACGTGACCTGCGTCTTGTTGTTGGCAGGTGACTTGCTGTCAGGTGATAAAGAGGATCATCCCAAGGTACGGCTCCGTCGAAACCCATCTCCATCTAGTTTCTCCCATGTCATCGCATACGTCGCGACGAGATGCTCATCGCGAGTGCCCCTCACGATGCTATCCCCCCCCTGTGTGACGTTCGCTGCCTGCAGACCACCATGACGCGTTTCTGATGTCCTCAACCCTCACGGGTGTCGCGAGATGTCGCGTCGGATATGGTGCTGGACAGAGTCACTGCCCTGTAGAATCATCTTTGCATTGCCGACCGCTGCCAGGCATCGCTGGCGATGACAAAGCCTGACATGGCCGGCCTCCCTGAGATGCCGAGCGCGCGTCTGACCCACGCGTCTGTTTACTTCGCGGGGTGCCCACTGATCTGCCCCGAGTGGCTTGGCCTACGCATCGAACCTCAAGGCTGCATTGACATTGACATGTCCGATCATTGCCTTGTCTTATTGTCCGAGACTGTTTCACGTGCCTGTTGGCGACCCCTGACTGACTCTTACTATCAGAAAGTGATCGCCTTTTAGGCTCAGTATGTCTGATCCCACAATGAACAGCCCCGACAATGGATCGCACAAACGCAAGAGAGATGGCTCAGAAGATCTAGGACCTGATCCTCAGCGTCTAAACCGCTCCTCTCACGGTAGCAACGGCAGCATGGGAGACAACCAGCACAACTTCGGCCACAGTGGACTTGGCAACTATGACCATGGTCTTCCCAACACTGGAGCTGAGCTCAACATTGACCAGCAGATCCTTCAACACGTTGGCCCGCAAAATGGTCTGTCTGATGATAACGCGCTGACAGCCAACGCCAAAGCCGCCCTCGCTGCACACACCCCTCAACACAAATACCCCCCTCCTCCTGATGCTGGATTCGATGCGAGCAACCTTACCCAAGGTCTGTCGTTCGATGAAATGAACCAGACTCCTATGGGTGGCGCCCACAACCACAACTCGACTGCTGCTGCGGTCTACGCTGCGCGTGAGGCACAAAGCATGAATCAGAAGCCCACTGTCGGTTCTCCGGAATGGCACCAAATCCGCAAGAACAACCACAAAGAAGGTAAGAATGTCTTGAGCTTTGGTCGCACATCCCCGTACTAATCCGTCTGAAATAGTTGAACGTCGCCGTCGTGAAGCTATCAACGAAGGCATTAACCAGATTGCCCGTCTCGTGCCCAACTGTGATAAGAACAAGGGCGCCATACTCCAACGTGCCATCGAATACATTCTCCAGCTACAAGAAGAGAAGAAGAATACCGAGGAGCAGTTTGAAAAGCACAGTCTCACTGCCAACCACGCCATTGCCGAGATTAGCAACTCCAACTCCAAGCTGAAGAGCGAGGTCAGCCGACGCAACAACCTTGCTTTGAAGTGGTTGCAGCGTTGCCGCGATGCCGGTCTAGAGTTCGATGACTATGAGGACTCAAAAGAGCTAGAGACACTGGAGATGGAGTAGGCAATCTCTGTTCTTTCTACACGTGCTACGACTATTGCCTGCTAGGAGGTTAAGACTTGAACATACCCTCATTTCCCTGTTGTTTTCCAATCTTTTGTTCTGCTCTTGTCTGATCTTTTCTCCTTTCTGCCATGTTTCCTCAATCGATATGACCCTCACCATGGACCTATCATTACTCCCGTGTCCCCGAGAAACATTCTGCCCCAGGCATGCTGAATTTTACCCTTTTTTTATCTCCCCGATAGCTTCCTTCGCGACCCCTTTGCGGTGTTTCTTTATTTCCGAGTCCCCTTGATTCTCTTTCTCACAAACTTGCGTTTGTACGCTATTCGTGGTTTTTCTTGTTTTCCCCTGTTTTTCTTTTATTATTTCTTAACTTTCATCTTTAATGGATAGGCTGGCGAAATCTACGGATGGGATGGGTTCGCTTGGGAATGGAGCTGCGGTACAATATGAGTTATTCTTCAATATTTTAGAAATGGTGTCATAAAGGCTGCGCCACTTCCACACTACGTATGAGGTGAGATCGGAACTACAGGTATTAGCGTGCGGAGATAAGGCGACCCCTCTATGATGTAAACACGCCCCTCCAGGCTCCAGGGGCTATTTAGTTCCTGCACTTGCCCTTCTGCAACTTACTATATACTATATAACACATACATTATGCCGTCTTACATCGTAAGATCCCGCCTATGTGCACAAATGAAACAAGAAAAGTAACCATTTCAACAGATTACATGCAAACGGGATGCCTCCGACGACGAGGTGCAGGAGTATGTATCACACAATCCTCCTACTCGACGCCGGATACTAATCTCTCGTTTAGAGTCAAGAACCATGCCATCGATCAGGGTGGAAAGATCACTCATGAGTACAGCTTGATCAAGGGATTTGCGTGAGTCTCCCACTAACGTAACTAACATACTAAGTTCTATATACACATAGTATTTCTCGATATTCCAAGGCACAATAACTGATTCTATTGCATTTAGTGTTGCGTTCGATGAGAATACTGTCACTTCTCTCGAGACGCACCCTCTCGTGGATAATGTCGAGGAGGATAGTGAAGTTCAGACACAGTAGTCTGGATATCAGATATTGGATATTGGATATTCAGGTGGAACGGAGATGAGCAGATTGGAAACTACATATAGCATACGTTAAGTTAACTCAACTTGCACATGTGCATGTATGATATACGGGCGTCGGTCAGCCTATAAAATCTTAGTGGAGTAGGGCGGGCCTTCCGTCCTTCCCGGGCAGTATTTAACCACCGAACCTCTCCTCTAAGCTTTACCACCATAACTCAATCTCCAAGATGCCCAACTACATCGTAAGCTACCGCATATTATTGTTTTTCCCAGCAAGGTAATGACGCGAAGCCCTAACTAACAATCTCAAACTCAAAAGATCTACTGCAAGCCTAAAGCCACCGAAGAACAGGTGCAGAAGTATGTATCATATCACATACCTACATGCACGGAAACCTAACCTAATATCCCTCGCAGAGTCAGGCAGGATGTCCTCGACAAGGGCGGCAGGATCGGCCATGAGTATTCATTGACGGGGGGCATCTCGTGAGTCGATTTTCCACCACGCCTTTTCTTTTCTCGATATTATAAGACGTAATGACTGATTCTGATTCTTTTAGTATTACCTTTGACTATGATGAAGATATTATCAAGCCCTTTTATGCTCACCCTTACATTAAGCGTATCGAGAGGGATTCGGAGTTCGCGACGCAGTAATTTGGATGCGGATATCGAGGTTGGATGTGAGGTGGGATGTGTGAGCTGATCGGAAATCTTCATTACATGGACGTGTATTGGTGACGATCATCGCCTATTGGATCTGTACAATAGCGGAGTTCTTAGTTCTTTATGCTCTACTGTACCCTTCTGATTCATTCTCTTTGTGTGCTATATTACTTATATCTACTGTATTCAATTTCAATGATGTCATAAACCATTCCGCTAAGAAGCTTAGAGATATTAGAGATAGGTACAACGTGCAATGGTCTTGAAGGCAATTGTAATGAGATGTACGGAGTAAAGTGATGATATTGTTGTGTTATTTATCTTTGAAGATACCAGATGACCTTGAACAGGCGACGTTGGAATTTGTAAAGCATATGACAATACTAAGTAGACATCACTAGTTATCATGTGCTCAGTGCCTATAACTTAGATAAGAAGAACGATTTGAAAGAGGAAATAGCGTTAAATTCAAGATAGCTTTGGGAGGAGCATAGAATTGCATCATAGAAGCCTTGGAAATTATGCAAGGACAACAGAAAGACTTACACTCAAATCTCATAACTTAATTCAATATCTCAATATAAGAAAAAGGAACCCCCTCATAAGTCCCAATCCTAAATCAGAATCAAACTTCCTAGGAAAGGTTCGACGAAGCAGTAACCTCAGAGCCAGAGGCACAGCCAACATTCTTAACAACAACAGTCTTACCGCTAGATCCGGTAACCCGCACATCAACAGTATCCGTACCGAACCCAGACGAGTTCTCGAAGTAGTTGTAGTAAGTACGGGTAGTGCTCTTCCACGAGCTACCACCATCGGTACTGACCTCAAGCTTGGTGACAGCCTCGTTGGCATTGATGACCTGCATGGAGAACCAGTAGGCGGATGTACCCTCCTTGTTCTTGAGCTTGACGGGGCCGTCGAGGTCGCAAGAGACGTAGGACCAGTCGATGTTGATCACGCCGGCAGAGATGTCGGACAGTTCGGCGAAGGCTGACTGGAAGAGGTCCAGGTGGTTGCTTTCGCATTCGGGGCATTGGTCGACGACCTATTCAAGGGAAGTGGTTTGTTAGGCTTTGGGTTTTGTGGAGTGAGTTTAGACTTACCATAGCCTTGATGGTTTTACCGTTAGGGCCGGTGACTGAGACACAGGAGCCGCAGTTGGCGGCGTTGTCCCATCGATCGGCTGAAAGGGCTGTGCCGAAGAGGGTGCTTGGCAGTGTGTAGCTGGAGAACGAGCATGTTCCGCCGGACACGTTGCCGCCGTAGAAGGTGGCTGAGCCAGAGTTTTCTCCAGAGCTTGACGAGGAGGTGGTAGAAGTGGAGGTGCTGACAGCCTTCACAACAGGTGCCGCAGTAGTCTCGATGGCAGCAGCTTCGGCCGAAATGGTGGGAATTTGGGCAATTACAGCCGCGGCGGTATTCTCGGCAGCGGTGGTAGTCTCAACCGACGAAGTAGGAACCTGAGCAACAACCGGGGCAGCGGTGGTCTCAGCAGCAGCGGTGGTCTCAATCGAAGAGGGAGAGATGAGGTTAATAACTGCAGCGGACTCGACAGCAGAGGTCTGGGCGACCGCGGCCTCGGCGGCAGTGGTCTTAGCAGCAGTGGTCTCAGCAGGAGCCGAAGAAGAGGTAGTCGAAGAAGAGACCTCAACCGCAGCCACAGGGTTCACAGATTGAACGAGAGCAGCGGTAGACGATGGAGCGACAGTAGACTCGACAGTAGCGGACGCAGTCGATTCGGGGTAGATGGTCTTGTAGTAGACGCTCATAGTATAGCCCTTAGGACATTGGCCGATATCCTCGCGGATACCAAGAGGGCCAGCGGAGACAGTAGCAGCGCCGAGGAGGGCGACGGAGGCAAGGCTGAAATACTTCATTGTGGATAGTTCGCGTCTGGCGCTGAGTTGTAGAATATAGATTGAAAGAATTGAAGTGGGCAGTCTACAGTATTGAGATCAGAAGGGACAAATACGTCGCTTCTTGAAAATGAAGGATCGGACGTGCTGGATGCACTATGGAAGGAATGGACGGTCTGGGGTGAGAATCCCAGATTGGAAGGTTATACTGTGCCAGACAGGAGTGAAAAGAAGGTATGAGAAAGGAAAATGGGATGGGAGAAAGACATGGCTATTAAGTCTAGAAGCCTGGGCGACTCAAAACCCTAACAATCTGATCTGAAACGACGTGGATATGCAACGGCCAGTGTCGATGCTCGGGAGAAGCCGAAAAGGGCGCGTGGCCCAGGGCGCTATACCGAGTTAGGGCTAGTGGGGAGGTGCTTATATTAAAGAGGAAATGACACTGGAACAAGTGAGATTGGGTGTGCAGAAGTACCCTGAAACCCCCTGGTAAGCGCAATAGTATGAACAGGTTCCCCTACCGGGCGTCCCACATGATCTCGTTCAGCCTTAGTAGCGCATCTGCACTGGCCTTCTTCGCCGACATGAAGTCCTCCCGGCTCTCTGCCCCACGCGGGCCGCGGAGGATCTCTGAGAAGCACAAGTCCACCAGGACACATAACTCGTCATATGTGAATGGCTCGCCATTTCCAGCAGCCAAGGCCTTGGCACCTTGAGATGCAAACGCCTCCTTTTCATCCTTGGCGTAATCCAGGGACTTTTCCGCGCCTTCGAGGAACCAGTCCAGGAACTTGGCGCTTCGCGGTAAGGCAACGACCTCCTGAGAGGCCTGCTCATGCAAGCCTGTTGTCGAGGAAGGGACATCACTGGCGGGGTCGATAATGATGTTCTTCAGGTTCTGCTGCAGCACGAGCACGTCGAGTTGCAGTCGCAGAGCACCGTTTTCGTTCATAGCCCCGATGTACCGGGTGCAGGCGACAAAGACGCGGTCAATGAACCGGGCTAGACCTGATGTGATGAACCAGCGCTCAACGGACCCGAGATATGTCGAGATATTGGTGTCGAATTCGATGAGGTCGTTGTTTAATGTGAGGATCGTGGGCGATGCTGCTGTTGGCTGGTTCATGATGATGTGCCACCAGTTGTCCTGCGTACTTGGGGATGGAGTTACGGGCTCGGAGTTGCGCAGTGTAGGAGGGTTTGGCCCGGACATGGTCTTAGTCAACATGTGGATGATGCCGCAGCGGATGTCGACGTGCATTGTCAAAAGTGCAGTAGTACCAAGCCCGTGTAGTGATTTAAGTGTCCCATCGAAGGCTACTACTGTCTCGTGATTGAGCGGCAAATGCACCGGGTTATTGATACTATCGCGCTTGGGTTTGATGGCCCCGAACAAGGTCCATCTGCGTGAGGGCCGCCCAGTAGCAGTCAAACTTGATGATTCGGCGTCGGATGTGTGCTCGACAACAAGGCGGATTTTGGCGAGGTGGCTTCCAAGCCATTGCTAGAAACACGTCAATAACCGAGTGAATAAAAGCAAAAATGAGAGCCTCGTACCATGCTGTTATACAAAAGAGAAAGAGAGACAACAGTCTTAGGGTCGGATATGATGTCGTACGGCTCCAAAGGCACTTCATTTGTTCGCTTGAGAAGCAAGTCGATTTCCTGTGTCTGTTAGCGAAAGTTTTTGCGAATGGCTACAAAATTGCATACCGTATCAATTAGTGTCTGCTTCTTGTCACCGGAACCTTTCCACAGCTCTTCTACTGTATCACGGATATCGCCTGTTTCAACAAAAGCTGCCGCAGCTTTCAACCGGACGCCGCCTCCATGACTGCGCGCAGACACTCTCGTAACCATGGCTTTACGCGTTATCAGCTTAAATTAGCAAAGGAACGTTCGAAGTTGACTAACCTTTGTACCATCCACAACACTTGTCATAATAGGTCACGATCTGGTCGATAAGAAGTTGTGTGAATGCCTGGTCGTGTGGAATACTAGACAGCATTTTGCTAAACTCTCGAACAATGGTCATGAATTTGACCGTTCCCTAGAAGATGGACTGAATTAGCATTCTCACAAGACACTTAGGGGAAGAAAACTCACCCTGAAAATAGGCCGAGGAGAGACCTTGGCCCATTGGGGGTCCTCTGTAAATGCATCAGCAGCAATAAAGCTGAGCGTGCAGAGATCCGTCACAGTTTCATCCAGCTGGGGCAGGAAGACGTTGACCATAAAGTCGTCCAAAAAGGAAGTCAATGTGCTCATGGAAATATCCGCGTCTACAGGCACAATGTCTTTGAGACGCTGGATGAAGGATAGGGAAGGTGGTAGGAGGAGACCCATATTGAAGACACTGGGCTCGAGCAAGATCTTATGGCCCGTCCCTGAATTACCCTTGTTGGACTGTGAAGTATCATTCGTGGCGGCCTTTTGCCTTGACTTGGAAACCAGTCCTGGCACAGAGGATTTGAGAATCTCGTCCAGCTCATCTTGCTCGGCTTTCATCTCTGAGCTTTGCTCAATGTCGGATAGTTTGAACATTTTCTGCAACGTAGAGCTGGTCAGCTCTGTGAATCAATGATCATGGCTGTTTGTCTTACCTTGTTCTTATCGCGGTTGCCCGAGTACAGATGGCGACGAGAGTCAGACTCCTCGCCTCTAGATCGGACAGAGGAATCTCCATCTGTCGCAAGATAGTCGTGCATGAGGGACCGTATCTGGAAGGAAGATTAGCGAATTACCCTGAAACATTATTTCCACCACTCCTTGTCTTACCTCGCTCTGCAGGAGTTTCCATAACTCCTTGAATCCACCAGAAAGTGTCTCACTTTTGATGAGGCCTTCTCGCTCCACAATAGCCGAAACAACATCATGAAGGACTCGGTGACCCTCTGCAATAGCCTCGAATTTGGCATATAGTGCCCACAGGAACTCGGAGAGCACATGGCCACGTTTTTCAATGATATCAGTCGGGAGATTGGACTTGCTGTAATTGTTGTCCTGGGCTGAGAAACTTTTAGTTGGCGCAGGGT
>ERZ1673737.2758-NODE-2758-length-14289-cov-4.491007_pt1 | contig 14289 bp, 9 predicted proteins | sample MGYA00580211_ERZ1673737 | MGnify/ENA primary metagenome ERZ1673737 (study PRJEB41218, sample SAMN15661789) | gut metagenome | host: Homo sapiens | place: Canada: London | collected 2015-08-20/2019-03-30 | study: EMG produced TPA metagenomics assembly of... | reverse complement strand
AAAGAAAAGAAAAGAACTGGGCAGCAGAAGAACCATCCGAGAAACTGAAGGTCTGGGGACCTGTCATCCCCAGGAAAGAGGGAACAGAGTATCGGAAACGTCTGAGATCAATTCACCGGCAGTAATGATCATCACGCACAAGTCCACGAGGGCGACTATCCAGACTTGGGAATGCCACGCTCACGAAGTGCAGTTGGATTAACGCGACCATTTATACTCCGCCAGGTCCGACGTTGGCGACGGCCAACTGCAAGTTCAGCAGTCCAGCCAGCGGGCTCAAATGGAGCATTCTGATCATGATGAAGAGAAAAAGATGTCTCGGGAGTACACGAATTTGGCGAAGCCTCACGACGGCGCGAATGAGGGGTCCGAGGAGTACATGAAAAGCGCGAATTCGACGAAGCCGTGGGAGTACGCGGGTTGACATAGGCGAAGGTCGAGCCAGGAGAGCTGGGGGTGCTTGGGGTGCTGGGTGTGTCAGGAGCACCAGAGCCATAGGATGCACGGGCGGTACGAGCGGCACGAACTTGGAGGATCTCCTCGCGAGTACGCATGGCCAGAGTCTGCATGGTCTCCATGATGGAGGGAGGGGCCTGCAGAAGTTCCAGGATGCCCTCAATGTCACGCAAGTGCTTGCGCACGGCGGCATCGGGGAGACAGAAAGAGCGCACGCTCGTCTCGGTGCAGACGGCCTTCCAGTTGCTGAAGATCGTATGCAGTAGCATTGGCTGGTTGGAGGCATCGCCGCCAAACTGGACGCTCTGGCGGTTGGCGAAGATGAGCTCACGCTGGGTGGACTGGTCGAAGCAGAACTGAGGGACACCAGGGCGGTTTTTGGAGATCCATTGCTTGTTTAGGCGGCGGATTGAGAGATCAGAAACATGTCCGTCGTAATATTCGTCCATCAGGAACCGGTTGGCGGTGGTGACAATCAGGTATTCAAGCTCAGCGTAGAGCTTGACCTGGGTCTCGACGCTCAGAGAGAGAGCTGCGGTGGTCTCGATCGCGATGCTGGGGTTGGCTGTGGTGATGCGAGCTCGCTTGGCATCTCCAGTCTGTCAAAGCATTGTTAGTTTCTAAACAATCATAATCGATGAGCCCTGATCCACTTACCAGATCTTTGATGTGTGCCTTCACAGTCTGTCCCAGTCCCTTGAGGCCTGAACTGACGCGTCGCTTGCTGCCCGTCTTTGTGGTATTGGTCTGATCAAGCCAACCATTACTGCCGAAGAGTTCTTTGTTGAAATGGCGGCGTGGCAACGCATCGCTGTCAGACTCCATGCTAAACTCGTGGCTCAGAGCGACGTTGGCGGTGTCGCTTTCGGCATTGTCTTCGATGGATGCGGCACAGCTGTGTGTATCGTCGGAGCCCTCGGGGACGTGAACTGCGGTCTGTTGCCCATTGGTGAATTGAATGGGGACGTTGGCAGTCCAGTTGAAGTCGGTGGCGGGCTCTTTCTTGAGCATGTTTTCGATGTCGTCCATGAGAGGGTCCCAGCAATTTTGGTCGGAGTAGATAGCAGACTCAGGGCTCGATGCAGCAGCGGTTCCCGCACCAGCTGCAGCACTGCTCGAGGTGGAAGAATCACCCTTGAAAGGAGATGTGGCGGACTGCTTTCGAGAGGTGGAAACTGTGTCACAGAAAGAAACTGTCGGAGAGGGAGCGCTAGAGCGCTCAAATTGGTCAACATGAGACTCCGAAGTCAAGTCGCCAGAGTCATTGCGTGAAATGGAAAGAGGGGACACCATGCAACTGTTGGTACGGTCATTCGCGTAGAAGGCGTACATCTCCTCGGCGGTTTCAAACTTCCAGCCACAGACAGGAGGAGTACAGGCTCGCAAGTCAAGAGAGCCAGCACCGTCAAGGGAATAGTGAGACCAGTTGCGATAGCCACCACGAGCAGTCGCATTCGCATTCGAGTCGCGAGCCTCAAAATGGGCAGGTTCATTCGTCCAGCAATCAAGAGGATTGCCGGCTGGGAGGGGAGACACATAATTGTGGATGCCACGATGAGAAAGGCTTCTCACGCCACCAAGGGCATTTGCATTCGCATCAAATTCATTCTTCCAGCCATCAGAAGGGGTGCGCGCCCGGTAAGGAGAGACATAACCGTCAACGGCGGGATGATCGTCGTAACCAGCATAAGACACTACACGACCATGGGCGCCAGCTTCCTCAGAGGAATAGAACTGTTCACTATCGGCGCATTCCCACATCACTTCCCCAGCAACCTCAGGAACAGCTGAGCGAGAAGGGCAACCTTTGGAGGACTGGCAAAATTTCACAAAGGGGGAATTCGGAGTAGTAGGAAGATCAGAGGAGTGAGGAGAGCCAGAGACTTGGATGTCAGGAGGATCAAGCGCGTCGTCAGCACTGTGAGGAATCCAAACTGTGACTGGCAAACCACCGTTAATTTTGGCTTGCCCATAAGTGCCGTGAAGTTCACCATCCTCGGACAGATACTTCCAATAACCGTTCATATCGACCTCACGCTCGAGCAAAGGTACCACCTCTTTGGTCTCATCGTCAGTGGTCTCCTCGTCAGTGGTTCCATCATGCGAACGATCGAGGCGAGGGAAAGTCAGAGGCAAGTTGCGCATAGAAATATGGGCACTCTGAACCACAGTCTCCAGGTCAAATGTGGCAGCTGTGTGGCTGGATGGTCCGGAGGGCGTTGGGGGAGGAACGGCATAAAACTTGACATCTTGCAACTGCTTGCAGGCAATTTCAAGTTGTTCGTTGCTAGCGGCCGAGGTGATGTTGCACTCGAGCTTCTCATCGGCAGAGCTGCAGTTTTCGACTTTTTGCTTGGGTAACAGAATTGAGGCATCCTTCTCGATTGGCGTGGGGAAAGGATTACCAAGGGAAGACCTATTCGTAGTGTTAGCTCTTGAATCATGTCAGGGCAAGGATACACACTCGTACTTGGTACCCGGAATCATGGTCTTGTTGTAAAAGGCGTCCGCGCGATCCATTCGGGTTTGGTTGTCTTTGCGCCAAGCACTCAACTCAGGGTCAACTTCTTCCTCCATGTCGCGGTATCGCTGAAGGACCTGACCGGGGGTTGGGCGACGGTGGAAGTTGGAGAGGTTGCGGCTCTGCCAGCCTTTGGTGGACTTGATATCACTGACGTCGGGGTACATAGTTGCAAATACAGAAACGATTGGGGTCAAAGATTGAACAAAGTTGCGACTGGTGTTGCAAGAAAGGAAACGGCGAAGTATGCGAAAAGATGAAGAAGATGAGAAAGGATGAGAGAGCAGATAGATGGAATAGAATAGTCGAGCAGCTGAAGCAATCGAGGTTTATTGGACTCTTCATGACAATAGCCGCACATTGCTATTGAGGATTCATTCAAAGGCTCGATTGGGGTTGTCGTACAGACCTGAGGCTATTGTGGTTGGTTGATATCGGGCTGAGGATGGTGGTCAAGACCCGATGACAAGCAGCATTTGGGTTCGGTTTCTCGAGACTCTTCCCAAAATGACAATGTTTCAGTCTAAATAGGAGCAAACAATCCCAACGGCCAATGGGAGCAGGGGAAATCAAAAAAGAAAATCGACAATATCTAATTTGGATAAACGGGCCAATCAGAAATGAAAGAGAACAATGAACGAAGAAAGCTTGAATGCTTATTCAAGTTTCGGCCAACCAATCGCCATTCCTTCCCCAGCCCCCTTCTTCCCCCCAACCAAAACCGACGACACCTGCCAGCGCGTACCCAGAACATGCACGACTTCCGGGTCCGATATTTCCATGCTAGCATGCCTGAGTCCACGACCAGAACATAGCGATGTCTGATACTGCTGCTTTTCCCGATGGCACTTCTTTCTATGGACTGGTTAGGCGATGATCCTACACAAGTGTCCACTCTGGGCATTACTCGTTGTACCCTCCGTATATCGCCCGACAATGTTGTTAACCTGATCCATGGTTTTGGAAAATGATCGTCACTACGCCATGGCAGACACTACAGAGTCCCTTGGCTGTAATAGCCATCTCGAATGTACCTCCTTAACAGTGTAGTCTCCTATCCAATGCCTCATCTGGTTCATTGTCGTCGATATAGTTCGGCACGGAACAACCTGTATCCGATATCGAAACCGCTTAATGCCTGACAGATGAGGTGTCATACCAAGGTCCCTGTTCTGCATGCCACTGCCACTCCCAATACCGAGATTCTTGTTTCTAGAAAACAATTACCCCAAGGCCATGGACGAGGCGTTTGGATAGCCGGGCTATCCGATATGCAAACTCGCCCCGGACTTGCGGACAAACTACATGTACTGAGTTTGGAGCAATTTCAGGAGGGGTGGACTAGGTAGTTCATTGATGTTATCTATGTATCAAGCTTATACTGCTGTCTATGCGAGGAAGTCACTACGATGAAAGCACTGATCTGCCTCGTGGTGTTCGGACGGAAGGGACCGAGCAATTTGCCATGGATAGATCCGAGAATACATAATTTAATTGTAGAAATACGATTGATAATGAGGCAATTTAGGGTCTGGAAGGAAACCTCGGGTTTTCCGCAGTGCAAGTACCAGGTTAAACTACCACGACATGTAACCGGTGGATGAGGCGGCAAGGCCCTCTCGGCTAAAATAGACAGTGGCCAATGGATCAGTCGGAAGATGATCATTAACTTCTCGGAGTAGTAGAAAAAGGGGAATTAGGGCCGGGAAAGAGGAAGCTCAAGTAAATCCCGGACAAGCTGCCGAGAGCCATATCACGTGCCCCACTCCACATACCGAAGTCGTTTCCGGGTGGAGACAGACTTCCCTGCAGCGACAAGCAGGGCTCGGCGATCAACAACGGCATTATGACTGTTCGCTGAGGCACAGCCCAGTCTGCGCCCCCCACATTGTTCTTGCTGTGATGACTAACCACCAGTACTTTCGATTCTCTCGCCGCTGATTGGTTACCCCAGCCCTGCAACCGGTGCTCCCCACGATTCAGCCGATTGTGAATGCCGTGGATGTTCTCCGTGACTTAATCTTACCCCAGCTTCCGCACAGTATATAGAGCCCGCCATGGCCCTGGTTTTCCCTCTTTGTCGTGACTCCTGTGAATACTGTTTACATATACATACCCTTGGAACCATCGCATCTTATACATAACCACCCGATACCTGAGTTCCTTCGTCATGGTCCAAGAGACTTACGACATTGTCATTGTGGGCGCCGGCCCCGTCGGCCTGCTCCTTTCCCTGTGCATGTCACGATGGGGTTACAAAGTCAAGCACATCGACAACCGTCCAGTGCCGACCGCCACTGGTCGCGCTGACGGTATCCAGCCGCGGTCAACCGAGATCCTGCGTAACCTTGGCCTGAAGCGCTCGATCATGGCCTACGAGCCCGCGAAGGTCTATGATGTTGCCTTCTGGGACCCCAAAGCCGACGGATCCGGTATTGGCCGCACTGGCAGCTGGCCCAGTTGCCCCCGCTTCATTGACACCCGCTATCCTTTCACCACCCTCGTTCACCAGGGTAAGATCGAGCGTGTCTTCCTGGATGAAATTGAGAAGGCTGGCACAAAGGTCGAGCGCCCATGGACCATTGTTGGTTTCAAGAACGATGGCGCCAACGCCGACTACCCCGTTGAGGTCAACCTGAAGTGCTTGGATAGCAACGTGATTGAGAATGTCCGCTCCAAGTATCTCTTCAGTGGAGAGGGTGCCCGAAGCTTCGTCCGTGAGCAGCTCGATATCAAGATCCACCACAAGGACCCCATTGCTTACGTCTGGGGTGTCATGGACGGTGTCGTGCGCACCAACTTCCCTGATATCGAGGTAAGCAACTGCAACTGCTCGGTTTCATGGAATTGACTAACAAATCTATCTACAGACCAAGTGCACTATCCACTCCGATGCCGGTTCTATCATGGTTATTCCCCGCGAGGACAACATGGTCCGCCTCTACGTTCAGATCGCCTCCTCCACCGACCCCGACTGGAACCCCCGCAAGACTGCTACCGCCGAGGAGGTCCAGCAGACTGCCAAGAACATCCTCAAGCCATACTGGATCGAGTGGGACCGCGTTGAGTGGTACTCGGTCTACCCCATCGGACAGGGTATTGCTGAGAAGTACACCCTGGACGAGCGTGTCTTCATGGGTGGTGATGCTTGCCACACTCACAGCCCCAAGGCTGGTCAGGGTATGAATACTGCTTTCCACGACGCACTTAACATGGCCTGGAAGCTCCACGCCGTGGAGTCTGGCTTTGCCAACCGCTCCATCCTGAGCACTTACGAGAGCGAGCGCAAGAATATCGCCGAGACCCTGCTGAACTTCGACGCCAAGTACGCCGCCCTGTTCTCCAAGCGCCGCCCCAATGCCGGCGAGGTTGGTGAGGCCAGCCACGCCAAGATCGGCGGTGACGCCGAGGAGGATGAATTCGTTAAAACCTTCAAGTCCTCTTGCGAGTTCACCAGTGGATACGGAGTTGCTTACCAGCCCAACATCTTCACTTGGTCCCCTAGCCACCCCGCCAAGTCCGCTCTGTTCAACATCCCCGGTGTTCACCTGACTCCTGGTCGTGCCTTCACCCCGACCACCGTCACCCGTCTCGCAGACTCCAACTTCGTGGAGCTTGAGCAGGAAGTCCCCGCTAATGGGTCATTCCGCATCTTCGTCTTCGCGGGCAACCAGGCCAAGAGTAAGAAGGCCATTGCCGACTTTGCCGCCAATCTGGAGAAGGAGCGCTCATTCCTCTCGGCTTACCGCCGATCCGACATCGCCAATGTTTCATTCTTCGAGCGTCACAATCCCCACTCCAAGCTCTTCACTCTCTCCGTCATCTATGCCGGCTCCAAGAACACCGTCGACGTCGAGTCCATCCCCCAGATTCTGCGCGACTACCACCACCACCTGTACGCAGACGACATCCCCGATGTCCGCGTCCCCCAGGCCACCTTCGCTGCTCACGAGAAGCTCGGCTTCAACCCTGAGCAGGGTGGTGTCGTTGTAACCCGTCCTGACAGCCACGTTGCCTGCACTGTCCAGCTGGTTGAGGGAAGCGGCACTGTCGATGCTCTTAACGAGTTCTTCGGTACCTTCGCTACCAAGCCTCTGGGTCAGGACTCGCAGCAGAGCCGTCTGTAAGAATCTTGTTTCACGTTTATGTGTTTTTTTTTATTTTTCATGATGTATATAGCTTTGTTTCGTTCATTGGGAGCGACAGCTCCAGCATGACTGGCGTTTATTTTCAAATTTCAGATATGAATAGATTTTCTCTTCAATGTGCATCCACCTTCTCAAAATTAAATCTTTTGTATGTTCGTAGCTACTTAAACCAGTCCAACTTCGTCGAAGTCACATGCCAAGCCTCGATCTAAAGACCTTTCCAGCTCCGCCCCGCATCTGCAGACGATCTTCACAAACACAATCCCAGCACCCACTCCCTTCGTCACATTCAAAGATGTTGTCTCTAACTCTGGAAGCCCAGCTAGAGGGGTAAGTCCCAATGCTGTCCATCTCCAATCCCCAATCCCCAATCCCAATCCCAATCCACCAAATCTCTGGTATCATCGAACCTCCCCGCACTGCATTCCAACACAAAGAACCTCGCGCGGGCAGAACCCTTCACCAATTGTATCAGGAACTCCATCCGCTAATATGAAAATCCAGCGTGACTGCCCTCCAGCCCACCGACACAGAGGAAAACCCTTACTACTACACCTTCCGCGTGTCATGCACTTCTTGCCATGAGACGCACCCGAACTGGGTTTCTTTCAATCGTTTTGTATGTGCACGCTCTGAGGTGGAGATGTTTCTCCTCCGAGTTCGCTAGGATAATTTATTGACTGTTCTTCTTTTGTTATACAGGAAACGCATGAGATCCCTGGTAGTCGGGGAGAGGCTAACTTTGTGTGGAAGTGTCGTCTTTGCACTGTAAGTCTCCTTTTTCTTTTTCTTTTTCTTTTTGTTACCTTCATATTTTGGTACTTGAATTGTGGTTTTGCTTGTGGTTGTTCCTTTTGGAGCCAGGGTCTAGTGGATATCATGCTTCATGCCTTGGGCCATATCTTCTCGATGTGTTTCCTCCTTTGGCTATCTTTCTTGCCCTTTTTGTGTCCTTCGCCTGTTATTCCCTGCACACCTTGTCCTGTTTTCCCAGCTCCCACCGCTAACACCAACAACACAGAAAACTCATTCGGCATCCATTCTCAACGCACCCAAGGCCTACGAAGCCCAGGAGAAGCGTAGCTCCCAGAAGATCATCGAGATGGACTGCCGTGGCCTCGAATTCGTCGAGTTCAAGCCTGACGTGAGTGACTACAAACGAGAGATCTTATGTCATATACTGACTTTTCCACCCAGGGCGACTGGGAAGCCAAGGCTGTCGAGTCTACCACTACCTTCTCAGGTATTGACCTTCTCGAAGGCGAGTGGTATGACTATGACGAGAAGAAGGGCGAGGAGGTTAGCATCAAGGAGCTGACCTGGAAGGTTAGCCGCTAGGAAGATTGCAATGATGCAAGGTGGGCTTGATTGTGACCGAGGTTTGCTTAGCAACCTATGACCTTCATACGAATGTTTCTTTTGTATTATTAATGGTGCCTGGGGATGATTTCAAGCAGTGGTGTTGGGGTGATAATGCAAAAGGATGATGACATGTCCGTAGTGGCAGAACGAGCCAAGAGATGGCCATAATTTTTCCTTGCGTAGCTTGAGTAGCTGGAAATCTTTCAAACCAAGCATGAAATGTAGCATTTCAGCTCTCTATAACAATTTTCTTAACCAAAGAACAAGTTCACTGCCATTTCTATAAAGAAGCTAAAAGCGGTGTGGCACAGCGACCTCTGATTGGCCTACAATCACCGCCCAACCAGCTCACATTTTCGCGATGTTGCCGACTCCGATGTTCTCGCAGCCACGCGACCAGCACATCCAAACGGCGTGAAAGATCCTATCGCCGACTTCTTTCCCTTCACCCCTTTCCCGAAAACCGTACCGCACCACCTAGCCACTCATCACCGAGTGCACCACCCCAGTCACAATGAGCGTACGTCTCCCTTCGCCCTGAAACCCCAGTATCAAGCTTAAAAGATACAACTCACCTTCATGCCACTCTCACATCTGATCACCAGCGATTCAATTGCTAACCAGGCTCTATAGTTCCAACCACTCAACCCCCGCCCGTTCCTACAGGCTCAGTATGCGACCCCATCCAAACCCGACCCCCAACCCGGATCATAATCCCCACCACATCCTTCTGCAAACTATTGTCGCAACCATCGAGAAAAAGTACTAATAATATCTCCTCTATAGCGTCGGCACTGAAGTCCTCATCCGCCTCAAGTGGGGTCAGACGGAATACAAGGGCAAGCTCGAGAGCATCGATTCATACATGAACGTCTTGCTGCGCGATACGGAAGAATTTATCGATGGGAAGCCTACCGGTTCGCTGGGTCTTGTTTTGATCAGGTATGCAACTGTACCCGTTGATACCTCATATCTTGTGTCCCATTGGAATCGGGATCGGGGTCACTTGTGTTTGGATTTGATTGGAATCGCTAACTCTTCTTTCCATTTAGATGCAACAACATCCTCTGGATGGGCTCCGCGGATAGTGTCGAGATGACGGATCTCGAGTTAAAATAATTCTTGTCGCATATGTTTCGGCGGGATGGGGATGGATGCAATGCAATACAAAACACTGTGTTGCATGAGTGAGGAGCGAAGTCTGAAGGTGTGAGGTGTGACGAAACTGCTGGATCTCCGTGTCATGGCCGTCGGGAACGAGACCGACATCTATTCCATTTTCATTCTCGCGCTTGTCGGCCTTGGACCTGTACATCCGCCGGGTTGGATATCGAATCGTTAATATCACTCCCCTCGGGATGCTCAGGTTACATGTACATGTGCCCAGCGACCAGAGGGACGAATTCTATTCTTCTTGCGTCAGGTATCCACTGCATGACCGGGGATCAGAGCTCATTGCTGCACACACAGACACAGATAGAGATGGAGATATGGCGACGATGTCCACTTTTGGACTGGGTGTGCTAGGGCTCACTGTTTTCAATTATCACGAGGCGTTTTTTCTTGTTGGCTTTTCGAAGTGGTTTTTGTGCATGGTCCCAATTGGCCAAAATCGAATCAATTACTCTTTATTCTGCATGTTGCACAGGACACTTGGTATGGATGGGCTGTGTTGCTCTTCTTTCTCTTTCACTTCCACTTCCATATATCCTCGTGTAGATAGATCGAGCATCTATTTCACACTGTCGCTTTCTGGCATCTTGACCGTAATCCGTTTCGCTCTGCGCCTATGTAATCCAACTACCCACCACGCTAACATCCACCCGAAACCCGGGTATACAATTCTCGTATATCCTACTCGATACGGTGTACAGAACAGTGACGATCACCCAGGTTGAACCCACATAGTCAGAGACAGAGGGAGTCGGTGAGAACAACTTGGCCGATTATCGAACAAACCCAATCGCACTACCCAAACCTATCGCGTATGCGTGTACACCTGCGCAATGAACAAACGCTGAGGCGACAACGTGATCGATGTGGCGACCACCCCAGTACGGAAGTATGAGACAGCGACCGCATTGATAACAGCTGTATACCGTCGAATTGGACCCCCGGTTTCATCTTTCACATCTCCACCGCCACTGGCCTTTCATTCTGGGTGGGGATAGATGGAGGAGATGGCTTGGTGAGGCCCACTTGGTTGTTGGGCACGGAGTGTCTGCTATAGTACAGTGCGTAGCTGGGGCGAACGGCACTACGTGGATTGTTTCGTGTTTATTGGGGGCTCAGGTGGCTTATAGCTCATAGCTCATAGCTCATATGGTACAAGTCACAGTACATGTACATGTAGGTGAGTGGCTTGTGTGTGGCGGATTTCTTTTTATAGAAAGGAAGCCGATCACCCGAGTGCTTACGAACTCGCTGAGATCCCCAGAGAGAGTGTGGTGTCTGCACTATACATTAGTGTGCCTCCGACGTCATGGCGCGAATGATTACTGCAGGCATCCACTGTCAGAACTACTGTGAACTAACTTACCGTGAGAACTACTGTAGGGGTAAACGCTAAGCCCCGTTTACTATAGCCTGAGGGAATTTCACTGTGATCATCGGAGGGGTAGCGTGCACAGAAGAGAAAAAGTATACAGTAGGCCGATCAGATTGGGGCCACACACACATACAGCTCAGGCCTCTCCAAGGGTTCTTCACTCGGGCCCTAGCAGTCAATGGTCGTTAGGAGGGTTTGGTGGAGCAGCTAATGGGGCGATGATCAGCATTTGGTGGCGTCCAAGGCATTGCCTCGGGTACGTAGTCTGTGGAGATGACCCTACACGCATGTGCAGAGTGCAGAATGGGGGCTATTTTGATTCTGTGGTATAACTGTGGTGCTCCAGGTACTAAGTTACAACCCACGTACTACATAGTGTGATACTCTACAATATCGAATCAAGCTGATTCGGGTCCGATCTTCAGTCTACGGATCTTATACCTAGGCTATCGAATCATCTTTTCTTCTCTCCCCTGATCTTCACTAGGGCTCCACTACAGGGATCGAGAGTGGTTAGTTGCATATCTCACGCCGTTCACTGGAAGTCATTTCCAGATCCCTACAGTATTACCTGTGACCTTTTAAAAAAGTCTCCTGCCCCCTCCATCTTATTTCCTCATATCCTCTCGCTTCTACACTTTATATATAAGTTACCCCGCTACTCTGCAGCAAGCCCAAACCTGCAACGCTCTTTGTCTCATCTGGCGCTCGCATCCTGCATAGACCCATACACCCTCGTGACCCCTCCGTCTCTATATACTTCACCTCCACCTCCACCACTCGCCCTAGAATTAAACGGTGTTCGGGTATTATTCACATTACATCAACATGCGCGACACACCCTCCAAATTCATCGAGATCCTCGATCCAAAGGACACCTCCCGCATGTCTGACTCAGACGTCCGCCTAGAAGATGTCCTCGCCGATCACGAAGCAATAAGCAGTCGGCCCCGCTCTTCAACACAATCTTCCACAAAGCCCATGGACAAATCCATGTCGCGTTGCAACTCTACCTCTCCCACCCCACGCTGGAAGCGTTTGAGCAATATCCTTGTGCAGCCTCGTCGCAACCCTTAGCTACACCGCCTCTTACCTATACAGAGCTATCTCCGTGGTGGAGGAGCTCTGTTCTGCCATGTGCTACGAAATTGAAGTTACGGATATATTCACGACTCGACTGCGCTGTGGGATTGTGTGTCGGATTCGGTTCTGGAAACCGAACTACACAGTCTAGAAAGGAGTGTGGTGTCAGACTGTTCGCAAACGACATAACGAAATGAAATGAAATGAAAGTGAAAGTGGGCGATTCGGGAGGAGTTTGGCCCAGGGCTGTTTTTGGTCCAATTGATAAGTTTGGGGACATCCCTCACTTTGGCATGATTAACTTGGGAATGGGTTGGACTGGATTGGAGTTGCATATGAGTATCGGGTTGATATCCAGCGGACATCGAGAAAATGAAATCGCCTCACGAAAAAAAGAAGCTGAAATGAAGGGAGTCCGCGACTTTGGGGAATGGTGTTCATTATTCACTTCTTGTTGATACTTTACACATCCTTTTCCTTTGGCTTCTACCCCTTGCTTATTTTTTTTATTCTTTTGCTGTTTCGCTGCTCCTCAGTAGCCTGAGCATATTTACTTTTGATACCCAATGCTCAAAACAGCGAACTACACTACACTACATTCTCCGTGTTCCACATAACCACCTATCTATTATTTCCTCATCTCCGTACCTGACCAATACCAACTCAAACGGGCCTCATAGACAATCTCACAACCCTCTCACCCGCCTGTCCAGTCAGGATATCCCGAATTAGCCGTGAACACTGCCATTTGCTCAACTCCCAATCCTTGTAACATAACATGTGCATGTAAGTAGCAGATCTAACGGGTGGACCCTGGCGATGAGGGGTTATCTCGGAGTGGACCACTTGTACTACAAGTACAACCCCTCGGTTAATTTCGGTCCAATAGAAATGATTTGGCTAAAGAAGTTTCAGGCGTTGGGGTAGGGTCAAGGTGAATGTCGGTGAAGCTCGGATCTATATTAAGGTTAAGTCTGTTTCTGTTGCGACAGACCTGACACAGCAGTTCTGGTACTAAGTGTTATTATTCGCTTGGTGTCTCCGTCCCTGCGCCGGACCATTCCGAACTTCGGGCTTGAACTGGGGATTGCGCGAGGGTTGGTGAGAATTTTGTACGAAGTGGTAGGTACCTTTGCATCTAGATCTTGATGGATCCGCGTTGTGGGAGCCGTGTGGTATTTGATAAGGGCATTGTTGTGCAAGCTTCGGGATGGAGGTGCGGTTTTTGGTGGTTTGCTTTATACTTCACTTTATGTATGGTGACGAGAAAGTCTACAACTAAGCCCTAGCTAACTTCTTTGCTCGCCTCGATAAGAACGGCGGCGCTAGAGTCGGTGTCCTTCTACTTGGTAGTTTCATTCCTTATATTTTAGTTCTTTGCGCGTACATAATCTAGAGCCCTAGACTCTCGTCCAATGCACTAGGCTCGGTGGTTCGATAGTGGAGAATATACGTCTTAGAGATGTTCTTTAGCTGTGGAGAATGCCGGTCCCCCTGAGTCTGCAGTCCTAGAAAACCTATGTACTTGATTTCCTCTACCACTTCTTTTCGTTCTCTTTCCGTTTTAGTACTTAGGCCTTGCTGCTTTTTGCTCACTGAGTACAACTGAGCATGCCCCTGATCGCTCACTAAGTATTACATAAACACACTGATCTGCTCACTGATCATCATCTAAGTGCCCTAATTCTGTAACGGAGTCCTCAGGAGTCATGCACGGATCTCTCACACTCACAGAGGATCAACACCATATAGGTGTCGACACGTCGGCGTTGACTCACCGTAACGCTGATCCCCTATGTTAAATAGTCCACTCCAGGAGAACCTAGAGGTTCTCCAAGAATCAGTCTCTGTATTCCTCCAGTATACTACTTGCTCTCCAGGCATCTTCGTCTTACCTAGTTGACAGGCTGTTTCCTGGAAACACTAGAACCTCTTTCTTTACATAGTCACCTTACTCGCTTAGGTGCGAGGGTTAGTTAACCTATCTAAGCGGGATTTAAGTTCACGTCGGGCTAATACCTCTTATATCTAGGTGATTGATACAGACACCACCCTTTGGATGCTAACACCACTGTCGCAAATATCTTACGAATACTGCATGAAACCGGGTCTATAATTGATCCGAATGGCTTCCGGGTATACGGTATATCCGGAGGTTAGTCATGTAATTT
>ERZ1673737.2757-NODE-2757-length-14299-cov-4.215038_pt1 | contig 14299 bp, 16 predicted proteins | sample MGYA00580211_ERZ1673737 | MGnify/ENA primary metagenome ERZ1673737 (study PRJEB41218, sample SAMN15661789) | gut metagenome | host: Homo sapiens | place: Canada: London | collected 2015-08-20/2019-03-30 | study: EMG produced TPA metagenomics assembly of... | reverse complement strand
GGTAGGTGGTAGAGTACGAAAGGGACTTCATTTAATTAGGGGGCTGCATAGTAAAATGTAAGTATCTCAAGTGTGTGTTAAGAAGCATGGTCGGTGGTGGCAGAAATATGTCCAGCAGAAAGGTCTTGGCATCAGAATTCAGGCAGGGGGGTGTGGTAGTAACAATCCCCTATAAATATTATTGAGGGTGTTCAAGTTGGTTTTAATGGTATCGTGCTATAATGTGAATTTCTGCAACCTACGTACTATTGTGGGTAAGTCTAAAGCCTACGATGTAGCTAGGGCAAACGTAAATGATGATGGGCAACAGGCAACGCATGGCGACTCACCCAATCCCATGACCTCCCACCCAATCATCCGCAGTTAACCTTACCCTGCTTGCAATTCCCTCCCCTCGCTACACCGCCCTCGCTACACCGCCCTCGCTACACCGCCCTCGCTACACCGCCCTCGATACACCGCCCTCGATACACCGCCCTCGATACACCGCCCTCGCCGCCGATATGTCTTCCGGATACAACGTTATTCACTTCGCTCACGCAGAGAATGTTCGAATCAGGATCCCTGAAGATGGCATGGCTGTTCCAATGAACTACTACTTTGGCAGCATTGGTACCCTTTTGCTTGACACCAATATTAACCCTGGATCGATCAATATTTTCGCTGGAAACATCCGAATAATCCACAACTGGGCCGAAACTGGCATAGGTGCGATCACGGTCTCGGCTGAAACCATTGAAATAGTCTTTCACTACTACCTCACTGGGTCTCAAGCTGTCAGTATTGATGCCGCCAACATTGACATGATCTACAATCGTTCGTGAGGGCTACACCCAGAGCTGGAGAGCGGCCTACGCACCTTTAAAGATGTTAGGTCCACAGCCTCGCTTTTCCTGCATGAAACCTGCAGGTACGTCTATATCTCCCGCATATATAGGTAGCTGTTACTAACCTTGGGACGAGTTACACCTCTAGATCAGTTGCACGGATACGACTGAAGTGCCGGGTCTTCTTGCCCGATTTGTTGATTCACACAAGACCCTGGAGAGCGTACGGTTTGTCGAGCGAACCATGGAAAGGAACACACTGTACGAGCTGAATACCCTGTGATGTCGTTTCTCGTGCCTTTTCTTGGCTTCCGCTGGATTGAAGATACGTGGACGAGAATGGATAGTGATACTGAATCATTGTGATTCCAATCACTGAAGATAATTTCTGAGCTCTTGACAACCAAATTGAAGCCTCAAAGGCCCTTAAGTACGCCCGGATATCATATGAATAGCGTAGATTCCATGATTTACCCAGCCCATCCACTCTAGCAAGTTGATGTGAAATAGCTTCACTTGTTGACAAAAGGACCTGGTTTATCTCTACAAACACTCCTAATCTTGTCCAATCGGGACCACTGGAGATCGCCTCATATCTATTTATTTTGACGTAGTGTAACCATCTCCTATTCACGTGACCTATACTATCTATCGGGAGTTTCCGTCATCGGACTCCAACCTCCTGCAAGGCTCCACGAACCCGCTTGCTTTGATTTTCTGGAGTTGATGCTGTAAATTTTCAGCTGCCACTGAACTGATCACCCTTAGATTGACATCTATCCATCTTGTTGACCCTCAATGAAGTTCTCTTCATACCTTGCAGCCGCGGCTGCTATCACAGGCGTGAAGGCTTCTCCGCACCCCGCACCTGCGCAACAGGAACCCCTGGGAGCACCATCCACGCCGTCACAGCCTATCTACAGCCAGACCGGCGCAGAAGATATAATCAAAAACTCACCTCTACTATCATTCCACCGAGACTTGGTCGAGATTGAGTCAATCTCCGGCAACGAGCACGATGTCGGCCTCTTCGTCGCAAAGTTCCTAGAGGCCCGGAACTTCACTGTCGTGAAGCAGGAGGTGCCTCCGCTGAAGGGCCATGAAAGCCCAAAGACAAGATACAACATCTACGCCTATCCTGACTCGCATTCGGAGCCTCCCGCCATCCTTCTCACGAGTCATATCGATACTGTCCCGCCTTTCATCCCCTACTCGTTACATCGCCCTCAATCCGATGAATCCGGCAGCTTTGACTCTGAAAATCTCGTCCTGGCTGGCCGCGGTACCGTTGATGCTAAGGGCAGCGTTGCAGCGCAGATCTTCGCTACGCTTGAAACGCTGAACGAACAACCCAACGCAAAGCTGGGCCTTCTCTTCGTCGTCGGCGAGGAAGTCGGCGGTGATGGAATGAAGGTCTTCTCCGACTCGGAATACAACAGAGGCAGCGCCTACCACACCCTTGTCTTTGGTGAACCCACCGAAGCAGCCCTGGTCTCCGGCCACAAGGGCATGCTCGGCTTCGAGGTCTTCGCTCACGGCTCTGCCGCGCACTCGGGCTACCCATGGCTTGGCCGCAGTGCCGTCTCAGCAATCCTGCCCGCGCTGTCTCGCGTCGATCAGCTAGGAAACATCCCCACAAAGGAGGGCGGTCTTCCATCTTCCCCAAAGTACGGAAACACGACGCTGAACGTTGGTGTTGTCCGCGCTGGTGTTGCGACTAACGTCGTTCCCGCTGAGGCCTATGCTGATGTCTCCGTCCGTCTTGCTGCTGGTACACCCGACGAAGCCCGTGAGATTATCAAGCGCGCTGTTGAAGATGCCTCCCGTGATGTGGATGCGGAGGTTGTTGTGGACTTCGGCTCGCATGGCGAGTCTTATGAGCCTCAGGATCTTGATGTGGACGTTGAGGGCTTTGATGTCACTACCGTAAACTATGGTACCGATGTTCCGAATCTGTCTGTTCGGTCTGGCGTTAAGCGCTACCTTTATGGCCCTGGCAGTATCTTCGTTGCTCATGGTGACCATGAGGCCCTGAGCGTGCGCCAAATTAAGGACGCCGTTGGTGGATTCAAGAAGCTGATCCAGGCTGCTTTGGATAGAGAGGAGCAAGGCCTTGCCATATAATTGGTCATTGCTTTTGCATAGCTTGGATACGACAGCCGGGGAAGCATTATTTCGGGTAATTACTTTATTTTAGCTACTTCGCATATATTGCCCTAGAGGCCCTGATCAATTTCCTACAAAAAGCGAACTTGGAAAGCAAGGCTCTAGTATCAAAAGCTCAAGCCACCAATCTTATATATTGCGCCCTGAAAGTAAAGTTGGTCATGTACAAAAGTTGGTATACATAATCTGGTTCTCCAGATTCCAAACAAGGCATAGAAACAAAGTGCTGTACAAACATATAACGGACATAAAAGACATGCCTCGTCAAAAACATCTCATATCTACTGCCTCGGCTTCCTCTCCCACCCGGTCTTGAGATCGCCACTAGGCTTAAAACGCGGGAACGGATGAGCCTCGGTATTAAAGACATGGTCCTCAAGCGAGATAAAATCACGGTCCGAGAACAGGAGGTAGAAGTACTTAAGTGTCTCTGCCATCCAGAAGCTCTCCATATTATCACGCCTGTAGGGTGGGACGGCATCCGCATTGCCGAGCGAGGTAAAGCCCTTAATGCGGAAAATGGGTTCTTTGTTGGTTGTTGTTGGAATGCGAGAGACGCTCTTCTTCTCTACCACGGCTGTGTACTTGACGAAAGACTTGAAAATCTCCCAGCCCCACTGGCGGTACATGTCGTCGCCGGTGATGCGGTACATGTAGAAAAGGGACTCGATCGTTTCCGGGCGTTGTAGGTTGTGGCGGTCGTTTCGGTGAATTTCGATGTCTTCGCGCCATGACTCCGAGCCATCGTTTTGCGTCTCCAGGGACTTAGAAATGCCTTTCAGTGCTTCGGGCTTTGATCCTTGTTTCGGGTTTGTGGCCAAGGCTGGGTACTTGTCTCCCATCATCACAGGTTCGGAGTCTAGCGTGAAGTAAGAGATCTCGGAGGCGAGTCCTGTTGCTGTTCTTTTGTGCATTGCCCAGCAGGTCTTCATCAACTCGCGTGACATGAGGATCTCCTCTTCGCGTTGTTGAGACCAGTCCGAGGACTTTCTTGCCTCGGATAGTGACCGACCTCCTGTAGCGCCAAGCGCAATTGTTCCCGGCATGAAGCAGACCAGGTGGTCCATTCGGGGTAGGAGTTCCTTCTCCAAGCCCTGGGGCCGTTCGCCGATGACCATGAGTTGTGCATTCTTGGTGAATGTGACCAGATGCTTGCGGATGCCTTTTAGGGCCTCATCCCACATCTCTTTGTAGACAGGTTCCTGTTGTGAGGTCTGCAGGTATTGCTTGATGAGGTATTCTGGAGGGGTCAGCTTAAATCCAGCCGTCTCCAAAGATTTTAAACATACCATAGTACGAGTCCGCTTTACTACCGAGACTAATACTGTCTCCCTTGAACGACCCACTATCCGGGTGAATAGTACTTCGAACAAGGCCATCCTGGGGTAGTTGATAGTCAACCAACTTCATGACATTCTCCACTATCTTCCAATATTCTGCCTCCCCAGTCAACTTGGCCAGATACTTGAATTCAAGCTGCACTGATCCAGCCTCAGAGATAGATGTGGCTCCTTCATCAAAGTGAACCGGGATACCCGCTGATGTGTTAAGATTGACATTCGACCATGGGATGCCACTCGGAGACTCAAAAGCCCCGAGCAGTCTGTCGGCAAGGTCGGCAGCCTTTTCAATGTACAGGTCTTCACCCGCAGCACCGACATCGTCGTCGTTCAGCGGTGCCAAATCGGGAAATTGGGTTGAGAGATAGTGCGCAGACAGCAAACCGCCCAGCATGCGAATACTCGTCTCGAACGTGTTCACATCCCGATCTTGGTCATACCGCAGCGACGTCGAGATCCATTGTCTGGCTCGGTGAACCTTGGAGGTCAGGTTCATGATCATCAGGGTGTCCAACGAGTCGACAATCATCCAGCCTAACCCGCCACTAGTAACTTCCTGGTTGACATTTGACACGGGACGATACTGGTCGTAGCCTATGCAAAATATCAGCTCTGCATCTAGCACATAAAGCCACATCGCAACTTACCCCATGCGTTCTTCTCATAACCCTCCCAACTAACAATGAAAGCGTCCCGCACTTTCTCTCGCCTCTCAGCCCAGTCAGATGTATCCGAAGAAGCCTTCTCATCTTCCAAAGTCTGAGCCCACCTCCAAAGTTCCACCCCCTTATCGTTTGATCGGGACCCTGTCCATGACGGGAGATAGAAGTCATAGTATAGCAAAAATACCAGACTGCACACTCCTAGAAGGGCAAAGAACGGCCTCCATCGTCTCCGGGGACCTGTGCGCCGTGGTTGGAAGTAGGGCTTGTCTTTGTATAACGGTAGCGTGCGGTCTTTCTCGAAATAGCCGTTCACTTTGTTGGATAGGGGGATCGGTTGGTTGGACAGCCCGTAGCCACGGAGGCCGTTGCGGGAGTTCTGGTAGAAGCTGTCTTGTTGCGCTGGCGCGAACGGACTGCGCGATGGTTGGTATGCCATTGTTTCTTCTGGGAAAGCTTCTGGCTTCGCGAATGTCTGCCGGGGTTGCTATTATCGATCGCGACACATAGGGGTGGAATAACGGTTCGGTGTTACTGAGATCCCGCTTTGGTTGAAATCGAGGAGGTAGGTTTTGGTATTTCAGGTAGGAGTTCTAGTTAGCTGTTCAATAGCAGTCAGTCAGTTTGATTTCTTCCAGAAGGAACCCCTCGTCGTAGAATGTGACATACCGACGTGCCTATTCATTCACAAATACCGTTCTTGTGTCGTAGTCTTGGTCGGAATGCTCATCTAGACACTATTCCACAAGGCAAATGTGGCCCTGATCCAGATGCGTATGGTGGGTAGTCCGTAAACAATTTCTCTGCGGAGATGCGGAGGCGCGGAGACTGTTCCGCGTGTTCTCAGTTGCCAAGTCCAAGATTTGAAGCCAAGTATCCAGGGGCAACTTCGATGTTAGTTTCAACTGGAATTCGCGCGCCTGACGAAGACGATTGAGAACGTGGCAAGGTTGAAGGAAGCTGGGGAAGTGGAGAGCCAACATCAGGAGTCCGCAAATCATCTCTTTGCACGCGTAACCAGTTCCAGAAGTAATGGAGGCATATGATAATTTGTACAATGAAGATCCCACCAGACTACAGGAATTATATTCTAATTTGGACCCTACTGAGCAAAACTTGCGATCTACGCCACAAGTTGGAGCAGCAAGATAGTTAAATGCATAGTATTAGCGCTTCATGAGAAAGACCTAAACCATGCAAGGCCACTAGCCCAAGATAGTTACAATTACAGCTTCTGGTACTCAAGCTTGCCCTCCAGCTTCTTCGCCTCTGCGACCTTCCGTACAGCCTTGTTGAAGTCATCCTGGTTGATGGCGTCGCGGTAATCCTTGATCGCGAACAAACCCCTATAATATGTTAGTTCGCCGTTCATAGTATTCTTTTTGGCTAGGGAACCGTATTGCACTTACGCTTCGGTAACAACATTTCGAAGATCAGCACCGTTAAGACCGTCACTCATCTTGACCACACTCTCACAGTCGATATCACCCTCCTGCTGAACCGTGCTCGTGTGGATCTTCAAGATCTCCAGACGGCCGACCTCATTAGGAAGAGGAATCTCAATCTTCCGGTCCAGACGACCAGCACGCAACAGAGCGGGGTCCAGTGTGTCGGGTCGGTTGGTTGCCATGATGATCTTCGTCTTTCCTAAGTAGTCGAAACCATCCAGCTGGTTCAGCAACTCCATCAGCGTCCGCTGAATTTCTCGATCTGCTGAGGTACCCTCCGAAAATCTTCGTCCACCAATGGCGTCAATCTCGTCCATGAAGATGATACAGGGTTCGTGTTCCTTGGCGTATCCGAACATTTCTCGGATCAGTCGAGCGGATTCACCGATATACTTATCAACGATAGCCGATGAGACCACTGGACATAGTCAGTGATTTGCAAACAGAAATTATAGGTCCAGACATACCCTTCAAGAAGTTGGTTTCGATCGAGCTGGCCACTGCTCGTGCAAGCAGCGTCTTACCAGTACCCGGAGGACCGTAGAGCAAGACGCCCTTTGGAGGCTTGATACCAACTCTTTGGAAGAGCTCTGGGTTCTTCAAGGGCAGTTCAATGACCTCTCGAAGCTCTCTGATCTGGTCGTTGAGACCACCAATACCGGCAAAGTTGACTGACCCGGGATCCTCCAGAGACATGTTGTACACCAAAGGATCAACCTCACGAGGTAACATCCGCATGATGGTGAGTGTTGTCATATCCAAGGCCACACGTGTGCCTTGCTTCATCTTGGCCTTATCCACCTTTGACCGACAACCGACGACATATCGAGGCCCGGACGACGCCTTGACGATGACTATAGATTGGTCAGTCGCCCGAAACAAGCCCAAGATTAATAAGAATGGGGATGATACTCACATCGCTCTTCATCAAGCTGCTTCAACACCTCGCCGATGATCTGACCCACACTTTGTAGCGCCTTGATGTTCTCCTCGGAGATATCAAACTCCCGCTGGAGATCCTTGATGCCCAATCGGAGAGTCTTGAGCTTAGTTTCCCACTCTCGTAGCTCGAGCAAGCTCTTTTTATAGTCCTCGAGCGACTGGTCGCGCTCCGGGTCGCTCATGATGAAGGACGGTCGAACGACGGGTTCACCGAGTGTGAAGGGATAGATAGACAAGCCGAGTAGAGAGTGTAATCTAAAGAGGTAGGGTTGTGGAGGATCGTGGATGCAGAATGGATGGATCTGAATGAAAGGTAGCACCTTGCCCGGGGAGCTTCCAGCGCAGTGCAGCGATGAGCCAAACAGGGTCACATGACTATATTATGTCATGTTCTTGGCATTTACAGACACCTGAGGCGACAAGGCATCAAGGCACCCACATTGGAAGCAATAGATTACATAATACTTAGCTCATCGAAACCCGATGTGAACACCTCAAAAGTCAGGCGGCAATCAAGCTGTCTTCGTCAAATCCGAAAAATGGCAATGCTACGTAGGACGAACAAGACAAGTTGCTTCGATTGGTCAAATATCATAATCAAAGGTACAGTAGTATTAGTCCAGTCTAATACAGTGGGCAACCTCCAGCTTCTACCAGGCTGAAGCACGGCCCAGGAGGGGCATGGAGGGGTGAATACACAAGCCTACAGAGTACAGTGCGTTAACTCTCTCAAGGTTATCATATGCTCGGAAGAAGACTATGCCATCATAGCTCTTCCGTTTCTCGGAAGATCTCGTAGCTGAGAGTGCCGCATACGGTCGGATCAGCCAGCAAGAGCTGGAGAACAGCCGTGGAGCCCCACTGTCGCATTGGAAAGAATCGGAGGAGCAATGATCTTTTCCGGGGTTAATGGGGAATATATAAAAGACTCGGGTCCCTCCGTATAGATAAACTTCTTTTTTAGTTGAAGTTGTTTACTCTTTATACAGGTAAGTTGTGAACTATCATAAGTTGCAAGTTATATACCCCGCCATCACCCCTCCTCTCCCCTATACCTTCACCTCTACATTCCTCCAATCTTCTGGAAAGCCAAAGAATACCCAAAACTCCCCCGGTGATCGTAAGTAGGCAAACCGACATTGCCCCATCAACAAGTGGTTGAGCTCGCAAATCACGTCCTTCTCCATCCGGCCCATTCTGTTTCGGTCATCGGTGAACACCCCCCGCCGTTAGTCACACGGCTTTGCCATATATCTGCCCGGTTCCTGTTTCATTTTTCCTTTCTTCCAACTGACTGAATATCAGCCTGTCCTTCAAAATGCCTATCTCTAAGATCCACGCTCGCTCCGTGTACGACTCTCGCGGTAACCCCACCGTTGAGGTTGACGTTGTCACTGAGACCGGCCTCCACCGCGCCATTGTGCCCTCCGGTGCTTCCACTGGTATGTCCATCCTGAACTTTGGAACGAGCATTGGAAATAGGACTGGAAAGCTAACACCTTTTTCCAGGTCAGCACGAGGCCGTTGAGCTCCGTGACGGTGACAAGGCCAAGTGGGGTGGTAAGGGTAAGTGAACCATCAGCTTTCAACTACATCCTGGGATTAGCCCTAACAAGTTCACTCTGAAGGTGTCCTCAAGGCCGTCAAGAACGTCAACGAGACCATTGGCCCCGCCATCATCAAGGAGAACATCGATGTCAAGGAACAGGCCAAGGTTGACGAGTTCCTGAACAAGCTCGATGGAACCGCCAACAAGGGTAACCTTGGTGCCAACGCCATCCTCGGTGTCTCCCTGGCCATCGCCAAGGCTGCCGCCGCTGAGAAGGGTGTTCCCCTCTACGCTCACATCTCCGACCTTGCCGGCACCAAGAAGCCCTACGTCCTCCCCGTCCCCTTCCAGAACGTCCTCAACGGTGGTTCCCACGCCGGTGGCCGTCTGGCCTTCCAGGAGTTCATGATCGTGCCCGAGTATGTTTCCCCGCACCGTACACCTTTGTGATCCCATGACTGACGAATGCAGCACTGCTCCTTCCTTCTCCGAGGCTCTCCGCCAGGGTGCTGAGGTCTACCAGAAGCTCAAGGCTCTCGCCAAGAAGAAGTACGGCCAGTCCGCCGGTAACGTCGGTGACGAGGGTGGTGTCGCTCCCGATATTCAGACCGCTGAGGAGGCTCTTGACCTCATCACCGAATCCATTGAGCAGGCCGGCTACACTGGCCAGGTTAAGATCGCCATGGACGTTGCCTCCAGCGAGTTCTACAAGACCGATGCCAAGAAGTACGATCTTGACTTCAAGAACCCCGACAGCGACCCCACCAAGTGGCTCACCTACGAGCAGCTTGCCGACCTCTACAAGTCCCTTGCTACCAAGTACCCCATTGTCAGCATTGAGGACCCCTTCGCCGAGGATGACTGGGAGGCCTGGAGCTACTTCTACAAGACCTCTGACTTCCAGATTGTTGGTGATGACCTGACTGTCACCAACCCCCTGCGCATCAAGAAGGCCATTGAGCTCAAGTCTTGCAACGCCCTCCTCCTTAAGGTCAACCAGATTGGTACCCTGACCGAGTCTATCCAGGCCGCCAAGGACTCTTACGCCGACGGCTGGGGTGTCATGGTCTCTCACCGTTCCGGTGAGACCGAGGATGTCACCATTGCTGACATCGCTGTTGGTCTCCGCTCCGGCCAGATCAAGACCGGTGCCCCTGCCCGTTCCGAGCGCCTGGCCAAGCTTAACCAGATTCTCCGTATCGAGGAGGAGCTTGGTTCCAACGCTGTCTACGCTGGCGAGAAATTCCGCACTGCTGTTAACCTGTAAATGCGGTCTTTCAGCGTAGATCTGGCTTAGGCTCAAAACGATGGTTTGATGATTATGTCACAACCCATGATGATTATGAATTTAATTAAGAATTTAAACGAAAATATATTTTCCATTTCAAAATCAAAATCAGACAAACAAATTGTATAGTAAAAGAAGTATACGATCAGCCCATCAGGCATCAAAAGGCCCCGAGAGATCACGTGCACATACCACCTGGGGACGATAAGTGTGTCCCACATAAAATTTGCCCTCGCCCCTCCATCCTTTGCTGGGTCCGTTTGGCTTGTTACTTGGTCTTGCGTATAGCGCATTGCTTACCTTCGTTTTTCTCTGTCTTGTCAGATTCAGACCCTTTTTCTATAGCCTAAAATGCCACCTTCCAAGTGGGGTATGTTCTTATCCTTCAGTAGCATCCCCCGCCACCGAGCCCTTGCTAATTTCCTGCAGATGAAGAGGAGAGCGACTCTCCTCCTCCTGTCGTTGTCCCCCGCCGCAGATTCGACGACGAAGAAGACGAAGATGTAAGACCGCCTCCTGAAACCGTTTACCAAGGCGACATTCCCTTCGCGACAGGCACTAACACAACTCTGATTAGGTCCTCGACTCATGGGATGCCGGTGAAGACTCCGAGGTAGAGCGCGAGAAGGCCAAGAAGGCCGAAGAAGCCGCCGCCAAGGCCAAGGCCGCCGCCGCAGCAAACAAGAAGACCAAGGCCCAGCGGATAGAGGAACACCGGGAGCAGCGACGACAGGAGGCCGACTCCAACGATGAGTCTGGCAGCGAGGATGAGGCGGACCGCCGCGCTCGTCTGCGCAGGACCGAGCAGGATGCCGATCTCGCCCACGCCGAGGATCTCTTCGGCTCCGTCGACACCAAGCGCAACAAGGGTGCCCCCAAGGCCATCGTCATCAGCGACCAGACCGACCCTACCAAGTCCATCGACCTGTCCTCAATGCCGCTGTTCAAGCCCACCACCAAGGACCAGTTCACTCGTCTGAGCGAAGTCCTCATTCCCCTCCTGACTCCTCACTCGAAGAACGCCCAGTACACCCTCTGGGCGCAGGACTTCACTCGCAAGCTTGTCAAGGAGTTGCCCAGCGCTGAGATCAAGAAGATTGCCAGTGCTCTGACCACCGCTAGCAACGAGAAGATGCGCGAGGAGCGCGCTGCCGACAAGGGCAACAAGAAGACCAAGGCTGCTAAGACTAAGATCTCGCTGAATGCTAGCCGTGGCCCTGTCGACAACACAAACTACGATGGTGATGACGGTCTCGCCGAAGATGACTTTATGTGATTATGGACTAGTCTCCGAATTGTTTCGCGCTTGCTTTCTGTTGGATTTGTTCGACAATACGCATAAAGGGGTATATCTCTTTTCTCATTGCCCCGGCACTCAAAAGGTTGACCTTGCTTTTCATCCTAAACCTCACCATGTACACCCCCCAGACTCTACAATCTACAACATCCAACCCATAGAAGATTGAAATTCATCATCCAATTATTACATGACTCTGTATACAGGTCCATTAACCCAATCCGCATCCTGATTACTCAACCAATCCTACTTTGCAAATGCACGACTCCTAACAAGAGTCCTACTACACTGACTCTTATTCATCATACCAATCTGCTTAGCCTCCTGCTCAATCTCCCGAATTCCAATGCGTAGAGACACATACCCCTCATCATCAAGGGCAAACAGCGCCTCCAGCACCCAAACAACACAATTCAAGGTCTCCCGATATCGTGCCGAGTACAGCGTCAAGGGTACAATCGCCAGTCTATCTGCCAGCGCAGCATGTAGAACTGGCGACACAGTCCCGATTTGGAGGGCTAGTATCAGTCGACCGAGAGTTGGGATTTCGTTTGTTGGCTCGCTTTTGTATTCCCAGGCTGTGGGACCGCCTTCGTTGATTATGTGGAAGATTGTTCCTGCTGTGGCTGTTTGGGCGAGATATAGTTCCCAGTGAAAGAGATATGTGTTTCCTCGATCAAGGAGGAGGATGTAGAGTGTGTTTGGTTCGAGTTTGAGGGGTTCTGGGAATGTCATTGTGGGATGTTTGGACCGCGGGTTGCTAAATGCTTTTGAATCTTGAATTTTTGTCTTGTGGAAAGATGAAGAAGAATGATTTGAGAGAACTACACTCTGGTTTATACACGTTTAGTTCCTCGTTTACAGAAATAGTTACAGGTGTACTAACTTAGTACCTATCGCCCTCTCATACCACATACCACACCGGGTCCACGTTCGACAGAATCCGACAGCATGGCTTTTGGGTATACTATTAGCGATCAGACGAACCAGTCTTGCAGGAGCCTGCCAGGTGGGATCAAACCCCCGAATACAACTGGGTGCTTTTGGCTAACCTGCATCTGCACTTTAATGTATCTTGCTGCGTATTTCAGCCGATATAGCCGAATCTAGCATAAACGGGGCTTTGCTGACTTTCTTGTCATGTGGTAGTCTCTAAGATCCACGACTATTCGCTTCGCTTGCATGGATATCTGCAGCCAGAATTAGACCTGTCAACAGTATGGCGAGGGACTGTTTGGTACTTCTTTTACTTCTTTGGTCCTAGCGTTCTTAGAGGTGTTAAGGAACCTTTGATATATTATAGAGACGGAAGATGACTGATTTATCTTGATATCTATTTCTTCCATTTCACGTTATATCTTTTATCCTACTACTCCGTACCAAGTAGGTCTTCGGTAGACAACACTCGAGATCGACGTCGAACTTGCATCCACCAGCCCTTGCCAAGAACCAAGCAAACAAAATAGTTTCTATAATTCTGCTGATATGCCCCTGAAATGAGGCTCAACAAAGCAGGAATAGCAAGGCAGAAATCCAAAGTTACATGTACACATCACGAATGCTGGGACGATGTCCCTATCCCAGGCGTCTTCGGCCATCCCAAATATTTCTGACGTGCTTGACGCGCAACAAGAGCGGGAAAACAGTCTTGGAAGTGACGTCTCTATCCAAAAATAGACACTGTATATGCACTAGGGATGTTGCGTTTCGCCTATACATACCCTTCTTCTATGTTTGTCTTCTATCAATAGGATGTATTGGATGAGTAGGAACTCCAGTGGTAGGTGGATTTGGTATATGACTGATGATATTGCCAATAACTTGAGTCATGTTCTCTTAGACCAGGAGTTCCTCCGATGCAACCTTATGATGGATATAGTTCTTATCGAACTTGGGCTTGCGTTGCTGTCTATACTCGCCTGTCGGATACATCCCCGAAGAACTCCATATAAACGATACCAAGACACTTCAACGACAACTTACACCTATGTCAAGAACAAGAGAATACAATCCTAACTGCAACAGGTTCCACACCTACCAATACCACAAAGAAGCTGTACAGCTATACACACCTCAGAAATAAAACCAATCAACATCCCGCACCCATAACTAGGGCTACATTTCGCCAACCGTCCCGTTTTGCACCTCGTGGCGCTTCCCCGCTGCTATCACTCTGTGGAGCAAGTTGCAGCATGCATACCGTCCCCCTGTTCAGTTGTCATACCCAGTAGCTTCCAAGGTTGTGCGCGGCCCCTCCGTGGCGCTCGACCCGAACGACTTCGATTGGGCCGCTGGTTCGTGAGAAGAATGCGTACTCGGTGAGTCTGTTGAGGAGGGAGAGGATAGCGAGTTTGGGTGTGTTGGAGCCTCATTTTCCTTGAGGGTGTCTTGTTCGGCCGTCGACGCCAAGAAATCGCTTTTTCGATTCTGGGCCCCGAGGTGATGGGTTCTGCGTCTTTGGCTCTTGATACATGGCTTTTTGGGTGGCGCTGCTTAGGGGTCTTTAACTGTGCGTGGGGTGTCTCACTTCGGACGTTGAGGCTTTACCTGGCGAGTGGTGTGTTTATGGTGCGTCCCTGGGGTTCGGAGGCCCTCCAGATCGAAACCCATTGTAGATTGCATGTTTGCTATAGATTCTAGTCAGGCAGATGGCGGAATTGACAAGCCCGTGTCTTAACTACGGTACTCTACAGCAATATGCTTCAAGGCATGTGAAATCATTGGCTACGCAAACCCAATACAGGGTGCAACTTGGGTGAAGAGATCCGAGTGGAATTGGA